>ENA-UZXA01005167-UZXA01005167.1-metagenome-genome-assembly--contig:-Day-1-1m-contig-5167_pt1 | contig 28597 bp, 27 predicted proteins | sample MGYA00260336_ERZ794896 | MGnify/ENA metagenome assembly ERZ794896
TACATACATATGATGTGCCCAAACAATAAAACTCAGAGCTCCAATAATTACAATCGCCCAAACCATCATACGATATCCAAAGATATTTTTTCGGGCATGAACTGAGATTAAATCTGATACAATGCCAAAAGCTGGTAAGGCAACAATATAAACTTCAGGATGGCCAAAAAACCAAAATAAATGCTGAAAAAGTATTGGGCTTCCACCATCATATGATAAGCGTTCACCAAATTGTACAATGGCTGGCATAAAAAAACTAGTGCCAAGCATATTATCAAGAGTCATCATGATGCCTGCAACAAAAAGAGCTGGGAATGCAAATAAAGCCAAAACAGTTGCAGTAAAAATACCCCACACAGTAAGGGGTAGTCTCATTAAAGTCATGCCTCGTGTTCGTGCTTGTAAAATTGTAATTACATAATTTAAGCCGCCCATTGTGAAACCAATAACAAAAACAGCTAATGATACTAACATAAGAACAATACCTAAACCATCTCCACCAGGCGTACCTGAGGTTATGGCCTGAGGTGGATACAATGTCCAACCTGCTCCGGTAGGTCCTCCGGGGACAAAATAACTTGCGGCTAAAATCAATACTGCTATGAAAAATACCCAGTAACTAACCATGTTAACATACGGGAACACCATGTCACGTGCCCCTACCATCAACGGAATAAGAAAGTTACCAAAACCTCCTAAAAATAAAGCTGTTAAAAGATACACAACCATTATCATTCCATGCATTGTAACTAGTTGATAATATGCAGCAGCATCCATAGGAATTACTCCTGGAAATGCTATTTGCATTCTCATTAACCATGAAGAAACTAAACCAACCATACCAATAGCAGCTGCTGTTAAAGCATATTGAATACCTATAACTTTTGCATCCTGACAAAAAATATATTTTGTCCAAAAACTTTTTGCATGATAAAGATCTTGAGGAGCTACTTCTAATTCAGGAATAGATTCTTTATTTTTTGCAACATCATCATAACTATCAGCAGCCATTATTAACCTCCATTATAAATCATTTTTTTTATTTAAAGCTAATTTTATCAAATCACTTTTTCCATTACTAGCCATAATTTCTTCAAAAGTCATTTGTTCACTCAACCATTCATCATAATCTTCTTGTTCATCTACTATTACATATCCAAGCATAGCATAGTGACCAGTTCCACAATACTCTGCACATAAAATTTCAAACTCACCCGTTCTTATAGGGGTAAACCAATAATACGTTATCATTCCAGGAACCATATCCATTTTTGCTCTAAATTGAGGTACATAAAAATCATGAAGAACATCTAAAGCACGTAAATTCAATTTTACCGCTTGATCTTTTAATAGGTGAAGATCATCTGCATCTATTAAAAGATCATCTAACCCGTAAGGATCATCAGTATTCATGCCAAAAATATTATCATCATCAAAATTTTTAATATCCGTTGTACCTAAAACCCCATCTTTACCAGGTAGACGATACATCCATGCCCATTGTTGACCAACTACTTCTATCTCAAAAGCTCCCTTAGGGACTGTAACAAAATTATTCCAAACAATGAGTCCAGGGGCTAGTAATGCTATTACACCTATCGTTGTTATTATAGTAAGAAACCATTCTAATTTTGAATTTTCAGGCTCGTAATCAGCTCTTTTATTTTTGTTGTATCTGTATTTCCAAATACAATATGCTGTAAATAAACCTATTGCTACAAAGACGGCTCCACAAATCCAAAAACTGAGGATAATAGTATTATCCATACCAACCCAATTTGAAGCGATTTCACTCCACCACCACGGTGACCACATATGAAAAATAACTGAGCCTAAGGTAACTAATAAAACTAAAAGTGCTACTATCATTCAGGGGTCTTACATAATAGAATATTCTATGAAATCAAATAAATTTTTTAATAAATTAAAAAAAGACTAATATAAAAGATAGCTTTTCTATAAAGATTATGCTGTGCGACCTTTGGTCTTTGTATTACTAGAAATTTTTAATATTTTTTTTTGATTTGCTAAATTTATTATCTATGTAAGTATTATTAATTATAAAATAAGAGGTAATATTTATGAAACTTGTCGTTATTCTATTTGGTTTATTATTTTCACATTCAGCATTAGCAGAAGATACAACTATTGAAATGCTAAACAAGGGCGAAGATAGAAGTATGGTTTTTAGTAAAGAAATTGTTATGATCGATGTTGGCGATACTGTCTTTTGGAAATCTGTTAATAAAGGGCACAATGTAGAATTTATTAAAAAAGGCGGTGTTCCAGAAGGTGTAGTTAAATTCAAATCTAAAGTTTCTAAAGATGCGGAATATACTTTTACTATACCAGGTATATATGCTTATTGGTGTACTCCACACAAATCAATGGGTATGATTGGTTTTGTAATTGTAGGAAATGATTTGTCTAATTTGGAATCAATTAAAAAAGTTAAGTATATGGGTAATTCAAAAAAAATAGCACCATCACTTATTGCTGAGATTGAAGGATAAAGTTAAATAATATTGTGCAATATAAAAAAAAAATTTTTATTATTATTGCAATCAATGTTTTATTTATTTCATGTATTTTATTATTGGCAATTCCTACTTATAAATATTTAAGTAAAGGTAATGTAGCGGATAATGAATTTGTAAAAGGTCAAGTAATTATAAATCCTGAAGCAAAATCACCCGCTATATTAGATAGAACACTTAACATAAAGTTTATTGCAAAAGTTGATCAATCTTTAAATTGGGAATTTGAACCTTTACAAGAAAATATAAAAGTAAACATTGGAGAAAATAACATAATAAAATATAAGGGCAAAAACGTATCCAATAAAACTATTACTTCAACTGCAAATTTTACTGTAGATCCTATTGCAGCACAAGTGTATTTAATAAAAACTGAATGTTTTTGTTTTACTGAACAAACTCTTAAATCTGGCGAAAGTCAAATATTTACAATGGTTTTTTATGTTGACCCTGCCCTTGATTCAGACTGGTATTTTAATGATTTAGAAGATCTAGTATTCACATACGAGTTTTCAGAATATAAAAGTTAAACTTTTAATATTTATAGACTAGGAGAAAAGTGCATTATCTAAGTACGCGTAATAATCAACTTAAAGAATCTTTTTTAAATATTCTTTTTAGAGGATTGTCAAAAGATGGAGGGTTATTTTTACCTTCAGAGTGGCCAACTATTTCTTTAGAAAAATTACGAGGTAAATCCTATCAAGAGGTTGCTCATTCTATAATTTATCCATATATTCAAGATGATATTTCAGATTCTGATTTACAATTAATTATTAATACAGCCTATGAAAATTTTGATCATAAAAAAATTGCACCGCTGGTTAATATTGATCAAAATAAATATATATTAGAACTTTTTTATGGTCCTACATTTGCTTTTAAAGATTATGCCCTTCAATTTTTAGGGAACTTATTTTCTTATCTGCTAAATCAAAGAACAAAGAAAATTACTGTTTTAGGTGCAACCTCTGGAGATACAGGTTCAGCAGCAATAAATGCTTTTAAAGGAAAAAATGGTATTGAAGTTTTTATTTTACATCCACACAATAATGTTTCTGAAGTACAACGTCGACAGATGACTACAGTAGAAGAAAATAATATACATAATTTCGCTATTGACGGTACTTTTGATGATTGCCAAAGAATTGTAAAAGAACTTTTTATTGATGAAGAAATCCAATCCAAGACCTCTTTAACTGCAATAAATTCAATTAATTGGATAAGAATAATCGCTCAAACAGTTTATTATTTTTGGTCTTATTTACAATTAAATGAAGAAAAGATTAATTTTATCGTACCCTCAGGAAATTTTGGCAATATTTTTTCTGCTAGAGTAGCAAAATATATGGGACTTCCAATAAATGAACTTCATATAGCAACAAATGAAAATGATATATTACATCGTTCTATTAATACTGGTGAAATGAAAATTCTTAAAGTTAAACAAACCTACAGTCCTAGTATGGATATACAAATCTCCAGTAATTTTGAACGACAATTATTTGAAAGTTCAGAGAGAAATAGTAATTTTATAAATCAGTTAATGGTATCTTTTTCTAAAGATAAAGAGGCTACCATACCAGAGAATATTCTTAAAGATATGCAATCACTCTATAAAACTCACGCTGTGACTGATTCTGAAGTATTGCAAACAATTAAAGAATTTTATAATAAATATCATTATTTATCTGATCCTCATACAGCAACTGGATTAAATGTATTAAACAAACTAAATAACAATGTTGCAAATATTAGTTTAGCTTGTGCGCATCCTGCTAAATTTAAAAATGCAATTTTTGATGCTATTAATCAAGACCCTCCTATTCCTGCAGGACTTAAAAATATTTTTGATAAAGAAGAAAAGATGATTATATTAGACAATAATAAAAAATTAGTTAAAGAAGAAATTTTAAAATTAATTTAAATATGCATCAAATTACAACTCTTGATAATGGACTACGTATTGTCACACAAAATATGCCTGGTTTGGAAACTGTATCAATGGGTATATGGAATTTCGTTGGTGGAAGAGATGAAGAAGAAAAAGTAAATGGTGTTGCTCACCTCTTAGAACATATGGCATTTAAAGGAACTACATCAAAATCTGCATTACAAATTGCAGAAACTATTGAAAATGTTGGGGGAGATATAAATGCATATACATCTAAAGAAATTACCGCTTATTATGTTAAGTTACTTGCAGATGATCTTCCGTATGGCATTGATATATTAACTGATATTCTTCAAAATTCTACTTTTGCAGAAGATGAATTGAATCGTGAAAGGGGCGTTATTATTCAAGAAATCGGAATGTATCTTGATACACCTGATGATATGATTTTTGATTATTGGCAAGATAAGGCTTATCCTAATCAACCAATGGGAAGATCAATATTAGGCAAAACAGATATAATAAAAAATCTTACAAGGGAGCAGGTAAAAGACTTTATGAATTCCCATTATAATCCAAAAAAAATGACTATAAGTGCTGCAGGTAAAATTGATCACTCTGCCTTTGTTGCAAATATTGAAAAAGTTTGCAATAATTTACCTAATGGTACTAATAATAATCGAATTAAAGCAAATTACAATTCAGGAGAATATAGGGAAGAAAAAAAACTAGAACAAATTCATCTACTATTAGGTTTTGAAGGAATTAATTATCACAGTGATGATTATTATTCTCTACTTATCTATTCTTCACTTTTAGGTGGTGGGATGTCTTCAAGGTTATTTCAGGAAATTAGAGAAAAAAGAGGATTAGTATATGGGATTTCCTCTTTTAGTTCATCTTATACTGATACGGGTATTTTTGGAATATATTGTGGAACAGGAGAAAATCAAATTACTGAACTGGTACCTGTTTTATGTGATCAATTGAATACAAGCCCAAGTACTATTACTGAACAAGAAATTAAAAGAGGAAAAGCTCAATTAAAAGCAAGTTTAATGATGGGTAGAGAAAGTGCATTTCGTTGCTGTGAAAGTGCCGCAAGACAACTATTAGTTTTTAATCGTGTGATTGAAACGTCTGAAATTTTAAAAAAAATTGAAAATGTTAATCTGGAATCAGTAAAAAAAATATCCCAATTGATTGTGTCACAACCATTAACTATTTCAAGCATTGGTCCAATAAAGAAACTTGAAACGCTAGATAAAATTCAAGCTAGATTAAATTAATATAAAAAATTATTAAATTATATTGATAGAATAGTCCAAAAAACAGACAGACCAATGAATATTAAAATAGCTAATATTAAAAAAATAATTATTTCTTTAAGGGGAAACTTCATTAATTCTTAAAAAATTATTCAATTTTTATTTTATCTGAAATTGTATGCTCAATATTTTGATTCTTAAGAATCATTTTCATCTCAATTTCCACTTCATCTTTTTTTTTTAAATTACCTTCTTCTACAGCTTTAATAATATAATTTTCTATAACTCTCTGAGAGGAAATGCCTACTTTTTTTAAAAATTTTCTAATCTCCAAATTTAAATTTTCTTCATTCATTTGATTATTCTATGCTAATTAATTAACTTTGTAAAAACAATAAAAACTGCTAATTTAAATAAAAAAGATGCTTTTAGTTAAATAATTATAGTAGAAATTAAGTTTTTGTTATAACAGATTTTTTTATTAGATCGGCACTCAAATCTTTTATTATGTTGGATACATTTATCCCAAAAAAATTTTTTTATTTTCTTGATTTAATCAGATTCAATAAACCCATAGGTTTTATGTTATTGATGTGGCCTTGCTGGTTTGGACTAGCTTATTCAGGCAAATATTTTTATAATTTAATTTACTTATATTTTTTATTTTTTTTAGGATCATTTTTAATGAGAAGTGCTGGCTGTATTATTAATGATCTAATTGATATTAAAATTGACAGTCAAATAAAACGTACTTTAAATCGCCCTCTAGCTTCAAAAAAAATTAGTATTTTAAGTGCACTAATTTTTCTTTTTGTTTTACTTCTGCTTAGTTTCATTATTTTAATTCAATTTTCAATATTGACTATAATCATTGGATTATTAAGTGTTCCTATTATTATTCTTTATCCATTTATGAAAAGAATTACATATTGGCCTCAACTAGTTCTTGGCTTAGTTTTCAGTTGGGGCGTATTGATTACTTCTGCTGAGTTATTTGGAAAAATAAAATTAGATTATTGCTTACTTTACCTTGCCTGTATTTTTTGGACATTAAGCTACGACACCATTTATGCTTATCAAGACAGACAAGATGATATTAATAATAATGTAAAATCGACAGCTGTACTTTTAGGAGAAAAGGGTAAATTATTTGTAAGATTTAGCTATTTTTGTATGTTAAGCTTAATTGGTTATTTATCTTGGAAATCATCAGAAAATCTAGCTAGTTTAGGGGTGATAATTACTATACTTATTGGTATAAACATGTTTATAAATAATTGGAAACCAGACGCTGCCCAAAGTTCAAATTATTATTTTCTAAAAAATAATTTTTTGGGTGGTGTAATTTTTTTATATTTATTGTTTTTTTAAATGTCTTCAGTCCATAAAAAAAAAAGATCTGCAATTATTCGCCTTATTTTTGATTATTTAATTAACCACAAATTTACAATTTTTATAGCATTATTAATGATGATTGTTTCAGCTGGAGCTACAGGGCTTCATGCATGGTTAGTCAGACCTGCTTTAGATGAAGTTTTAATTAAAGGTAATAAAGATATGTTACTCCTAATTCCAATTGCAATCATTTTGGTAACTTTATGTAAAGGTCTTGCAACTTACATTCATTCTTATCAAATGAGTAAAGTTGCACACTCTGTAATAGCTAAACTTCAAACTCAAATGTTTGAAAAGCTAATGTATTTAAACTTAACATATTTTAATGACTCAAAGTCTGGAAACTTGATCTCTCGACTTATTAATGACACTTATTACTTGAGAGCAGCAATTGTTAAATCTGTAACAGCTGTCATAAAAGATATTTTGGTAATTATTTTTTTATTAGGAAATATGTTTTATCAAAGTTGGTCACTTACACTTTTTGCATTTTTTGCTTTTCCCTTAGCTATATGGCCAATTAGAAAAATTGGAAAAAGTATTAGAAAAATCACTTATGAAATACAAAATGAAATTGCCAAATTTTCTAATATATTAACAGAAAGCATTAAGGGAATTCGTCAGGTTAAAGCTTATAATCGAGAGGAGTATGAAAAGAGAAGAGCTTTTAAAAACATTAATTTCATAAAGAAATTTTTCATTAGATCGGCTTTCATAAGCAATAGACTAAGTCCCTTAATGGAATTTATTGGAAGTTTAGCAGTTGCGGTTTCTATATACGCTGGAGGTGTTTTTGTATTGAATGAAAATATGACTACTGGTCAGTTCATGAGTTTTCTTGTTAGTCTACTCTTAGCGTATCAGCCCGTTAAAGCACTTGGAAACTTAAATGTTAGTGTTCAAGAAGGTTTAGCTAGTGCAGAAAGAATTTTCTTATTACTAGATACTTCAATTGATAAATCAGAAAAACATGAAGAGCCAAAAAATATTAAATTAAAGGGGAATATTGAATACAATAATATAAATTTTTCTTATGGAAAAAATAATGTTCTCAATAATATAAACCTAACCATAGAGTCAGGTAAAAAAACTGCTTTTGTTGGTTTATCAGGCAGCGGAAAATCAACCTTGATAAATTTACTGTTGAGATTTTATGACAATTACAGTGGTGATATAAATATTGATCAAAAAGATATTAGATCATTGTCTCTTTTTGATTTAAGAGAAAACATAGCACTAATTACACAAGAGACACTTTTATTTAATGAAAGTATTTTAGATAATATTAGATATGGAGATATGTCTTGTAGCGATGAAAGAATTCAAGAAATAGCAAATTTGTCAGGCGTAAGTAAGTTTGCAAATAAACTATCAAGTAATTTAGATACTATAGTTGGGGAAAGTGGAATAAAATTATCAGGTGGGCAAAGACAACGTATAGCAATCGCCAGAGCCCTTGTTAAAAATGCCCCTATACTTATTATGGATGAAGCAACATCATCCTTGGATAATCTAACAGAAAGAGAAATACAATCCGCACTTGATGAGCTAATGAAGAATAAAACGACAATAATCATTGCTCATAGATTAAGCACAATACAAAATGCAGATGTTATTTACACAATCCAAAATGGTAAAGTTGAAAGTAAAGGCGACCATGAATATTTAATAAAAAATTCTGCAGTTTATAAAAAATTACAATTGCAAGAAAAATCGAATGAAAATTAAAAAAAAAATCATTAAAAATTTTTTTGTTCAACATTTTTTAGCATTTATAACTTTTTTATATATAAAATTAGTAAGTGCAACATCTGTAATAGTTGAAAAAAATACTCATAACCCAGAATATTATTGGAATAATAATAAACCATTCATATTAGCTTTTTGGCACAGTCAATTAATGATGATAAGCTTTTGCTGGAAATCCAATACTAAAATTAATATTCTTGCTTCAGGACATAGTGATGGAAGATTTGGAGCAATAGTTGGAAATTATTTTAAACTAAATAACATTCAGACTTTCTCAACTGAAAAATCTATTTCACTAAAATCTATCTTTAAATTATTAAAAAGTTCTAATTATATAGGTATTACTCCAGATGGGCCTAGGGGGCCAAATAAAAAAGTGTCCGATGGTATAATAAAAATCTCGAAAACAACTCAAGTACCAATAATACCTGTTGGCTATGCTTCATCTAAGTTTAAACAACTTAAGTCATGGGATTCTTTTTTAATTACTAAACCATTTTCAAAATGTGCATTTGTTTGGGGTGAGTCTATTTCAATACCAAAAAATTGTACTGAAAATGAAATTGAAGAACTAAAAAACAAATTAGAAATTAAAATAAATAATTGTGTAGATTTAGCTAAAAAAGAAATCAATGCATAAATTATATACAATAATTTCATATCTTTTAATTCCTTTCATACTGATCAATACATACTTGAGAGTATTTAGAAACAAAGAGGATAAAAATAGATATAAAGAAAGATTCGGGCTTACAAATATAAAAAAGCCCAATAAAAAAGATGTTATATGGATACACGCGGCAAGTGTAGGTGAATTTAAATCTAGTGACTTTATAATAAATAATTTTTATAAAAATTATTGTATATTAGTGACAACTACTACTAAAACTGCTTCAGATTATGCTTTAAAAAATTATGGTGAAAAAATTATTCATCAATATGCACCTTTTGATGTTTTGTTTTGGATAAACAATTTTTTAAATAATTGGAAACCTAAATTAGTAATATGGATTGAATCAGATCTTTGGCCAAATACTATTGTGAGATTAAAAGAAAAGAACATTTTATCAATTTATTTAAATGCAAGAGTTTCACCAAAATCATTTATTAAATGGAAATATATTTCTTCATACTATAAATTTATTGTTCAAACTTTTAGTAGCATATACGCTCAAAGCATAAATGATGTTAACAGAATCCAAAAACTTACTAATATAAATATAGAATATTTAGGAAATTTAAAACTTACAAAAAAGAAAATATCAACGCCTAGTTATGAAATTTCTGAAAATATTACAATAATGATTGCTAGCACTCATGATAAAGAAGATGAATTAATTATTCCTCAATTAAAAATTATAAGTGAAAAATATCCTCTAACTAAATTTTTTATTTCACCTAGACATCCTAAAAGATCAAAAATAATTTATAATTTATTAAAATCTGAAAGTTTGGATACTAAGTATGAAAGTTCTTTAAAAAATAATGACTATAAGTTTTTAATAATTGATAGTTTTGGCAAAATGAGTGAATTTTACAGTAAAAGTGATATAGTGTTTCTAGGTGGATCTTTTACAAAAAATGGTGGCCATAATCCAATTGAAGCTGCAGTCGAAAAATGTGCTATCTTAACAGGTCCTAATGTATTTAATTGGCAAAACTTATTCGAAGATATGAGTGATAAAAATTCTTGTATAATAGTAGGCACACCAAAAGAATTAAAAACAGAAATATTACAATTAATGGACAATAGAAATTTAATTAAAAATTTAAAAAATAATGCATTTAATTTTGCTGATAAAGTTTTTTTTGAAGAAGAAAAATTATTAAATTTGTTAAAAAGAAAATTGAGTTCCAATGCTTAAGGCACCTAAATTTTGGTATATGAAAAGAGATAGTTTTTTATCAAATTCTTTATATCCTTTTTCTCTTATTTTTAGACTAGGTACAAAATTAAGAAACTTAGTTAGCAGAGAGAGAAAATCAAAATTACCAATAATTTGTATTGGCAATATTGTAATTGGTGGTGCTGGAAAAACTCCAGTAGCATTGAAAATAGGAAATATGCTCAAGCAAGCAGGCTACAATCCACACTTTGTCTCAAAAGGGTATGGTGGATTAGAAAAAAATAATACATTAGTAAATGATTGGCACTCTCCTAAAAATGTTGGCGATGAGTCATTATTATTATCTGAGATAGCACCAACTTGGATTGGATTAGATAGAAACAAATCCTTTGAATTGGCAAATGAAAATGGAGCAGATTGTATTGTAATGGATGATGGGTTTCAAAACCCCACTCTTCAGAAAGATTTTTCAATAATTGTCATTAATGCTGACCAGGGTTTTGGAAATAAGAGAGTGATTCCAGCAGGTCCTTTAAGAGAAAGTATTCACAGGGGGTTATCTAGAACAAACTTAGTCATAACAATTGGTGATATTGCAGAAACTGTAAAAAACAAAATACCAAAACATATTCCTGTAATTGGAGCAAATTTTAAAATTCAAGAAAATGATTTGATGCTAAAAGGTCAGAAAATTACTGCGTTTGCTGGTATTGCTTATCCTGAAAAATTTTTTAACTCTCTAAAATTAGTTAAGGCAAATATTGTTGATAAGAGAAGTTATTCTGATCATCATATTTATACTGAAGATGATCTTTTATATTTAGCAGAAATAGCAAATAAAAATAATTCGATACTTGTAACAACAAAAAAAGATTTTGTTAGAATTCCTAAATCATTTAGATCATTAGTAAGAACAATTGATGGCTTCATTCAGCTTGATGATGAAAAATTATTGTTAGAAATATTAAGTAACTTAATCGAAAATAAAATAAATAATTAATGAAATTATTAATTTTTATTCGACATTTTATTGAGTTTTTTCTTTTCAAAATAATCTTATTAATATTAAATCTATTTTCAAAAAGCTTATCCTCTAAAATAATTAGGAATTTTTTGTTGTTTTTGGGTAAATTTTCAAAATATCATATTATTGCAAAAAATAACTGCAAAATTGTTTTTCCAAACTTAAGTGATGATGCAATTATTAAAATTATCAACAATAGTTGGAAGAATTTAGGAAACAATCTTTTTGAATTAACTTATTTAAATAAATTAATTAATCAAAAAAATTTAATTAAGTTTGAAGGCTTAGAAGTTCTTGAAAAAATAAAAAAAGAAGCAGCGCCTGTAATTTTTTTTAGTATACACGCTAGTAATTGGGAAATATGTGTACCAATATTAGATCAAAAGGGCTTTAATATTGGAGCAATATATAGGCATATTAATAATAAATTTTTTGATAAATATATTTATAAAAAAAGAAATGAAGCATTAAATTCCAAATATAGTTTTTATACCCCAAAAGGTAAAATTAGTGCAAAAGAAATTCTTAATGGAGTTAATAATAATAAAAATATTTTTTTATTGGTTGATCAAAAAGACTCTGCTGGGGTGTTTATAGATTTTTTTGGAAAAAAAGTAAAAACTCAAATTGGGTTTTTAAAGATTGCAAGAAAATATAATTTACAATTAATTCCTATGAGAAATATACGCTTACCTAATAATAAATTTAAAATTACTTTTGAAAAACCTCTTGAGCATAATAATAACTTAATTAGTGATGAGGAAAAAATGCTAGAAATAAATAATATCATTGAAAAATGGATTAAAGAAAATCCAGAAAACTGGTTTTGGCAACATAAAAGATTTAATTAATTTTTTTAACTTTTAATTTTATAGTCTTGTCCATTAATCTTGCACTAATAACATCATTTTCTTTTACTTGTTTTGAGTTATTAATAATTTTATTAACTTTAGATAAAATTGAATAACCTTTTTTAAGATTTGATTGAATTGAATTTGTTTCTATTAATCTTAAATAATTTTTATAATTTTGCCTTTTATTAAATAATTCCCTCTCAATAATCGAACTTAGATTCTTACTTAAATTTTCAATCTTTGAGTTTTGAAATTTGATCAAATCATATGGAATTTTTAAATTTCCAAATAATGCTGATAAGTCTTTAGATGCTAATTCGATATTATTATTAATAACTTTCCTTAATCTAATTTTTATATAACCTAACCTCTCTTTATATGAATTTATTATTTGCTCTGGTGTTTTGATTAGAGAAATTAACTTTTGTAAATCTGCTGAATTTTCTTTGAAAATATTTCCTATACCATAACTCATTCTTTGACTAAGCCCCCTTATCATATTTATAAGTTCAGTTTTTACAGGAACAACTAATTCTGCTGCGGCTGTTGGTGTCGAAGCTCTTAAATCAGACACAAAATCTATTATAGTTGTATCTGTTTCATGACCAACTGCTGAAATAATTGGAATTTTAGATAAGCTGACAACTTCAGCTAATTTCTCATCATTAAAAGCCATTAGATCTTCGGTACTTCCACCGCCTCTTGCAATAATAATTACATCAGGTTGATTATCTATCATTTCATTAAATCCATTTATTGCCCCAATAATATTTTTAGCTGCTTCTGCTCCTTGCACAGCTACTGGCCATAGATCAATAGGTGTTTTAAATCGATTTGAAACTCTATTTATAATATCATGTATTACTGAACCCGTTGGAGATGTAATAACCCCAATTCTTGATGGCAAATATGGAATTTTTTTCTTATTTACCTCTTCAAAATAACCTTTCTCTTCTAATCTTTTTTTTCTCTCCTCAATTAATTTTAATAGAGCCCCTTCTCCAGCAATCTCTATTTTATCTACATCTATTTGATAAGTTGTTTTAAACTTAGACCAAGTTGTAACCTTGCCAATCAAAGTTACTTCCATTCCTACTTCTGGCTCAAATGCCAGTGATCTTGTTTTTTGCTCCCATACTACAGCACTCAAAATTGATGTCTCATCTTTAAGTGTAAGATAAATTTGCCCTTTTGTTGCAATACGTATTTCTGATATTTCACCTTTTATACTTACATAACTAAAGTGATCTTCAATCATATCTTTAAGAGCTCTATTGAATTGAGTAACTCCGTATTGAGGTATATTAAGATTCAAATTCATTTTCTAATTTTTTTAAAAAAATTTTTTAATAAGCTTCTGCATTCTTTTTCCATTATCCCGCCATAAATTTCAGTATTAAAAGTATGTTGTTTTTTTAAAATAACTTTTCTTTCTTCAATACCTCCATTTTTTTCATCATAAGCGCCAAAATACAATTTATCTATATGGACCTCACTAATTGCAGATGCGCACATTGTACATGGTTCTAGAGTAACAAACATCACAGTATCATTTAAATATTTTTGTGACAACTTTTCACAAGAATTAATAATTAAATCTATTTCACAATGATAAATAGCATTTTTTTTTACATTAATTTTATTATAACTTCTTTCAATAATTTCATTAGTTTTATTATCTATTAACACTCCTCCAACAGGCACCTCATTATTGTCAAAAGCTAATTTGGCCTCTTTAATTGCTTCATTCATAAAATAATTGATGTTCATATAGTAAATATCTAAATAAAATTATATTATAATTTAATGAAAAATCCAATCATAGGGATTACTCTAGATTTTGAAATTAACAGTGGATACTCTAAGTTTCCCTGGTATGCTATAAGAGAAAATTATTTAACTTGTTTGCATAAGTTTGGCGCCATACCTTTTCCTTTATTTCATGAAAATTCTCTAAATAATTACTTCATTGAGGCGCTAGATGGTTTAGTTATTACAGGAGGAAACTTTGATATAGATCCTCAATTATATTCAAAATTCTCTAACGGCTCCCGAAATATTAAAGATAAAAGAACTAATTATGAAATAGATATATTTCATAAATTTCTTGAGACATCAAAGCCAATTCTTGGCATATGTGGGGGGGAGCAATTAATGAATGTAGCTAGTGGTGGAGATCTAATTCAGGATATTAATCATTCAATTAAAACTAAAATAGAGCATGAGCAATCTAATCCAAGAGATCAAGTTAGCCATGAAGTAATTATAAAAAAAGATTCAAAGCTTCACACAATTATCAATAAAGAAAACATACAAGTGAATAGTGCACACCATCAGTCAGTAGATAGTTTAGGTAAAAATTTTGTTTCAGCAGCAATAGCCACTGACGGAGTAATTGAGGCAATAGAACATACTCAGCATAGATGGTGTCTTGGTTTACAATGGCATCCTGAATTTTTAATAACTAATGATGACGTAGCTATAATTAAAGATTTTGTAGATCATGCTAAATAAAATGAGGATAGCAAAATATATTGCTAACGCAGGATTTTGTTCTAGAAGAGAAGCGGAGAAATTGATTGAAAAAAAGATTGTAAAAATAAACAATATACTATGCGATCATCCAAGTAATACTGTTAATGAAGATGACAAAGTTACAATTGGTAAACAGATAATAAAACTAAATGATACTATAAGACTCTGGAAAATATATAAACCTATAAAATATATCTGCTCAACAAAGGATGAGCAAAATAGAAAAAAAATATTTGATTTAATTCCAAAAACTTTTCCAAGAATGATTAGCATTGGTAGATTAGATTTTATGAGTGAAGGGCTCCTTCTATTTACAAATAATGGAGATTATTCAAGAAATTTGGAACTTCCAAGCAAAGGTTATGAAAGAATATATAGGGTGTGTTTAAGAGGACAAATAAAACGAGCAGATGTAGATAAAACAAATAAAGGAATAAAAATTGATAATGCAACCTACGAAAAAGTTAAAATAAAAATAGATAAATTAAATAATAATTTTACATGGTTGATTATAAAACTTAGAGAAGGTAAAAATCGAGAAATAAGAAATATTTGTAAATTTTTTTCTTGGCAGATTGTTAAATTAATTAGGATTCAATATGGGCCCTATAAGCTTGGAAATTTAAAAGAGGGACAAATACAAGAAATTAAAGTCGTAAAAAATGCCTAATATAATTGGTGGAAAATACAAAAGAACAAAATTGGATGTGCCACGTAATCTTGTAAGACCTACTTCTGCCCTTAAAAGAGAAGCGATATTTTCAATAATTGAAAGTTTTTCAATTAAAAACTCTATTGAAATATATAAAAATAAATCAATAATAGATATTTTTGCAGGGTCTGGCTTGATTGGTCTAGAGGCAATTTCAAGAGGTATGAGTATGTCTTACTTTATTGAAAGTAATAATAGTGTTGCAAAAATTCTTGAAAAAAATTGTAAGAAAATTTGTAAAAATCAAGAATATGAAATTATTTTGAACAAAGCGATAACTGCATTAGAACACTTTTTTAATGTTAAACCATCAATAATATTTATCGACCCTCCATATAAAAAAGAAAATATTAATTTAATTTTAATAAAAATTATAGAAAGAAAAATAAAAATTAATAACACTATTATTATTATTGAAACAGGAAGGGAAGAAAAGGTGATTATTCCAAAAGAACTAACTGTTTTTAAAGAAAAAAATTACGGAAAAACTAAACTATTATTTATAAATTAGCTAAGATACTTTTTGGTCAAAATTTTACCTTGCTCTACTGCCGGCTGATCAAAAGGATCTACATCGAAATAAACACATGCAGCTATAGTTTCTATTATACTATTAGCCATCAAAGACCCAATGGACTCTTCGTTAATATTCTCAATAGTGATTTCTCTAAACTTAAAATTATTTAATTTGAATGTATCAATTGTTGCATTCTGTTCAGCATGCATCAAGTCTCCCATTGTCTTATCAACTAAATAATTAACTGATTCACCTCTCATTATTTCAGAATTAATCTTTAAACCTTTATTTTTGTAATTACTCTTAATAAACGTAAAGAATTTATCTTTTGGTCCATCTAAATAAAGTTGTAATTGACTATGTTGATCTGTGGTTCCAGTTGCATGTAAGGCGGTAATACCTCTATTTTTTTTACCAATACTTTCAGCCCATAATTGAAGGTACCATTTTCCAAAATAATTTAATCCGTCTGAGTAAGTCATTATAACATTTGACAAAAAATTATTAGCATTACAAAATCTATATAATTGGGCAAATTTAAAAGTATTAGTGAAATTATTTTTATTAATAATACTTAGTGCTCCTTGATGTATTTTTTTTACATCCAACCCAGCAATGATTGCAGGTATCATTCCAACATTTGAAAAAATTGAGTAGCGACCACCAATATCTTTTTGATGCTCTAAAAGAAGGCAATTATTTTTTTTAGCAATATTAAATAAAGGAGAGTTTTTGAATTCTGTTACAACTAATGTGTTAGCATATAATATGTCTAAAATATTTTTTTCATATGCTAAATTTATAACAGCTCCAAATTGAGAGAGGGTTTCAGGTGTAGTGCCAGATTTTGAAATTACTATAAATCCAGTTGTCCTAATATCTAAACTCATTACTTCATTTTGAAAAAATAAAGGATCTATATTATCAAAAAAAAAGATATTTTTTGGCCGATTTATTAAAATATTAATTAAAGCTCTAGCTCCTAGATTGGATCCTCCTGTTCCAAAAACTACAAAATTTTTTTTATTTTTTTTAAATATCTCAGTTTTCTCTAATGTAAATTCTAATAGTTCTTTATCTTTAACAATATTAAGTGCAGGAAGATTATTACATATAGTTGTGATCTCTTGATTGAGTTGATCTATATTATTAGGCAAATTAATATCTTCGTTAAAATTTATATTTGTAAAATTTGTTGACATTTATAAATTAAAAAAAGAAGAATCTTTTTTTCTTTTTAGATTTATTTTCAATTTTAATTGTTGGTACGTCTTCATTAATATTTGTGTCATCGCTTAAAAGTTTATTTCGTAATCTTTGAGATTCAGCAACAGAATCAAGAATTTCAATTTCATTGTCCCAGGTATTAGAGTCTATATTTTTTTCTGAAGCAAATTGTTCATCTATCTCTTGTCTTATGTCATTATTAGATTGATCTGCATTAGTTTGATTCAAAATATTTTCCATTGTTGATGGATTTGATTCATTAACATTAGATTCTTCATTTAATCCAAAAAGAATTTCTTTTGCTAAATCACTCTCTACGTTTGCAATATTTTTTTCTTTAAGCTGCTCAGGAGGTAATAAATTAAAATCAGGAGGAATCACTAGTGGTGGATTTTCAATTACTCGAAATTCATCTATGTTTTTCCTGTTTACTCCAGCACTATCTCTTATTTGTGAGCACGAAACTAAGAAAATAGATAAGAATAAAAATACTACTACTGATGCTTTCATTTTTTTTGATTTCTTATTTTATTAATCATGTTTAATATTATCATTATTATCCCAATAGAGATATAAATATCAGCAAAATTGAAAGCTGGCCAATAAAATTGATTTACGTGAAAGTAAATAAAATCTATGACGTAGCCATTCACAAATCTATCAACTATGTTGGCTATTGCTCCACAAATAATAATAAATAAACCCCAGGTTTCTAAATCATCTCTAGAGTTTACTAAAAGATAGGTAAGAAAACACACTACTGCTAAACCAATTACTATAAGTATGTAAGATGGAATTATTTCTGAAAATAATCCGAATGAAACACCAAAATTATGGATATGCGTTATATCAAGAAAATTAGTTATCTTTATAAATCGAAATAGATCTATGAGATTAAAGATAAGATATTTTGAAAATAAATCAGCAAAAACTAATAATATAAAAGTAATTATTTTATTCAATCTTAACAGCCTATGATATTGCATCATCGCAACGATCACATATCTCATCATGAATTAATTCTTCCTTATATTTCCAACACCTTTGACATTTTTTTGCGCTTGTTTTTGATACGATTATTTTAACATTTGGAATTTCTTCTATAGAAAAACCTTCAATTGCATCACTTATTTCATGATATGAAAACGAAGAGGTAATACTAATTTCATCCATTTGATAGTTTTTAATTTTTTCTAAAACTGGCTTTTCAACATAAATATCTAAATGTGCCTCTAGGCTTGAACCAATGATTTTATCAGCTCTTTTTTTCTCAAGAGCGCCTGTAATAACTTTTCTTATTTGTTTAAGAACTATCCAAGTCTCATTAATATCAGAATTTTTATAAGCATCAGGGGTCTGTAAAAAATCTTCTAAATGTATGCTTGTTTGATTACCTCTAGACTTCCATGCCTCTTCTGTCGTAAAAGACAATGATGGAGCAAGCCATCTAACCAGATAGTTAAAAGTAATATCTAGAAGTGTTCTTGCAGATCTTCTTTTTTTAGATTTAGTGGAATCGCAATAAATAACATCTTTACGAATATCAAAATAAAAAGAAGATAAGTCATTAGAGCAAAAATTCAAAAGAGTAGTAAACATTAGGTGAAAGTTAAAAGATTTTACACAATCTTTAATTATTTGATCAGTTTCCCACAGTCTGTGCAAGATAAATTTTTCTAAATCAGGGAAATCATTTTCTGTAATTTTTTCATTCTCATCAAAACCATCAAGATTGCCTATTAAGTATCGAAAAGTATTCCTTATTCTTCTATAAGAATCTGTTTGTGATTGTAATATTGCATTGTCTAATTTTAAATCATCGTAGTAATCAGAAGCCACAACCCATAATCGTAAAATATCAACTCCATATTTTTTAAGAATATCATTTGGTGAAATAACATTACCTAGAGATTTTGACATTTTTCTGCCTTTACCATCAACGACAAATCCATGGGTTAAGACACTCTCATATGGAGCTCTTCCTCTTGTACCAGATGATTCTAATAAAGAAGAGTGAAACCATCCACGGTGTTGATCGCTTCCTTCAAGATACATTGATGCTGGCCATTTAAGATCATCTCTTTTTTCTAAACAAAAAGCATGCGTAGATCCGCTATCAAACCATACCTCAACCACATCTTTGACTTGATCATAATCTTTTATTGAATACTTATCCCCTAGAAATCTCTGAGGATTTTCAGTAAACCACGTATCAGTGCCTTCTTTTTCATAAATATCAGCTATTCTGTCAACTACTTCTTGATCTCTTAAAGGCTGACCAGTTTCCTTATGGACAAAAAGTGGTAAAGGAACTCCCCACACTCTTTGTCTTGAAACACACCAATCCGGCCTTGTCTCAATCATTGATCGCAAACGCTTTTGTCCTTGAGGTGGATAAAATATAGTGTCATCAATTGACTTTAAAGCAATATCTCTAAGGTTATTTTTTTCCATCGAGATAAACCACTGAGGTGTATTTCTATAAATTAAGGGTGCTTTTGATCTCCAAGAATGAGGATAGCTATGCCGAAGTGTTCCTTTAAATAGTAATTTAGAAAACTCTTTTAGCTTTTCAGCAATTTTATCATCAACTTTATATATATGCTCTCCCTCAAAACCCTTTGCATAGTGATTGTATTTACCATCATCTTGAACTGTTTGAATGATATCTAAACCATTTTGAATACCTAAATTATAATCATCAACTCCGTGTCCAGGGGCAATATGAACTATGCCTGTTCCTTGCTCTAGATTAACAAAATCTCCATGATATGGTCTAACTATAAAATCGTACCCTATATTTTTAAATGGATGCTCACACTGACAATCATTTAGATTGTTGCCTTGAAAAATTTTAATAATTTTAAAAGTTTTTATTCCAATTTCTTCACTTACCTGATTTATTAATTCTTCAGCGAAAATAAGTTTATCGCCTACTTTTGCTAGTGATTCATCAGATATACTTTGAACTTCAATTAAAGAATATTTTAAATTTTTTCCAAAAGCTAGCGCCCTATTACCTGGTATAGTCCAAGGTGTAGTTGTCCAAATGACTATATTAGAACCTTCAAGATCTTTATCTGCAGAACTATTAATTAAAAATTTTACATAGATTGTATTTGATGTATGATCTTCATATTCAACTTCAGCATCTGCTAGAGCTGTTTTTTCGACAACTGACCATAGAACAGGTTTAGCACCTTTATATAAACTTTCATCTAGTAGAAACTTTCCAAGTTCACGAACAATTTGGGCTTCTGCCTCATTCGACATCGTTAGATATGGATTGGCCCAATCACCTTCTACGCCCAACCTTCTAAATTCTGCTTTTTGTATATCAATCCATTTTTTTGCAAAATCTCTGCACTCCTGTCGAAACTGAACTACAGGCACATCATCTTTATTTTTTCCTTTTTTTCTATACCCTTCTTCAATTTTCCATTCAATTGGAAGACCATGACAATCCCAACCAGGGACATAAATAGAATTCTTACCTGACATTTGTTGAGTTCTTACAATTACATCTTTTAATATTTTATTTAATGCTGTTCCCATATGAATGTTTCCATTTGCATATGGAGGGCCGTCATGAAGAACAAACTTTTCTCTACCTTTTGATTTTTCTCTTAATTTATAAAAAATTTTTTCTTCCTCCCATTTTTCTAAAATTTTTGGTTCTTTGACAGGTAAATTAGCTCTCATTTCAAAAGAGGATTTAGGTAAAAAAATAGTATCTTTATATTCCATTAAATTTTATGATATTTTTTTGCTTTGATTACGTCTTTGCGAATTTGACTTGTTAGTGTTTTAAAATCCTTATATTTTTTTTCAGGTCTAATAAATGTTAGAAATTCAACAGTCAATTGTTTACCATAAATATCTTCATTGTATTCAAATATATATGTTTCTAAAAGTAAGTTAGTACCATAGACAGTTGGTCTTTCTCCAAAATTAGCAATACCTTTGTATTCCTTGTCATTAATGATAACTTTAACACAATAAACACCCTTTTTTGGAATAATATGAGTTCCTGGTGTCATATTTGCCGTAGGAAAATTAATTAATCTAGCTTTTTGATTACCTTTAATTATTTTTCCTTTCATATGCCAATTTCTACCAAGAGCATCAGCTACTTTTTCAAAAGCTCCATTGGTAATATTTTTTCTAATAGATGAAGAGGAAAACTTTAAGTTATTATTTTTATTTTTAACATGTTCAATTATTTGAAGTTTATAACCACATATAGAAGATAATTTTTTTAATAATTTAGTATCACCAGATCTGTCTTTACCAAATCTAAAATCTTTACCAACGATAATTTTTTTAACATGCAGTTGTTTAACTAAAATTTTTTTAATAAAATCTATTCCATCTAAATTGGATAATGATTTATTAAAACTATATTCAATGTAATGCTCAATACCAAGATCACTAAGAAATTTTTTTTTAAAGTTATTTGTTGTAATATTAAAATTTTTATTATTTTTTTTAAAAAAAATTTTTGGATGTGGAGTAAAAGTCATTATAGCTGACTTCATTTTATGTTCTTGAGAACTCTTTAATATTTTTTTTATTACATGTTGATGGCCAATATGAATACCATCAAAATTACCAATACAAAGACAAAGGTTTTTTGCCCTAAATGTTTTATTTATATTTAATTTATGTAATTTCACTTCTAGTTTATAAATATTTTATAACACCTATAAACTAGAAATAATATTTGAACTATAGGTACTTGTTTAAAATATTTTCTAAATATTCTTGATTACCTGATCGTGGAGTTGGCTCAATAGTATCATCAATAACTTTTTGATGAATTGCTTCTAATGTTGCATCCTTAGAGTGAATGAAATTTCCAAGATCTTTATCCCAATCCTCATATCTTTTTGATACATAATCTGGCAAAATGTTATCATTTATCATTTTTTCGACAGCTAGTAGTGTTTTTGCACAAACATCCATCCCTCCTATGTGAGCATAAAATAAATCTTCAGGATCAATTGATTGTCTTCTTATTTTTGCATCAAAGTTTAGTCCACCTTGTTCCAAACCACCATTGGAGAAAATGTGATAAAAAGGAAGTATGAGTTCTGACACACTATTGGGGAATTGGTCAGTATCCCATCCAAGAAGTGGATCACCTCTGTTAATATCAAGACTTCCTAAAGCCTTATTAGCTATCGCATAAGCTATTTCATGTTCAAAACTATGGCCTGCTAGAGTTGCATGATTAGCTTCAATATTTAACTTTATTTCTTTTTCTAAGCCCGCACTTCTTAAAAAAGCTAAGCAAGATGCAGAGTCAAAATCATATTGATGTTTTGTTGGCTCATGAGGTTTTGGTTCCAGCAGTATTTGTCCATCAAAACCAATCTTATGTTTATAATCAACGACAAGCTCAAGAAAACGTCTTAAATTATCCATTTCCAATGTCATGTTGGTATTAAGGATAGTTTCATATCCCTCTCTTCCTCCCCATAATACATAATTACTTCCACCTAATCTCTTCGTTGCATCCATACAGTCTTTTACTTGAGCCGCTTTATAGGCAAAAACTTCTGGGTCTGGATTTGTTGAAGCACCACTCATATACCTTTTGTGTGAAAAGGCATTTGCTGTTCCCCATAAAAGTTTAGTACCTGAGTATTGCATTTTTGATTCCATCATATCAATAATGTGAAAAAAATTAGATTGTGTTTCTTTATAGTTAGATCCTTCAGGAGAAATATCTCTATCATGAAAACAAAAGAAAGGTGTTTTGATTTTTTTAAAAAAATCAAAAGCTTCATCAAGTTTTATTTCAGCCATTTTAAGAGGGTCGCCACTTGACATCCAAGGTCGATCAAAAGTAGCACCACCAAAAGGATCTAAGCCTGGCCAAGTGAAAGTATGCCAATAACAAGTTGCGAAACGAAGATGTTCTTTCATCGTTTTTCCCAAAACCATTTTATTTTCATCATAATATTTAAAGCTTAAAGGATTATTACTGCTTTCACCTTCAAAGTTTATTTCATTAATATTTTTAAAGTAATCACTCATCATTTCCTCCTAATGGTTTATTATATTTTTTGCTATTTTAAGATTTGCCGATACTATTTGAGACCAAACTTCATATCGTTTATTTAAAATATCAACTAGCTGAGAGCTAGTATTAATTATTTTTTGAGTATGTATTTTTTTCATCACATTTTCTTGATCAAATTTTCCCGTTGAGATCATAGCAAGTCTTGCAACACCAAGTGATGGTCCAAGATTTAAATCTTCTCCCTGAATAATTTTTGTATTAATTGCTGAACTTAGAAACTTAAGCCAAGTTTCACTTTTTGCTCCACCACCAACGACATAAGTTTCATCAGTTTTTTCATTAATTTCATTTACTGCTTTAAAACCATCTTTTAATCCAAAAGTTACTCCCTCAAGTACCGCATATAACATTCCTGCCTTTGAAGAAGATGTTGTTATTGAATGAAATCCTGCTCTTATAAAAGCATTATTATGCGGAGTTCTCTCACCACTTAGATAAGGTAAAAAAAATGGTGCATTTTTGATATTTGTAATATCATTAGAAAAATCACCGACAATTTTATAAAAATCTTCAATTGAAATCCCATACATTCCTGATACCCAATCCATGCAATTGGCAGCACTAAGCATAACGGACATATGATGCCAAGTATTTGGTAAGCAATGACAAAAAGAATGGACTGCTTTTCTAGTATTAGAAGAAAATTTTGAAGTTGGAGAAAAATAAACTCCTGATGTTCCTAAAGATAAAACGGCTTGAGATGAATTAATAACACCAGATCCAGCTGCTCCTGCTGCCTGATCACCTGCCCCACCAGCTATAATAACATGGTGACTGAAACCAAATTGATCTTTAATTAATTTAGATATGGTTGCTGACTGCTCTGAACCTTCTACAATTCTTGGCATATGCTTTATGTTCAGGGATGTTGATTCCAATAACTCTTCTGACCAATTTCTTTTTTGAACATCAAGCCACAAGGTACCTGATGCATCTGAAGTATCAGTTACAAACTCACCAGATAATCTATATCTCAAATAATCCTTTGGAAGCAAAACTTTATCAATTTCTTTAAAAACATCAGGCTCATTATTCTTTACCCATAAAACTTTTGGAGCTGTAAAACCTGGCATAGCTATATTACCTGAAATCTCTCTAAGATTTGAACATTTTTTTTCCATCTCATCACATTCTTTTGATGAACGTGTGTCATTCCACAAGATGCAACTTCTTAAGATTTTCCCCTCTTTATCTAAAAGAGTTGCGCCGTGCATTTGTCCTGAAATAGATAAAGCAAGTGTTTCAGCAAACTCTCTAGGTTTTTCTTTTTTAAGAAAATAAAAACATCTTACAGTAGCTTCATACCATTGATCAGGATCTTGCTCATAATATCCATTTTGAGGATTCTCGATTGAAATTAGTTCAGTTTTAGAGGCAAGAGTATTTTGGTTTTCATCAATAAGGATAGTTTTTACAGATGAAGTTCCTAAATCAATGCCAATAAACATAATTATCTAAATTATCTAGAAGCCCAGAGTAAGCCACGGTGATATATTTTTCTCATTTCAAGATGGTGAAGTTCTTTTGCAAAATGGCCAAGAGAAGTATAAAAAATTCTTCCTTTTCCAATTCGTCTTTTCCATACTACGGGCATCTCAACACCTTTTAACCATTCTGTTTTATATGCGTCTCCACTAGATGAACCTGGCTCTTGTTCTAAATTCCAAACTTCATCTCCTTTAAAAGTTGTTGTTGCCAATACTTCGTTCAATGGATCTACATGCATATAATATTGTTCAGAGTGATAATCGAAATCTTGAATTCCTTCCATGATAGGATCATTTTTTTTTGTAATATTAACTTTATAATCATGAATGCCGCTTGGATGACTAACCCACTGACCACCAGTTAAAAATTGCCAATCGATGGATTGCCTAAAAGCATCACACATACCGCCGTGATGACCTGCTAATCCGGCTCCATTAATAACTGCCTTAATAACATTATTGACTGCATTTTTTTTTATTTCACCTCTGGGGTCAAAATGGAATGCCATTGTAACAAGAGGAATAATTAAATCCATTTCATGAACATAGTCTTCTGCAAATGCAGAAGTTTGATATTCAGCTCTAACCTCATATCCATCAGGTTCTAACATTTCAGTTAATATTTCAGTGCATTTTTCAGGCTCATGGCCTGGCCATCCACCATATACAATTAGAGCTTTTTTCATTTTGCTACCCTTTCAACAATTTCTTATTTTCCTCTTCAGAAAAATATTCAGGTTTTTTACACTCACTTCGTAAACTAATTTTTTTATTATTCTTTCCTGACTCTAATATACTATCCATAATATCAAGCACATGCAAACTCAATTCCCCACTACATCTATTTTTTTTACCTTTTTCAATTGAGTTGACCATTTCTGAAACACCAATACCTCTATAATTTGCTATAATTGGATTTTCATTAACTCTCTCATGATTTTTCTCAATGTTATACTTTCCTAAATTCATATGACTTGTAGAAATGGATTCCCACTCTTCTCCTTTAGCAGTGCACATTAAAAGTTGCCCACCAAACATGTTAGGATCTGGTACAATTATCGAACCTTTATCACCATACAGTTCGATGTGACTTTTATTATGTTTCCAAATATCAAAAGAAAAAAAAGTATCAATTAATGCGCCTGATTTAAACTCTAAATGTGAAATTATACTTGTTGGTATATCTACATTTATTTCTTGATCTTTTCTATCACCACTTCCAATAACTCTTTTTTCATACACAGATTTAATTTTACTATCAACATTAACAACTGGGCCTAACAAATTAACCAAAGCAGTAAAATAGTATGGACCCATATCTAAAATTGGACCACCTCCATATTGGTAGTAAAAATCAGGATTAGGATGCCAGATTTCATGACCAGGTACTGCCATAGAAATACTCCCTAACTGAACTTTACCAATAGCATTTTCATCAATTAGTTTTCTAGCCGTTTGGATTCCGGCGCCTAAAAAAGTATCGGGTGCACATCCAACATACACATTATTATCTTTAGCTAATTCATTTAATTTATTTCCATCATCAAATTCAATAGAAAGAGGTTTTTCTGAATAAGAATGTTTTTTCGATTCTATTATTGATTTGGATACCTCATAATGAACATTGGGAATTGTTAAATTAATGATAAATTCAACTTCTTTATCAGCTAATATATCTTCTACACTTAATTGACGAACATTATATTTTTCCGCATAACTTTTTGATGCTTCTTCTTTAATATCTGCACAAGCAACAATTTCAAAATTATTAAAATATTGTTTTGAATTTTTAAAATAGATATCTGCTATATTTCCACAGCCTATAACTCCCACTTTCATTGTAATAATTCAGCTCTAAATTTTTTATTTGAACCTAAAGGAGGAATAATCGGTTCTGATGAATATTGACACAAATAAGCTGGTCTATCTTCATCAGATTTATTAGGATATGAAGCATGAGGAGTTCTACTTGAAAACAAAATAATGCTGCCCTCATTAACAATACATGAAATTGTTTTACTTTCGTCAACTTCCATCCTTAAATCTGAGGATTTTTCCGACCAAGTGTGTTCTTCAATCTTTACATCCGACTCTATATTTTTTGGCAAAATCCTTAGTGCACCATTATTTTCTGATACATCACACAAAGCAATCCATATTGATAAATAAGTCTTATGATCATAACCTACATAACCTGAGTCTTGGTGCCAAGCAAACTTACTTTCTGTTTTTGATTCTTTATTTACAACTTGTTCATTAAATAAATAAACATTATCTCCTAAAATAGACTTACAAATTGATTTAATAAATTGCCCCTTAGCAAATTTATCTATTATGGGATAATCTTTACACCTATTTGATAAAAACATTTTTCCATGTTGTGAGATATTTCTTTTTTTATCATTCGTAAAAGACTCTTGATTTTTTTTAAATTCATTAATCATTTGTTGAGTTGCATTTTGTAAATTAATTATAGTTTGTTTATCAAGTTTATCATTTAGAATTAAATATCCATTTTCTAAATAAAATTTTTTATCATTTTGACTTAACATTTATTTCTTCCGTCTATTTTTGTGAATTAATAATAGTTAAAATTCCAGAAACTACAATCAATACAATTCCAAATAATGAAAAAATATCTAAAGTTTCATTAAAAAAATAATTACCTAAAATTGATGCCCAAACTATTTGTATAAAAAAAAAAGGACTTATAAATCTTGTATATGTTCCTGAGATATGAAAGATCAAATTAAGAAGATAGCTCGCAAAAAAAAGAAAAATTCCTCCTATAAAAATAATGATTAATTCGTTTGCAATCAATATGACTGGATCAAAGATAAAAAGAATTATGCAAAATATAGTTAATGGCAATAGATTATAAAATGAAAATCCTAAAGCTGTTGCATTATTAGAAAATTTGCTAACAATTACACTTGTCAAGCCATTGTAGGCTGAAACTAAGAAAATTAAATAAATAAAAATATTAGTTTGAAACATAGTTGGTTTAGCAATAAGAATTGTTCCAGCAAAACCTACTATTAAAAAAACCCAGTACTTAAAAGATATAATTTCTTTTTGTAAAATACTTGACCAAATTAAAATAAAAAAAGGAATGGTCATAATTATCGGAGTAAAAATATTTAATGGAATTTGTTTTAAGGAATAATAAATAATAATTGGAACTGGAATGAATGTAAAACCTCTAAATAAAGGTAAAAAATAATCTTTTTTATTTTTAAATACTAGATTTTTTTTTACACCTTTTGAAATTATTAGAAAAAAAATAAAAAATACTAAAGGGGGACTTAGTCCTAGTGCATAATAGTGATACCATAACAGATTTTTACTTGATCCTAAAAACTTAGTAGTGGTATCAAATGATGCACCAAAAAATGTTTGAATAATTACTAAAAAAACCCCTAAAAAAATAATTTTATTTGATGAAATTAATCTAAACATATAA
>ENA-UZXA01000878-UZXA01000878.1-metagenome-genome-assembly--contig:-Day-1-1m-contig-878_pt1 | contig 27291 bp, 39 predicted proteins | sample MGYA00260336_ERZ794896 | MGnify/ENA metagenome assembly ERZ794896
TTCTCAACAAGTGAACTAAACTTAGATTATACGTAATTCCATCAACATTTTATCATAAAGTCAATGTAAATTTTTAAATGATTTTACACGTCAAACTAACAATTTCTGAGAATCATTTTTTAGTTAATTTGATTTAATTATGATGCATGTAGGCAGGACGATCTAATGCTGTTTTTAGCATCATGTGAACCTGTTTGCATGAATTATTAAAAATTATTCCTCTTTCTCTGATTCATCAGTTTTAGTATTTTCTGCTTTATCATCATCTGTAATAATATCTGATTTTTTTACGTGTTCAGAATATTCTGAATCTTTTTCAATTTCATTGATGTCTGAAACTTCTTCAAATGTACCTGAATTAACTTCCTCTGAATCTTTTTCAATTTCATTGATGTCTGAAACTTCTTCAAATGTACCTGAATTAACTTCCTCTGAATCTTGTAAATTTTTTATCATTGAAGTTTCTTTTTTCTTTTTTGAGAATTGTTTCAATACCATAATTCCAATAACCACTGCAATTATGATATAATTGATGGGTGGTTTTAGCAATTGTGTGATGTATCCTACTTGTGGAAGTACGTGTTCAACTTTTCCAATATAATCCCCTTCTGTAATTGGAAAATCTGTTCCGGGAATTGATTTAGGATTTGCATCACCCTGTGTTCTAATTGTTTTTGGATTGTCATCAATAATTGATACAACTCTGTGAACAATTACTCTATCATGATCTGATGGTCGATTAAACACAATGATATCGCCTATTTCAATTTCTTCAAACGATACATGTCCTTGAACTATTAAAACATCATATACTTCTAACACTGGAATCATGCTTCCACTTGCAACTACATAAAATGGATTTTGAGTTCCAAAAAATGCCTGTAACCCAATCCAGATAACTAAAATTGCAATAGCTACAATGATAATATCTTTGAGTACTCCTTTGGAAATTGCTTTTTTAATCAATTATTTTCTTAGCCTATGATACCATTGATTAAATTTACTAGTTATTGAAGTGGAGTTCCACATTCTTCACAGAATTTAGAGCCATCTTTATTCACAAATCCACAAGAACATTTTCCTGGTTGAACAGCTTCTTCAGGATTTCCTAAAAGAATTACTTCTCCAACCTTTTTGATATTTTTCCATGGTATGCTGCCTTCAGAACCATCATCTTTAGTAATTACTAAAACCATTGATTGTGCAGAATCAATTCCTACCTGTTTTGCACTCCCTACCTTGTTTGCATTTTCGTCATAGACTATTCTTCCTTCAATTGAATTAACTGAAGTTACTGGACCTGGNNTTGAGGTGCATTTTCTACTTGTTCTATTGGTTTTGCACTTCCTATATCTACACCTTCATCTTGTTTCTTGAATTGTCTGTATTCGGCAATTGCTGAATTACAAGTATTACAAATATACTGGCCTTTTTCAGCAAGTGTCAGATTTTCAGCAACTTCTTCATTAGGATTCTCAAATTCTATTTTTGGAGGACCTTCAAACTCTTTTTCACAAGTATTGCAAAAATGTTTAGTAATTAATCCTGCATCTAATCTGCCAATTGGTGCTAAAAATAGATCAGGACCTCCTAAATTTCCCTTCATTTGTTGTTCATCTGAAACTCTGGCCATTATGTAGCCCCCTGATCCTCTTAATTTTTTTAATCTAAGTTCTGAACTCATGCCAGAAATTTACCAAAACGTCATTTAAGTATATGTGAAAATTTCATGTGACCTAAAAAATATGGTGTAAATTCTGGTTAACGTTTTTAGGTGCCTTAGATAAAACAAAATTACAATGGCAATAACAGAAATTTCTGATGCAAAGTCCTGGGAAATCGATGTGATAAACTCTGATGTTCCTGTATTTGTAGACTTTTGGGCTGAATGGTGTGGTCCATGTAGAATGGTAGGTCCAGTAGTTGAAGAATTAGCAAATGATTATGATGGCAAAGTAAAATTTGTCAAAGTCAATGTTGATGAGGCAAATGAATTGGCATCAAAATACAACGTCTTTAGTATTCCAACTTTGATTATTCTTAACAAAGGTGAAATAGTTAGTCAACAAGTTGGTGCAGCATCTAAAGAATCATACCAAGGTATGATTGATAGAGCCCTAGCATAAATTACAAAACATATTTTTCTTATTTTTAATTACTTTACATAAAATTTTGTTAGCGTGTATAAAATTTGATGTTAATTATTTTCAAAATTATTGATTAATCATTCTTCTGCATGTTCTGCTTTTAATCCCTTGTACCTATTTCTAATGGTAACTTCTGTAACTCCTGCCGCTTCTGCAATATCTCTTTGAGTAACTGAAACACCATTTTTTACACATGACAAGTACAATGCAGATGCTGCAAGACCCATAGGATCTTTTCCAGCCGACTCTTTACGATCTTGTGCTTCTTTGAGTACTTTAATTGCATATCTTTTTGTTTTTTCTGTAATTTTCAATTTACTTGAAATTCTTGCAATACATTGTACAGAATCAACTACGGGCATTTTTAGCTCTAATTCATGATGTAATAATCTGTAACATCTTGCAATATCTTTTCGTTTGACATTTGCTGCATCCGCAATATCTTTTAGTGTTCTAGGAGTTTCTGTATCTCTACATGCTGCATAAAGTGATGCTGCAATCATTGCAGAAATAGAACGTCCTCTAACTAATTTTTTCTCTAATGATTTTCTGTAAATGTAAGCTGCTTTTTCTAAAACATTTGCAGAAACTGAAACCTTATCTTTTAATTTATTTAATTCACCTAGTGCTTGTCTGAGATTTCTGTCAACAGGTTCATGAGCTTGACTTCTACTATCCCAAGTTCTTAGTCTTTCAATTGTACTTTTCATTGATGTTGAAAGTGGTTTTCCTGAAGCATCTTTATTTAATGGATTGATAACGGTGGATAATCCCATATCATGAATTGTGAGTGATGATGGTGCTCCAGCTCTTGCTGGGTTTGAACCACTATCTTTTTGGAATGATCTCCATTCTGGACCTGATTCTTGTGATTTCTCAGAAATTACAAAGCCACATTTTGAGCAAAATTGTTCTCCTGTTACATCATCCATCAACAAAGAATTCTTTCCACATCTTGGACAATTAGTATTCTGATTCATACCCGACATGAGTTCTACCTTTTACCTTCCATGTTTATTAACACGCAAAGTTATCTAACACCGTATATTTAAACCGAGTCTGATCAAGTATTTTTTTAAATATACTAAAAATACCAAAAAATCCTATAGTAAAAACCAATTATTTTTGACCATGATTTTTTAACACATTCACAACATTATAGAGGGTATATTGAGTCAGAGACATCTTGCGGTGTTAGCTGGGAGCCCAAAAGCTCACATAAACTAGTTAATGCATTACATAGTCTCCAAAGCAAAGGAGACTGACTTTTTCTCTGGATGAACGATTTTAACACTTTTCAATATTCTTTTACTAAATTCCAATTTGTCAAATTATCTACTAAAATATTGAAAGTATCAAATTACTAGCCTCTATTTTCAGTCTAAAGTAATTAATATTCCAAAAATTGATGCAGGATATGTCCTTTGGTGAAGTAGACACACTAAACATGTTATTTGACAAACTACAAAGTTTGTTTGATGAATCTCAGGGATATTATGAATCATTTTTGGATACTAACAATATGTACAAAAAAGGTCAACTTAGTGATAAAGAATTCTTTCAAAAACTTGGTGATTATACCGTAGCATATTCTGCATTAGAATTTTTAGCAATCAAAGTGATTTTTGAATTAAAAAAATCAGTTGGAACTAGTTCAGGAAATACACAGTCTCCTGGTTTAATGCCTGGAATGGGAAATCCTGGTGGAATGCCTGGTGGAATGCCGCCAAGAGCTGGTTCTCCACAAAATCCCGTCGGTGGTGGACCTCCAGGAATTGTATCTGCTCAAGAAGCATTTGGAGAAGTTGGAACTTTACCATCACCTGATCCATATATGATGCCTCAAAGAACAGTTCAACAAAATGATGGAAATGGTTGTTCTTCATGTGGTGCAGGGTTAAGAGCAAATGCAAAGTTTTGCACAAAGTGCGGAGCTAAAGCATAAAATAAAAAATTAAAATTATTTTTTTATTGTGTTGTACCACATTCAGGACAGAATTTTGCAGATGCTGAAAGACTAGTTCCACATTCAGAACAAAACTTACCATCTTTTTGTTCTTCTTTGAATGCATTCCCAACAAAAGCTGAACTTTTGACTGCACCTGATGGCTCGTATTTATCATCATCAATTAATACTGGTTGAAAATCTTGCTCTGTCAAAAACGTCATCATTCTTGGAATTCCCTTACCATCATTTTTGGGATCAGGTACTGAATCTCCTAACCAAAACGCAAATCTCATTAGAGTTAATTCTGGAGTTGAAAATGCAAGTGTATGTTTTGACATATAGTCTTGAGCAGCCTTTTTACCATCAAAAATCTCCATGATTCACATATTTCTCATTAATGTATAATGGTTTCTAGATTGAAATTTTATTAAAAATGGTGGACCGGGAGGGAATCGAACCCTCGACATCCTCGTTGCGAACGAGGCATTATACCCCTAAACCACCGGCCCGCTGGTTATCTTTTTAAGTTACATTTTTATTTTTTCTAAAACTTTTGTGATTTACATTACAACTGTGATTTCTGGTGCTGGCATTCCACCATATCCTGGATCAATCTTTTGTTTTGGATTTAATGAAGTGTCATGATGACATGCTTTGTTACATACAGGACAAAATTTCCTATCAAGAACAATACATTGACAAATATGGTTTTTTACATATGCTTGAGCAGCCTGATTCCATTCACCTGTTCCATTACAATACACACACACATTTGATGAACTAGAACCAATTCCCTTGCAAAAATCACATACATTTTCTGGCATTTTTATGACTCTGTTTTGGTCTTAGAATCAATATATTTGAAGAGATTGTCTTCTCTTGACAACATGACCAGACTTGATATCGTCATTTACATTTTTTTAAGATAACTCCTTTTCAAGAAATTTTATTTATATGAAAATTTTATATTGTAATGAAAAAAAGATAATTCCTTACATTTGTTAGTATTTAATATTAGAATTCAAATGAATATTAAGAAATTTCTTAAATAGATTTAAATTTAATTATTCATAATTATTAATGGCGAGGAACTATCGTATCTACTGAAAATCAGAGAGAAATCTTTGAGGACGTGGACCGATGGAAAACATGAAAAAATGGAAATATTTGAAATTCATTAATGTTTTCCATAATTCCCCGTTAATTGATGATTTTTCTTAAAGCATAATAGACTACAAGCAATAAAATTTTCAGATGACTTATGATTCTGTAATTACTGATTCACACATTATACTTCCACAAGGAATGGTTGATAAAAATCTCATAATTGATGAGGGGAAAATTGTAGGATTAACAAATGATGTCCCTGCATGTGATCATAAAATCAATGGAAATGGATTGATTTGTGTTCCTGGTCCAATTGATACACATGTTCATTATGGAGTATATTCGCCAATTAATGAAGCTGCAAAAACTGAATCTCATGCAGCTGCTATTGGTGGAATTACCACTATGATGAGAATGCTAAGATTGGGAGATTCATTTTCAAATTCATTACAAGCTCAGCTTGACTCTGCATCTCAAAATCATTATGTAGATTATGCAATCCACGCATCTGTTTTTAATACACAACAAATCAATGAGATGAATTTTTGTGTAGAAAAAGGAATTACCTCTTTTAAAATTTACATGAATCTTGGTGGAGAAATTGGACATGTATACATGGACATGCCACCTAATGCTACTCATCTCTTTCCTGCTCAAGTTGAAGTAACTGATGAGATAGTTGAACAAACTGTAAAGAATGCAGCTTCTCTTGGTTGTCCTGTTTTAGTTCATGCAGAAGATTATGAATCATGTGGATGTGGAATTAAAACTGCAAAAGAAAAAAAACAAGATGGATTATCTGCATGGTCTGAAAGTCGTTCTCCAGAATTTGAAGTAAAAGCAATCAAAACTGTATCAAAATTTGGACGAGATTATGATTGTGTAATTTATTTTGTACATATTGGTTCAGAAAAAGCATTATTACAAATTGAAGAAGAAAAAAAACTTGGAACAAAAATTTTTGTAGAAACGTGCCCTCATTATCTTACATTATCTTATGAGAAACAAAATGGATACCTTGCTAAAGTAATGCCTCCAATTAGAACAGAAAATGACAGAAAAGCTATTTGGAGTGCTTTGTCTAGGAATCAAATTGATACTATAGGAACTGATCATGTTGCAAATCAGCTTAAACTCAAATTAGATGGGGATGATGTTTGGGGTGCATTAGCAGGATTTCCTGGAATTGGTACTGTTTTACCAATATTACTCAATGATGGTGTTAATCAAAATCGAATTACATTAGAGCAATTTGTACACTTTACTAGTACAAATGCTGCTAAAATTTTTGGAATGTATCCTCAAAAAGGAACTTTGGAGAAAAATTCTGATGCAGACATTACAATGATTGATTTGAAAAAAGAAAAAACAGTTACATCTGATCTTTTTGGAGGATTTTCTGATTATATCGTTTATGAGGGTAGAAATCTAAAAGGCTGGCCTGTAAAAACAATTGTTAGGGGAGAACTAGTTGCAGATGACTTCGAAGTTATAGGTAAATTGGGTCATGGCAGATTAGTTGAAAGAAAAATCCAACTTTCCTAAATGATATCAAATTTACCATTTGCTTTTGCTCTGTAAATTACATCTGGTTTTTTAAGAAATATTCCTGATTCTAAAACTCCTGTAGTGCCTTTGATTTTTTGTGTCAACACTTTAGGATTTTTAATTGTTCCAAAATCACAATCTAAAATTATGTTGCCATTTTCTGTGAAAAATGGATACCCTCTATCTAAGGATCGTAATTGTGCTGTACCTCCTAATTTTTTAATAGATGAAATTACAGAATTTCTTGCAAGTGGATGAATTTCTACTGGAACTGTTCTTGTAAAATTTTTAACAAATTTTGTTTTATCTGCCATGACTACGACTTTTTTTGCAAGACTAAACAAAATATTTTCTCGTAATAATGCTCCACCGCCCCCTTTGATTACATATTTTTGAGAATCAATTTGATCTGCTCCATCAAATACCACATCTATATGATCTACTTGATCAGCTTCCACCAATGGAATTTCTAATTTTTCAGCAATGAGTTTAATTTGTAAAGATGTTGGAACTCCTTTAATTTTATAATTTTTTATTTTGATTAATTTTGCAAGTGATTTTACTAATGCTGTTGCAGCTCTACCACTACCTAATCCGATTATGTAATCATCTTTGACAAATTTTAACGCATTATTTGATAATGCCTTGATGGCATCATCGTAGGACAATCATTCTACCTCTGCTTGGTCTAACTTTGATAAAACTTTCATGATGTTTCCTTTGATTTTATCCAAGTCATCATCAAAGTCATCATCTGATGAATTTGATTTAATTTCAGGTTCTGGAAGTGCTTTATGTTCTGTAATTTTTGCAACTTCTTTATCTATGTCTGGTTTGGTTTCAATTTTTGGTACTGGTTTTGAAATAGATTCTTGAATGATTTCTATTTTATCTTCAACTTTAGATTTTGGTGAAACAACTTCTTTTACTATCTCCTCTTTAGGTTTGATTAATTCTGTTTGAATTATTTTTGGTTGTGGTATTGGTGAAACAACTTCTTTCCCTTCTTTTTCAAATAATGGGAATTTTGGTTCTTTTCTTGAAATATTCGTTAATGTTGTTAATTCAAATGATTGTCTTGATTTGGTAGCAGGAATTTCTATTGGTTCAATTTTTACATCTTTTGATTTTTCAAAGTTGAATGTGTTTTTGATTGGTTTTGAAATTTTTTGTTTGTTTACATCTTCTTTGATTTCAGGTGTTTGGGTTTTGGTATCGATAATTTTTGATGATAACTCGTATAATCTGTCATCAAGTTTTGATAATTTCTGATCCATCAAAGTTATCAAGCCATCTCCTACTGGACCCAAGTCTGGATGTTTACTTGCTTGTTCTAGCTTTTCTAATTTAGCTAAAACAATTCCTAATTGATGTTGATATTTTAATAATAATTTGTCTTTTTGAATTTTAGAAAATTCAGAATCTGTTTGATATAATCTTGAGATTGTTTTAGTGAGGATATCTTTTTCAATTTTTAGAGAATTGATTTGATTTTTTATGTGTGAACTTGCACCTAGACTAAGTAATTGATTTTTGTCTCTTGGCATTTTACGTACAGCAGCCGCTGTTGCTACACCAGCTAATGAACTAAGAATAATAGCAATTTCTTGCATCTATGTATACCATTTAATCCAGGAATACTTTCTGCGTTTAGCCTCTGGAAATCCACAACTTGCACATTGGTGGTGACGCTTGTGAAGTGAGTTTTTACCACATCTTCGACATCTAATGTGTACTTTTTTCTTTGTAAAACCACCCATAGAAGTTGTGCCTTTTACCATTCAGATCACCTATCTTTGTGCTGGTGGAGGAGATATCATAACTACATTGTCTCCTCTAACTACAATGGTTCCTAGACTTTTAGAATCGCCTTCAACAGGAATTTCCTCTGAAGAATCGAGTAGCAGGTTCATGTGTTGGTCGAAGCCAAGAAGAGTACCTCTAATTGTCTTACTTCCTTTGAGTTTTATCAGAACAACTTGACTGATACTCTCATCCAATACTTTTACTGCCATATCAAGGGACATCTATTTCACTTATTGGACTTGATATCGAGGGATTATATTAAAATTTCACTAGTGTAACTATGAAATGCTCTCTGTAAGACAAGTTTGACACTTTTTCCCCAAATTTTTAACAATTTCGGCTAAAATTTTCTGCCCATCTTTCTTTGTGGCTTTTGTTGGATCGCCCCAAACTCCATTTTTTGTGGCTTTTGGAAATGATTTATTTGCTAATTTTCCAATTTTTTTGATCTCTTGTGGGGTCATTTTGTCTGTAATTAGGCCTTTTTTTGCTGATTTCATTTTGATATTTTTTGAGATCGCCATCATTAATGATGTTTCAACAAATCCTGCATGATCAAATTCCCTTTCCATAAAATGCCAATAGGAAAATGGGAAAACCTTGGGTTTATTTTTTAATATTTTTTTTAATTTTACATCAATACTGTTTATTGCTTTTTGATTTCCATGATGTCCATTAATTATGAAAATTGTTTTGATGTTATTATCTAATAATGACATACACAAATCCATTAAAACAATTTGTAATGTTGATTTTCTTATACTCAAATTAAAAAATGGTTTATGTTCAAATGATACTCCAAAAGTAATTGTTGGAAGTAATAGATATCCATTCTTTTCAGATATTTTTTTTGCAACTTCACTTACTATGTCTGAATCAGTTGATATTGGTAAATGAGGACCATGTTGCTCAATTGAACCAACTGGAATTATTGCAATCTGTTTTTTATTTTTAATTAACTTTCTAAGTTTTGGATCAAATTGAGTTTTAATTTCTACCATTTAATTCACTTTGATTTAATGTGAACTTTTCTCCAACGAACATCTAGTTTGTTCTCTAAATGCATTTTTGTAGCTTTGAGTAGAGTTTCAGCCTCTAATCTTTGTCCCTTTTCTTTAATTTTCTCCAATGTATCGTCTGGATCAACTTTGAAAGAATCTTGGAAAATGATTGGTCCTTGATCTAAATTCTCTGTAACATAGTGTGATGTTACACCAACAATCTTTGTACCTCTTTCAAATGCTTGTGCATATGCTAATGCACCTGGGAATGCTGGTAATAATGATGGATGGATATTGATAATTCTATTTGGATATCTCCAAACAAAGTTTGGACTAAGTATTCTCATATATCTTGCAAGTGAAATCAAATCAATATTGTATTTCTTACATATGTCGATAATTTTTGTTTCTGCTTTTTGTTGATTCTTTTCATCAACAACAACAAATGGTATCTTTGCTTTTTTTGCTAATGGTTCTAGTGTTTTTTCTGTACCTATAATTACTGAAATTTTTCCTTTCAGTGATTTTGCATTTTTTAGCATTACTTCAAGACAAAGTGGTTCTTTTGTAACAAATATTGCTATATTTTTTTGTGAATTTGTTTCGTGATGTGTACTTACATCCATCTTTTCTTCTTTAGATAACTTTTGAATATCGATATCAAATTTTTTAATATCCACTATTTTTGAGAAAGAAACTTCTAGATACATACCAAAAAGACCTTTGATTACATTTTGATTTACCTTCTCAATGTTTCCACCTTTTGAGAATACAAAATTAGTAAACGTAGCTACAATACCTTCTCTATCTTTTCCAACTACTGTAATTCCAACAACTGTTTTTTTCATAACTTTGTTTGTTGCAGTTTTTCTCATTATTAATCATTCACAGAATCAAAATGGTGCGGGAGGTGGGATTCGAACCCACGAACTCCTGAGAGATAGGGTCCTAAACCCTACGCCTTTGACCAGGCTGGGCGACTCCCGCAAAGAATTTGCCATTAAACACAAATTTATCTATTATTGACATAATACAATGGCCAAGTTTTTTGGAACAAATGGAATTCGTGGAGTTTTTTCTGAAGATTTTACATTGGAATTTGTTCATGATATGACATTAGCTATTGGAACTTATTTTGAAAAAGGACCTATATTGATTGGATATGATGGTCGAGACTCAAGTCCAATAATTTGTAAAGTTATTAGCTCTGCCCTAAATTCTATCGGAATTGATTGTAATGTAGCGGGGATTATTCCTACGCCTTGTCTTGAATTTGCAGTTAAGACATTAGGGTATCGTGGTGGGATCATGATTACTGCATCTCACAATCCTTCACAATACAATGGAATTAAACCTGCAGCTAATGATGGAGTTGAAATTTCACGAGAAGATGAATTAATTATTGAAGATATCTATTTACAAAAAACCTGGAAAAAAAATCCTGAAAATTTAGGAATCACTGGAAAGGAAGAACGTGCAATTGATGTTTATCTAAAAGGAATTATTTCGCAGATTGATTTTAAACTTGTAGAATCAAAACATCTCAAAGTTGTTTTGGATTTAGGTAATGGTGCCCAAGCCGTATCTGCACCTAATTTTTCTGAAATGTTACAATGTGAAACATTTCTTGTAAATCAAAAAATTGATGGAACTTTTCCAGGACGTGGTTCAGAACCAACTCCACAAAATCTTTCAGACCTTTCAGAATCAGTAATCAAAAACAATGCAGATGTTGGAATTGCATTTGATGGAGATGGTGATAGAAGTATTTTTTGTGATAACAAAGGAAATATTCTAACTGGAGATAAATCTGCTCTTGTATTAATTAGACATATCTTAAAGAAAAACCCAAACTCTTTAGTTGTTACTTGTTTGAATTCCGGTTCTAGCTCTGAAGTATTGGCAAATGAATTTAATTCAAAAGTTATACGCACAAAAGTTGGCAGTGTTGAAGTTTCAAGAAAAATGGTTTCAACTGATGCATTGATTGGATTTGAAGAGAATGGTGGATTCATGTATGGATTACACAATCAAGTTAGAGATGGATGTATGACTTTGGCACTAATGCTTGAATTTTTAGCAACTACTAACAATTCACTATCTGATGAAATTTCTAAATTACCTCCATCTTTTACTACAAAGGATAAAGTACAATGCTCACCAAATGATGTTGATAAGGTGATCTTATCTTTAAAAGAAGAATTTCCCGAATCTGATATTTCTGATGGTATCAAAATTTCTATTGATCCTAAAAATTGGGTAATGATTAGACCTAGTGGAACTGAACCGATCATTAGAATTTATGCTGAATCTGAAAGTCAAGAGAAATTAGATGTTTTAATGATTAAATTTCGTCAAAAAGTAAATTCAATTATTTCCAGATAACACTTTTAAAACCAAACACAGGGTCTGAATTATCATGGGAAAAGCCTATTATGTAAAATTTGAAACCCCTGAAGACTTGGTAAGTCCTATTTTAGAAGCTGTTAGAGTTGCATCTACTAGCGGCAAAGTAAAAAAAGGAACCAATGAGGCAACAAAGGCTATTGAACGTGGTACAAGTAAATTAATTGTTATTGCTGAAGATGTAGAACCACCTGAGGTAGTAGCACATCTTCCAATTCTATGTGAGGAACAAGGTGCAGCATTTGCATTTGTACCAAGCAAACAAGATTTAGGTAACTCCTTAGGTATTGACATTACTTCTGCCGCTGCAGCAATTTTGGATGCTGGTGATGCACAACACATTATAGATCAAGTTGTATCAACCATTGCTAAAATTAAAGGCGGTAAGACTGAAGAATGAGTGCTACAACTGACGAAGTAGTTCAATCTGAAATTATTCAAATTGTTGGACGAACCGGTATTGCTGGTGAAGTCATTCAAGTTAGAGTTAAAGTACTTAATGGAAAAGATAAAGGCAGAATTCTTACTAGAAATGTAAAGGGTTCTGTTAGATCAGGAGAAATTCTAATGTTACGAGAAACAGAGCGAGAAGCAAAGAAAATCAAATAGGTGAATTGAATGAGTCTTTTAGTTAAACCATGTAATTTTTGTAACAGACCAGTCGCCAAAGGTTCTGGTACTATGCTTGCAAAAAATGATGGAACTGTTTTATGGTTCTGTTCTTCAAAATGCAAGAAAAATGCTCTAGTGCTAAAACGTGATCCAAGAAAATACAAATGGACTAAGAAATACGTTAAAGGCGGAATTAAAAAGAACTAGAATTGACTGAACAGTCCCTTTTCATTGTGAAACCAGATGCCGTAGCTAGAAATCTAGTAGGTGAGGTTGTATCAAGATTTGAAAGAAAAGGTTTCAAACTTTTAAAATTAAAGATGTTTACATTTACTCAAGAACAAGCAGAAAATTTCTATGGTGTTCATAAAGACAAACCATTTTTTGGTGAATTAACATCATTTATCACGTCAGGACCTGTTGTAGCTGCAATTATTGAAGGAAACAATGCAATTGCTACTACTAGAATTATGATTGGCGCAACAAAATCATTTGAAGCAGATCCTGGTTCGATTAGAGGAGATTTTGGATTAGGATTTAGTGAAAATATTATTCATGCATCAGATTCACAAGACAGTTTTGATCACGAATCGAGGGTAGCATTTGAGTGATCTGATTTGCAAATTCGTCAGCCCATAGTGGCAGTTCTTGGTCACGTAGACTCTGGAAAAACATCTTTACTAGATAGAATTCGAGGTACTGGTGTTCAAGGTAGAGAAGCAGGTGGAATTACACAACACATTGGTGCAAGCTTTCTTCCAACTGAAACAATCAAAGAAACATGTGGTCCATTATACAAGAAACTTGAACAATCAGAACACAAAGTACCTGGGATTTTAGTAATCGATACTCCAGGCCACGAAGTTTTTACAAATCTTAGATCTCGTGGTGGCTCTGCAGCTGATATTGCAATTTTAGTAGTTGATGTGAATCGTGGTTTTCAACCACAAACAAATGAAAGTTTGAAAATCTTACAAAGTAGAAAAGTACCGTTTGTTATTGCATTAAACAAATGTGATCAGATTTCTGGCTGGAGAAAATCTGAAACTCAGTTTATTACACAAGCAATCAAAGAACAAGATGCATCAATCCAAACTGATCTTGATCAAAAAATCTATGATGTAGTTGGAACCTTGTCAATTTTGGGATATCAATCTGAAGCGTTTTTTCGTGTAAAGGACTTTAAATCAGAAATAGCTATAGTTCCAATTTCTGCCCGTTCTGGAGTAGGAATTCCTGAATTACTTTCTGTACTTGTTGGATTGACACAACAATACCTTCAAAACAAATTGAATCAAGAAGAAAAAGATCCACGTGGTATTGTTTTAGAAGTTAAAGATGAAATTGGATTAGGACAAACTGCAAATATTATTCTAATTGATGGTTCAATTCGAAAAGAGGACACAATTGTTGTTGCAAAACGTGATTCAGTAATTGTCACAAAACCTAAAGCATTACTATTACCAAAACCCCTTGATGAAATGCGTGATCCTAGAGATAAATTCAAACCTACTACTCAAGTAGATGCAGCAGCTGGTCTTAAAATTGCATCACCCGAACTTGAGGGCGTCCTTCCCGGAAGTACTCTTTATGTTGCAAAAAATGATGAAGAAATAACAAAATACACTCAACTTATTGAATCTGAAATGAAATCTGTTTTCATTGATACGGAAACTAATGGGGTCATTCTCAAATGTGATACAATAGGCTCACTTGAGGCTATAATTGAAATGCTTAGACGCTCACAAGTTCCTGTTGCAAAAGCTGACATTGGCCCTGTAAATCGACGAGATGTGATTGAGACTAAAGCAATAAAAGAAAAAGATAGACATCTTGGAATTATTTTAGCATTTAATGTAAAAATATTACCTGATGCAAAAGAAGAATCTGAAACAAGTCATATCAAAATCTTTGAGGACAAAGTAATTTACAGTTTAATTGACAACTATAATGCTTGGGTTGATGAAGATAGTGCAAATGAAGAAGATGCAATATTTTCTGAATTAACTCCAATCTCCAAATTTACTTTCCTTAAAGGGATGGTATTTAGAAATAATAATCCTGCAGTATTTGGAATCCGTATAGATGTAGGTAATCTAAAACATAAAATTCCATTTATGAATATGTCTGGACGAAAAGTTGGAAATATTCACCAACTTCAATTAGATAAAAAAACAGTCAGTACTGCAAAAACAGGTGATGAAGTTGCATGTTCTGTTCAAGATGTAACAATTGGTAGACAAATATTTGAAGAGGAAGTATACTATACATTTCCTCCATCACATGAAGCAAAGTTAATACTGAAAAAATTCATGCACAAGCTAAATTCTGAAGAACAACAAGTTTTCAATGAAATAGTTAGAATTCAAAGAGAAAAAGAACCAGTATACGGTTACTAGTTTGAGTGTTTTTTACAAATCATATCAATACCGGGAGCTCCTACAGCCCCCATCATTTTATCTACAATTTGTCCTGATTTGAACATGATAAATGTAGGAATTGATTGAACTGCATACTTCATAGATATATTCTGATTACTATCTACATTGACTCTAGCAAATTTTACATTTGGATATTTTTTTGAAAGCCTCTCAAAAACTGGGTGCATTGATTTGCATGGACCACACCATTCTGCCCAAAAATCAACTAATGTTGGATTCTCAGCTAATATCACTTGTTCAAAATTAGAACTATTCAAATCTATGATTCCAGGCTCAACTTTTGGTTGATTTTGTTGTTTTAACATCTCTTCAAGTTTTCTTTGTTTAATTTTTTCAATTTCTGGATCGTCGGACAACAAATCTCAAAAAATTAAATCTATTAAAAAATCTATGTTCAATCTTCTTCTTTATCTATTTGCAATGAAATTTTTTCATATCTTCTTGATTTACAAATAGGACACTGATCAATGTATTTTGTAAAACTCACCGAAGTATACATAATTCCACAATCCCCACAAATTCTAAGATTCCTACTTAGTTTCCCCATCAAATACTCACAAAAAACATTATGATTAAAACTTAACTCAACAAACTTTTTCATTTCATACAATAACATTGTAGAAGACAAAAACTACAAATCTAGCAAAAATCGCATATACACACCATTTTCCTGTCTAATTTCCATATCGTGAAATGTCGGTGCCTTGATTTCAACTTTGAAATTATGTTTTTTAACATCTAATAATTCTCCATATGCTATTGCATTGATCTTATACTCGCCATTTTGAATTATATCGAATTCTAATCTACTTATCGCAAATCCTTCAGTAATCAAAATAAATGGAATCTCTTCAAGCCAACTAAACAAAAGATATCTCAGATCTTTTCCATTTGCAGAAAACACTTTTTGATCTTTTTCTTCAACTTTGTCTTGATCCAATGTTAGATTAATTACTGCATCTGCTGTTACTGCAAATGCTTCTTTAAGGTTTTTTGCAGTAACTTCGATTATAGCATCAGTTGCGTGATCTAAAAACTTGTAACTCAATTATTAATTCCCCATACTTTTTTTGGCATGGAATTTTTCATAATTTAATTCTCTATGTATTTTAATTAGAATATTTGTTGCATATCTTTTTTAATTTCATCAATTTTTGCACCATATGCTTTTTTAGATCTATCATTCTTTTTTAGATTTAACACATCACCACATGATGGACATTTGAACATGCCTTCTAGTGAATCTTCAAATGTTACTCTTGTACAATCCTCATTTCCACAATGATAAAAGTCACCGAAATTTTCAAAATCTAATCTTTGTTGTAATCTTTCTGTGATTTTCTTTTTTTGGTTTTCAATAAAATGTTCAACTTCCTCTCTTCTAGTTCTCCATCTATAGACAAACCATCCTTTTCTTTCATCTTTTACTCTAATTCCAGTAATGAGAGATTTACCAAACAAATCATACAATACTTTTCTTACCATGTTGATTCTAAGACCTGTAGAACTTGCAATTTCTTCATCTGTTGCATCTTCAGCTTTTAACAATGATCTTGCTACTTTGAGATATTCATCTCCCCCAATCATTGAGGCAATTCTAACAAATGGGTCTTCGTATTTATCTACCAACTCAAATCACTCTCAATTTTCTATTATTAATCCCTTGTCTCGTCTACTTGTACGTTTTTACCCATTTTTGTAGGTATAATCTTCCTTTTTGCATTTGGAAATGACTTTTCAAACTGTGTTCCATTTTGGATACGATCTAAAAGAATTGCCAATGCACTTATCTCTGAATGTGGTTGACTCCCAACTCCTACATTATAATCTGCTAATTCATAAATTTCTCTAGGAACTTTTTCAGCTCCCACTACAACGAGTAGGTTTTCTTCATTACCAAGTTGTCCTTGAACATCGTTGATATTTTCACCATACATTGAAAGATGAACAATTTTGAAATCATCTTCTTTTTTCTTTTTAACAATAGATTTCCATTTATCAATGAATTCAACTGTGAAATCACCTCCCCATGTTTTATTGATTTTATCTAAAGTCTCTTTGATTTCTGGATTGACTTCCGTCATGAAAATTTTTTGAGCACCAAATGCTCTTGAAACTAATGCAACATGAGTTGTAACTCTATCATCTCTTACTACCCGTTGACCAATTCTAACTACTTCAATTACCAATTTTTCTGTACACCATAAACATTTTTTTCAGATTTGTATGAATTTTGATTCTCAAGAACATCTTTGATTAATATTTTGAGTTCTTTGATATTATTCCCTGTCTTTGCTGAAACTGACATGTATTTTTTATTTTCAGTTAAAGCAAGTATGTCTACTTTTTTATTAATTTCATCATTTTCTGATAAATCTGCTTTGTTTAATGCATAAATTATTCTATCTTTTTCAACTCCCAATTCACTTAATGTTCTCATACAACTAGCAAATTTCTTTTTTAATTCAAGTAATGAATCATGGATATCAATTACAATAATTATGATATCTGCATGCCCTAGTTCTTCTAATGTTGATTTGAATGCATCTATCATATATGCAGGTAATTTACTGATAAATCCCACTGTATCTGATATCAAAAATGGTTCTGTGTTTATTGTAACTCGTCTTGTTGTGGTAGATAGAGTAGTGAATAATTCCTTACTTTGAGCTCTTGTCTCTCCCGTCATTTTGTTAAACAATGTTGTTTTACCTGAAGATGTGTATCCTGCCAATGAAATAGTTTTGAATCCCATTCGTTTTCTACCTTGTCTGTGAAGCTCTCTTTGTTTTCCAGCTTTTTCAAGTTTTGATCTTACTGTTTGCATTCTATGTTTGATATCATTATAATAGACATCAACTTCGAATTTTCCTATTCCCATAAATCCTGGCTGCTCTCCCATACTTGAAAGACGAACTTTTTCTTTAGCTCTTGACATTTCATATCTTAATTGTGCTAATTTCACTTGTAATTTTGATTCAGAACTAGATGATCTACTCTCAAAAATTTCTAAAATCAAAGCTTCTCTATCTAAAATTTCTCTATGTAAAACAGTTGCAAGATTATAATTTTGACTAGGTTTCAAAATTTCATCAAAAACAATTACATCTGGTCTGAGTTTTCCTGATAATTCCTCTAATTCTTCTAAAACTCCCCCACTAATTCCATACTTTGGTTTTTTCAGAAATCTCTGTTTAATTATATGAACTACTTGATATCCTGCAGCATCACACAATCCTTTGGCTTCATTAATTGCATCTTCTGTATCATATGTGATTAAAATTGCTGAATTCATTTTGATTCTATTTTTTACTATAATTGACGTTAAAGATTCTACCTGTTTTACTGAATTATGTTTTTTTTAATGTTTTTTCTATGTTCATATTTAACACAATTTCTGCAATATCGCTAGCATATTCGGAAACTCTTCTAATATTTTCTGTCATCCTTCTGATTCTGTACATTCCTTCTTCATTATTTAGTGATTTTGATGCCTCTCTGATCTTTTTTTCATATTTTGTTATGTCGTTTGCTTTTTCAATGATTTTTTCTGCTTGAATATAGTCTTCTTTGAATAGTGATAAACATGCATCATCTAAAATTGAAAGACAAAAATCATTCATCTCTTGCAGTTTTTCTAAAATTTCTTTTTTAACTGGTTTTTTATATTCCAAAATATCTTTTGCAATAAATGCTGCATGATCTCCCACTCTTTCTATATTTTTTACAACTAATCTATATCCTAGACAATTTCTAGAATTTCTAAATCCCATCTCTTTGAGCATGTGTTCATTTTGTATTGCAATTTTTAATTGACGAATAATATAAAATCCAAATCTGTCAACTTCATCATCTGTATTGATTACTTCTTCCGCTAATTCTTGATTATTTTCTTTTGTTGCTAAGATTGCATCACTAGACATTGATTTAGCTAAGTGAAGCATTCTTTTGAATGCCCCATCTACTGATAATTCTAATAAATTCACAAGAACTTGCACTGTAACTCCATTAATTGAATCTGAAATTATTTCAGAACCCATTAACATTCGCTTGACTGCTTCTTTTATTGTCTTTCTTTGAGATGGATTTAATCTACCATCTTTTGGTTTTACATTGATTGTTTTGTATCCCAAAAAATACAACGAAATTAGTTTTCTTACAATTGTTGATGCTTTTTCGTTTGAATCAATTTCAATTGTAGCATCTTCTTTTTTATTATTACGTGATTCAAATTTTGGTGGATATAGCTCTAATGTTGATGAACCTTTTCTAACAATTCTAATATGATCTCCTTGTTTAAGACCCAATTCTATAATCCATTGTTTTGGCAATGAAATAATATATGATGATTTTCCAGTAAATTGAATTTTCCTTGTTTCTTCTCGTTCATCCATAGTCTACAGATAAAATCTTTAACTATATAGTTTCTGATCTATAACATGGTTTTACATTGAACTAATATTTAGAATGGATTTTATGATTTTGTGAATCATATTCTCAAGCTTGAACATTCTCTTGATGCGTTATTTGGAGATGGTGTTTCAAAATATTTGCCAAAAGATATTGAAATAACTTTTTCACGAAAAACTGGAAGAATCAGAACCGTTTCTCATCAAGGAAAGAATCTTTGTACTTTGAGAATTGATGGCGGATTGGCAATAAGTACACATTTTGCTCAAATTTTACTAAAAAGTAAATCATTCAAGGAAAATTGTATTGAAGTCAGCTCCGAGGCTGCTCCATTTGTAATGGAAGGAAGATCAGTATTTTGTAAACATGTGGTAAAATGTGGAAAAAAAGTACAAATTTCTGCTGATACTCCTATCCTGTTTAAAAATAAGGTAATTGCAGTGGGTAGGGCTGTTTTATCAAATGAAATGATTTCTGATTTTAATCGAGGTGTTGCAGTAAAGGTTAGAGATAGTTTAAAAAGTCGTAATGAGGAAAAACAACTATGATGCGTGGAGGAAATCGTGAAATGCGAAGAATGATGGACAAGATGGGTCTTGATATGAATGAACTCTCTAATGTTCAAGAGGTTATAATTAAGACTGACAAAAAAGAGATTATTATCGCTAAACCTTCCGTCACTGAAATGAAGGCAAAAGATAATTCTATTTTTACAGTAACGGCTGATAGTTATGAAGAAAAAGAATTAGAAGTTCCAATTTTCTCTGAAGAAGATATTCAGTTAGTCAGTTTACAATCTGGTGTTGATGAAGAAAAGGCTAGAATTGCTTTAGAAGAAGCAAAAGGCGATCTAGCCAAAGCAATCTTAAATCTCACTTCTGCGTAATCCTTTGATTTTCCATATTTTGTGCCTAAAAACTACAAAAAAATGAATGATTTAAGTAATGGCTTCATCGAGGCATCATTATAATGAGTAGTATGGCCGAATCTAAAGTCACTGGAATTATCAAATCTTTGAGTGGTTTAGAAAATGATTTAGATTCATTAAATGACAAATCAGGCGATATTAAAAAACAGCTTGCAGTTAAAGCTCTAACCGAAATTGACAATTTATTAGAAAAAACTAAAGAAATGGCTACAAAAGAAGCAGAAGTGATAATCACTGCTTCAAAAGACAAAGCCACTGCAGAATCTGCAAAAATTGTTCAAGATGGTGAGGCAAGCTTATCTGAAATTCAGTCAAAAATTGATACTAATTTTGATGATGCAGTAAAATATGTCGTGTCAACTATTTTGAAAGCATAATCATAAATCACATTTTTAATTTTGTAATGTATAGATCCTTTACTGAACTCTCGTATTGGAATTGCAACTACATATGGTAAACATTATTACAAATTCTCTACTTATCTAAAGGTCCTCAAACTACCTTTTGATTCTATTCTTCCTGAAGATATTTTAGAGTATTCTGGAAATCTTATTCTTACTACTAGAGGGGAATCTCCAAAAATATGTGAAATCCCTTTACTTCATGAAGATATTTTAGAGTATCACCCAACTGTTCTAAGAGGTTTAATGATGCAAAAGTTAAATCTTGATTTTGAAGAAAATACTTTGATCTTGGGAATTGATCCTGGACAAAGAATTGGATTATCTGTTTTTTATTATGGAAAAGAAATTGAAAATTCATTTAATTTATCCGTTGAAAAATTAGTTTTTCATATTATTGGAATTTTAGGTGGTTTAAAGGCAAAAAGAAAAATTCTAAAAATTGGAGATGGAAATATGAAAATTGCCAAACAAATAGTAGATATGTTGAATCTTCATTTTTGTTCATCATTTGAATTAGAATTTGTTGATGAACACAAAACTAGTCTAAAAATTAAAAATTTTAATCAAAGAGGTAAACGTGATATGCTTTCTGCAAAGTATATTTCACAACGCAATGGGGTTCGTCAAAATATTTTACCTCTTTCCATTACAGGTTAGACTTTTTTATTGAAGATCATTTCAAAAAATCTCCATTTTTTTATATTTTTCAAATAATTTTTAAAATAATAATTTAGTAACAATATTTAGTGATTTTCGATCAAAAAACCACAATTTTTTGTCTAACAACTATATTGATATATGTAATTATTTTAAAAAAAAACGAATTTCAGATAGACATATAAATTTATTGAAGATTCATGTGTTTTTTTATAACTTATATACATTTAATAATATTTATTGAAATATTTTAGTGTTTTTTATTAAAATTTTATAATTTTTAGCAAACCATGCTTATATAGTTGTGAATTCTATAATGAATTACCAAGATGACTTGTAAAGGAATTTGTGTAAGATATAAGGCTCAAAAGCCTGTTGGAACTGGAAGATATGCTTCTGGACAACGTCGATGTCAAATTTGTGAAATTTTCATCAAATGGGAAGGACTTTGGTGTCCATGTTGTGGTTATAGATTAAGAACCAAACCACGTAATCTAAAATATAAAGCAAAATTACGTGCAAGAGTTGAAGCTGATTCAATAGAAGCTCAAGCAAATGCTGAAACTAAATCAGAAGTTGCAGAAGTAACTATTAAGGCTAAAACCAAAAAAGCTAAAACAACAAAATCCAAAGTATCAAAAAAAGGTAAAGAAAAAATCGCATGTCAATTCTGTGAAAAACTATTTGTTTATCCAGACAAACATGAGAAAAATTGTAAAAAAAACCCAAATATTGATACTTCCCTAAAAAATGAATCAATAGCAATAAAAGCATAAGACTTGTTCATAGCTTATTGAACTCTCCAAGTGGATTTTTCCAGAAACTGGTACATTTGGAGAGCCGAAATTTTTCTTTACATATTCAAAAATTTGAAAATGGGTTTTTTGTTTCTATTACTGAAGGTTCTAACAAGATTGGTTCTATGGTAGCTTCATTAGCAACTGGACCTACTCCTATTACTACTACAATTATTCCATCACGAACTGAAGCTCTTTTTCTAAAGCTTATTGCTGAACGAATTAGTACTAGGATGAGAGGAGTTGCTATTGTTTCAACTTTTATTCAAAAAGAATTACAACCAGCTGTTGCAAAAGGCTTAATGACTGAGATTATGGAGATGATTGAGAATGAGTGATTTAAGAAAGTATATTTCCCAAATTAAAAAGAGTAATGAATTAAAAACAACAAAAACTAAAGTTTCTACAAAATATGAGATTGCAGGTATTACTGCAAAAGTTGACGGTTCAAATGCAGTTTTATTTGAAAATATCAAAGAAAGTAACTTTCGATTAATTGCTAATTTAGTGGGGACTAGGAAAAGATTTGCACTTGCAGTTGGAGGTACTGAAGATAATATTCATGGAAAAGTAATTTCTGCAATTAAAAAAGCAAAACGCCCAAAAATTATTTCTTCAGGAAAATTCATGGAAAACAAGTCAAAAAACATCTTTTCTATGCCTATAGTAACTCATTTTGAAAAAGAATCCGGACCGTTTATCACATCATCTATTGCTTATGCAAAAAATCCTGAAACTGGAAAACAGAACTCTTCGTTTCATAGAATGATGCCAATTGATAAAACTCATTTCTCCATTAGAATGGTTGAAGGACGTCATTTACATCGATGTTTTGTTGATGCAAAAGAGCATGGAGAAGATCTTAAAATAGCAATTACAGTTGGTGTTCATCCTGCAATTTCAATTGCAGGTGCATATCAAGCTGAATGGGGAAAAGATGAAATCGATATTGCAAATTCTCTTTTAGGTGGAAAACTTACCTTGACAACACTTCCTTTTTCGGGATTGAATGTTCCATCTGGATCTGAAATTGTAATGGAAGGAAAAATACTTCGTGATAAAACACATCCTGAATGGATGGTAGAAATGCTTCAAACATATGATCATAAAAGAACTCAACCAATTTTTGAACTTGAAAATCTCTATTTCAGAAATAATCCAATTTTTCATGATGTTTTATCCGGATATTCTGAACATAGATTACTAATGGGAATGCCTATTGAATCAAAATTAAATGGAGAATTAAAAAAATCCTTTTCTCAAACACAACAAGTTTCAATGACTAATGGTGGATGTAATTGGTTACATGCAGTTGTTCAGATAAAAAAGAAACGTGAATCTGATCCTAAGAAAATAATTCAAAAAACATTTGATTCACATCGTTCACTAAAACAAGTAACTATAGTTGATGAGGATATTGATCCAAATAGTGCAGAATCGGTAGAATATGCAATGGCTACACGGTTCCAGGCCGACAAAGATTTGGTAATAATTAAAAATGTTCGTGGTTCCAGTCTTGATCCTTCCAGTGATCAAAAAAATTTACAAACTGCTAAAATAGGCATAGATGCAACAAGATCTTCTTCTAAACGTCCTGAAGGATTTGAATTAGCAAAGATTCCAAAAATTGATAAAATCAAATTAGCAAAATATTTCAAATAATTGCAATTAATTGTTTACATTAAAATGAATAAATATCATATTTTCAAATAGATTAAACATGTCATCAGATATTCCTCAAATTCGTGAAAAAAGTCCTTCTGAATCTCATGCTGAAGTAATTGTCAGGATGTTTCCTACAGATGCAAATCCTGCAGGAAATGTGTTTGGCGGTGAAATTTTAAAACATATTGACATGGTTGCAGGAATTGTTGCACAGAGACATGCTCAATCCAATGCAGTTACAGTGTGTATGGATAGTGTAAATTTTCTTAAACCTGTATTTGTAGGAAATGTCCTTTCACTAAATGCTCGAATCAATTATGTTCATAATTCATCAATGGAAATCGAGGTCAAAGTAGAAGCTGAAGACATCATAACTGGAATTAGAACTGTAACTGGAACTGCTTTTGTCACATTTGTGGCTCTTGATGAAAATGGAAAACCACTTCAAGTTGCCAATCTATCTCTTAAAACTGATGATGATAGAATCAAGTTTGACGAAGGTAAAATTCGAATGGAAAAACGATTAAAAAATCGCCAAAAATAATTCTGTGAATTTTTATAGATCAATTTAAGAATAATGAATATTGTCTTTAGTTTGTGTCTGAATCAGAACAAAATCATGAATGGGATTCACTATGGCAAGAATATACAAAATCTCTTGAAAACTGGAAATCCCTTTTTGATCAAATACAAAACTCAAGCAATGAAATGCAATCCAAATTCAATGAAGTTTGGGAAAAAGCAACTGTGGAATCTAGCGCTGAAACTCTGAAACTATTTGGAGAAAATTGGCAAAAAGCTATGACTGATGCAGGAATTAATTCCTTCAAAGACTTTGGTACAAATTGGCAAAAAGCTCTCAATGATTCTAACGCTTCAACATTCAAACAATTTATTGAAAATTGGCAAAAGACTCTAAGCTCATCTGGATTAGAACAGATGAATACATATGGTGAAATGATGAAAAAATTCACTGAAACTTGGAGTTCAATGTGGCCAAAAAACCAATAAGCTATAGATCTGAGAGAAATTTCTCTTTTTTATTCATGTACTGTTAATGATTATGACTTAATTGAAATTTTTTATCTTGATATATTTTTAATCTTAAATTTCAATCGTAATTTTTGTCAAATTATTCAGTTTATAATGTATTATTTTGAAGAATAACTTCTAAACAAAAATACCCCAATTTTAAAAACAATAAAAACATGATTAACTAATCATTTTTTATGGAGATTACTCAAAACGAATGTTTTATTGAATTATCTGGATTTGATGATTTAGCAAGATATGTTTGTGCATTTAGAGAATATCCTAAAAGAGTTTTTTCACATGAATTTGATGGTTCAAGAATAATTTCAAGCAGTTTAACTCTTGCAAATACATTGTTGATTTTTTACACACCCATGCCAAAATTTGGAAGGTATATTTCATATCGAGTAAATGCGGGAAAAGAAATTTGTAATATTGTAGAATCTACAAAAAATATTTCACATTACGCACCTGTAATACATATGGAATCTGAAATTTCATCGTTACCTGAAAAATCCGTAGAAATAACTGATCAATTTCATCCAATTCAAGTCAAAGATTTAGGAAGTTTAGCACGATTAACATATGATCCTGAATTCCCTGATGAACAAAATCTTACATTGTATGCGTTACCAAGAAAAAAATCTTGGGTGGTAGGATACATCACATCATTAGATATGGATGAAGTATACTATAATTTCAATTACGTTAATTTGGATTTTGAACCTGACAAACATTTTGTAAAATATCAGGGAAATCATGGATTAGAACCTGAATTTTCAGATAATTTTGAACATGGTTATTCCTATTTGCCAATTATCAAGATTAAAAAAGAATATTCTATTTTTGGATTTTCTGATTAAATTATTTCCATGTCACCAATTCTTTGATCTTATTTCTTGAATCTTCAATTAATCGTTTCATTACCGGCATGTAAATTTCAGATATGTATGCAATTTCAACATCTTTGTGATCTTCAATATCTAAAAACGTAGATGCCGTTACTTGATTTCCTGACACTTTTGGTTCATTTTTTCTTTTTCTTTTATGATTTATTATCTCTAAAAATATTGGTAATTGTCTTTTAATTTCAACATCTAACTCCTCTTTTGAGCGAAGTTTTTCATTACTCAAATTAATTTTAATTTGTTGATAGATGTCATCTTTATATCTGTCAGTTGGTCTAATCATTATTTTAATTTCAGGTATTTTTTCTAATTTATTTTTAAATTGACAAATTTTTTTTATTACATTTGGAAATGGATTTTGATGTTCCTGAGAAAACCTTTCTTTATACCACTTTGAAAATTCAATTGCTTTTTGATCATTTTTCAATTTTGCTTTCTCGGAAAATTTTTCATTTGTTATTTTTTCTGAAATAAACAATCCAAAATCCCTATCTGCTTCTTCAAAAATTAAATCAAATATAATTTCCACAGAATCAAGATATTTTGTAAAAAAATACTTTACATAAAATGGATCTGGTTCATATTGTTTAATCTGTTTTGAATATATTTCACAATTCTTTAATGCTTCTTCAATATTCATTAGTTTTTGCCAGATTTTTTATTTGCATATTTTGATTGTTTTTTCAAATTTATTGCTAATTCTTCAAAAATTTCATTTACACTGACATCGACTAGGTTTATGGTTGCATTTTCCTTAACAATTTGTTTCTCAAATTTTTCTTTTATTGCAAAAGATACAGATGACCAGTGTAACACTCCTTTCAATTGTTCTTCAACTGTTGCATTTGTTGTTGGAAAATTTGCTGGTGAAAAGACGATCCCATTTGTCCATTGCATTGTTGGAATTCCTCCTCCTGATGATTTTGTACTAAATGCAATTTGTTTAACCCAGTCATCAAATTGATATTCAATAATTTCATGAATTACCAATTTTTTCCATGGTTCTATTGATATTTCCATCAATTATGGTTTTTTATATCGATTATAATTCTATTTTTAATTAATTCAATGCCTCTCAAAAATATTATTCATTAAAATATTGATTTTTTATTGCTATGGCTTATTTACTAGAAAATTATCAATACTTTTTGTAATGAAAAAATGGGCTGATTTTCTTGTTTCTGAAGTAACATATGATCAAGATCATAAAATTTCGATTATTAAACGACATACTGATTCTAAATCTGGAATCACACCTGGCATTGGAATTGATCGTTTGCATTTATCTTCGGATATTTTTGATGATATTTCTTATGCCACAATTTACAAAAGTGGCCCTGCATGGAAACTAGGAAATAAAATTAATATTTTTAGAATTGATGGCGATTATTTTTTAAGAATTGATAAAAACGAGGTAAAATTAGATTATCTTGGTGATTTACCTGAAGTTGAATTTATTGATGATGAACCAGAA
>ENA-UZXA01003936-UZXA01003936.1-metagenome-genome-assembly--contig:-Day-1-1m-contig-3936_pt1 | contig 27023 bp, 18 predicted proteins | sample MGYA00260336_ERZ794896 | MGnify/ENA metagenome assembly ERZ794896
TTACACAAAAATAACTTTTTAATAGAACCTCTCTCCAAGGTTCTCCTCTATACCTTTAATTGTATCATTATCAACTATTGCGGTTGAATTTAATTCAATCAGAAAAGGGTACTTTAAGTTATCAAGTTTCGTATTAACCAATTTCATGGTAGCTGGTCCAAACTCAGGTTTCTTTTGCAGAAGTACAAGTCCATAATTACAATCTTCCACCAATGAATTACTAACTATTACTTCTGAAAGGTCTTTTGACGCAAGGCCAATATTCGACTTCGATATATAAATATTATCTACCAACAATTTTGAGTTTTCTCCTCCACTAATTCCCTTATCTACGGCGCCAATAATCCTAGTATCAGTAATAGTTATTAAAGAGCCTGAAAAATCAATTGCATCATTACCGATATTTGTGAATAAAGTATTATCCACAATCCCATTGCTAAAGTCAGAATCGAAAGCATCACCAAAGGTGAAGTCAAATTTAGATTCAGTTAAACTAAATTCTGATCGTATAATATTAAGAGCATCTTCACATTGATTTCTATAAAATACTGTATTAGTGATATCCACATTGGATTCATAGAAGTTTACTGCCCCTGTTAATGTCCAGCCTTTATAGTTTAAAGTATTAAGGTTTTCGAATACAACATTATTCACTACGGATCTTCTATCAGCTTGCAGAATGGTAAATCCCATAGCAGAGAAATCAGGTGAAGAAATTACAACTGGATTTTCACTATCACCCTTAATCTCCACTGGGGAGAAACTAATTATCATCGATGAGTCAACCAGATCTAGTTTTGTATTTCCATTAATTTTAACAACATATCCTCTAGGAATAATCAGAGGATCAGATATTTTCAATTGACCCTGATTAAATAGTATATCATTTTCTTCTATTACATATAAATCAGAAATTAATTTAAATGGATAATCATTTATTAACTCTTGCAATGGAGAAGGTTTATTTTTAGGCTCTTGCCATTGGAATATCTCGACACTAATAATTTCATCCCCACCATCTCTTGTCAAGAACAAATAGTTCAATTCTGCGGCTGTAGTGGTAAGCATCATTTTATCCTGATTGCTATTAAAAGAACTAATCTTACGGTAAGGAACTATAAAGTTATCTATGTTATTATTATTTTTTCCAAACCCCAAAATTATAATATCTTTTGGGAAAAAATTCTTAACTATATACCTTATGGAATCATTATCAAATGACTCGCGATAACAGTGTACTAAGTTTTTCAAAAATGAATCATCTAATACTGTATCATATTTATGATTAACGATTGAAATATTCTCCCAAATATGATTTTTCTTTTTTCTTAACTTAAGATTATGTTTAAAACTGGATAATTCATCTCTTATATGTTCTGCATTTATGAAAAACTCAGTTGTGTCGAATGCATAATCAATATACTCTTTTGCCAACAATGAATCTCTATACATTGCCTCTCTCATAAATAAGGATGAAACTTCATTTAGATACTCTTTATTGGAATACATTGTAAGACACTCAATGTACCTATCAACAAATAAAGTATCATTAAACAGTTCTCTTAACATAAGATATTCGTCTCTAGTAGAATAACGTGAATGATTGTTAATATTTCCCCATATTTTCCGTCCAGACATTTCTCCTAGTCCAATATCAGAAAAGCAGTCGAAGGCAATTGGTTCCAATTTACATAACACTGGATTATAGTAAAACCTTAGGTTATGCCATATTAAACTATGACGGGCATAAAACACATCTGATAAAGCATAAAATCTAGCAAGCATATCAATATTAAAAACTTCAGAAGTTAAGGCTGTCCTACTTTTAAATTGGCACATTAGATTTTGTGCTATCTCAAACTGCAGAAGTTTGATTGAATCTTCAATAATTTTACTTGGGCTAAATGGTTTTATAGCCGCTGCTTCAAAATACGGTGTATTCTTATAGTTTCTTTCTCCTTCTTCATTAAATACACGTGTATCCCACATGGCATCCTCTAAAAAACGAATTATAGGGCCCTCACGCCTATCTTGAGATTCAAGAAGTTGTTTAACAAAATGTTCCTCATAAGCATATATCCCTAGGTTTCGTCCTTTGAAATTAAAAGGTATGAAGTCATACCTAGTTGTCAGAACACCCTCCTTCATATAGATTTGATGCAAGAACCATTCGCTTATTCCCATCCTTGCCATTGGACTTTGTACAGAAAATACTTTCATCCTTTTCCAGGAATTATCACCCTTTAACTTCAATCTAAAGGACCATTTTTCCCCATTCTGATGATCCAACCAATCACCTTTTAATCTTAGCTTAGATTTAATTGTCTTGTTATTTGAGAATATAAATCCCTTTACCCAATCATCATTTGTTGATTGTAATAAACCAGCATCAAATGCCCGTCTTCTTATTTGCTGTAGCTTTATATATTTACTTGTATCGATTTCTAGATACAATTTTTCTCCTTCAAACTGTGGAAATTCTTTTTTCTTTAAAGCAATTACACTTAAATCATCGAAATAAGCATCTTCATCACCACTATTCCATATATTCACCTTAATTTCTTGAGCTTTAATATTAGGTGGTAGATAAAACTCCAATTGCAGTTTTTCCCATCCATTTTCATCTTTTTCCACTGCATCAGATGTTTTCTTATAAAAATCCTTTGTTCTGGAACTTGATACAACCAGATTTGCATCACTATTTGAGGCCTTTCTCCACACACTAACTTTAAAATAGTAATCAGGACCTGCAATTGGAATAGTTGTAGCAAAAGTAAATTTGGCTTTTTTATTGGTAAGTAGAGAATAGTTTCCAGTTCTACTAACCTTTTCTGTTCTATGATTTGCACCTCCAATTAAAAAGGAACTATCATTGTCTGCTATTAGTTTTTTACCATCAACTGTAATCTGTTCTGCACCACAAAATATTTCATATTTATCGGGCATCTTTCTTCCATCAACACATGATGAAAAACACCCCACCATAACGAACGGAATTATTAATACTAATATATTTTTAAAGCCTTTATACACTTTTTCTTCCATGGTTAGTAGAACATCTCTGCAACATTCTCAGTATCACCCTTCATAATTATTCCATTAAAGATAATCTCTGATCCTTTTTCAATTAGAAATTTAGTTTTAGGGCTTATGATTTCACAATCCGTTAACTTCATAAATGCTGGACCATATTCTGGTTTCTTTTGCAATAAAACTAATCCATAATTACAGTTGGTAATTACTACACCCTTTACTTCAAGTTGGGATTTATCTTTAGAAGCAATCCCAATATTAGATTCAGAAATATTAATGTTATATAATTTTAGTTGACTATCTTCTCCACCACTTATACCTTTATCATTGGCGTTGATAATATCAGTATCAAAAATACTTATCTGCGAACCAGAAAAGTCAATTGCATCATTACCTATATGATTAAATGTAGTATTTCTTACAATACCGGTACAAAAATCTGAATCAAATGCATCTGAATATATATTTTCAAATTTACTGTTTTGTACAATAAAGTCTGATCTGATAATGTTCAAAGCATCCTCACATTGATTTCTATAAAATGTAGCATTATTTATATCGACATCATTTTCATAAAAATTTACTGCACCAGTGATTGTCCAACCTTTATAATCAAGGGTATTTAAGTTTTCAAAAATTACATTTTCTAGATTGGACCTAGATTGACCTTGAATGACAGTAAATCCATTGGCTGAAAAATCTGAGGAGGTAATTTTTATGGGTGCACTTAAGGAACCAACCATCTGCACTGAAGAGAAGGATAAAAACATTGATTTATTTCTAAAATCAATTGATGTTCCTGGTTCAAAACAAACAGTATAACCGGATGGTATAACAATGGGGTTATCAACAATAATATCACCACTTTTAATGTGAATTTTGTCACCAATTATGGTATCTATTATTTTATTATCCTCTAGTTTAACAAGTTCCATCAAGTCTTGCAAAGGTGTATTTCCATTTGGGAACGGCCATCCAAGAATTTCTGTTTTAAAGCGTTCTCCGCTACCCTTACTCATAAAAAATAAGTATTTCGCTGCTGTATCAGTTGAAAAGTAATAAGGATTTTCCTTTCCTTTATATGATTGTATTTTAGGTTCAGGGTGCTCAAAAAACTCGACATACTTATTCTTACTTGATGTTCCTATTATAATAATTTCATTTGGATAATAATTATAAACCTCTATAAGCAAACTGTCTCCTGTATTTTCTTTTACATATGAATTAACAAAAAACTCAGGGGTATCCTCAATAACTTGTACTTCGTCAAATTTCTTCTCTTCTACAATTAAAGAGAAGTTGTCGTCTTTACGATACTTCTCCAAAAATGCTCTAAAATCTGGTAAATAATTTCTAATGTCTTTAGCACTCTTCAAAAGCCAATCATTATCATATGAGAAATAAGGAAATTCCAGTTTAAGTAATGAATCGTAATACATAATTTCTGTTGCCCTTGAGTCCATAAACCCTTTAATATATTCTTTTGAGCTATATGCCTCTAAGTAAGCAAGGTAGTGGCTAACAAAAACACTATCTTTAAAAATGAATGTATTTAAATCATATTCATTTTCATTAAGTTTTCTTGTATTAAGTATTCTATAAAGATAGTTTGTATTAATACCATAATACGTAATATGCTTCTCTCCAAAACAGTCGAATGCAATGGGCTCTAGTTTACATAGTACTGGATTAAAATACATGCGTTGATTATGCCAAGCTCTACTATGATTACCATGTGTTAAATCAATAAGTGCGAAATAGTTAGCTAGCTTTTTAATGTCAAATATTTCATCAACTTTCCGGGTGTGATTTTTATATTGACTCATTAATTTTTGAGCATTCAAAAACTGATTTTTCAAAGAAGGAGAGCCTAATGTTTTATTTACTCCAAATGGTTTTATTACTGATGCTTCATATGGAGACAAGCTTTGTTTAATTTCGACCTTTGAATTTATTTTGGTCTCCTGCCAAAAAGCTTCTTCACTAAACTTTACTATGGGACCTTCTCTTCTTTTTGAAGATTCAAGCAATTGTTTTTGAAAATGTTCTTCCCAGGCATACAATCCTTTTGATCTACCATTAAGGAATACTGGTATGAAACCATACCGAGTTGTTAGTAGTCCATTTTCTTTGAAGAGTTCATGTGCTACCCATTCATATAAGTACCCACGAGCGGAGGGTGTTTGTATGGAGTAGGTTCTCATACCATTCCATGCAAAACTCTTTTTGAGTTTAATACGAAACGACCACTTTTTACCATTAAGGTGATCAAGCCAATCGCCTTTAAGGCGTAATTTAGATTTCATTAACTGAACATCACTACTAACAATTCCCTTTACCCAATCATCATCTGATGACTGTAGAATTCCATTATTAAACGCCTGCTGCCGTTTAAGTTGTATTTTTATATAATCCGAAGTATCCATAAAAATGGACAATGGTTGTAAATTGTAATCTGGATATGTTTTTGATTTTAGTCGTTCTATTTTTAGATCATCAAAGTAGATAGTGTCATTGGTATTATTCCAGACGTAAATTTTGAGTTGACTACGATTAAATGACAAAGGTGTAAACACATCAATCTCAACCTTCTCCCAACCGTTAATACCTATTTCACTAACTTTATCTGATGCAACATAGAGTCCTTCATTATTTTCTGCAGCTGCAACCAAAAATCCCTTATGTGCCTTTGACTTGCGCCATACACTAACCCTAAAATACCAATCGGAATTAACATTTTTAATTGAATGTCCAAGGGCAAAACGTTTTTTTGAATCGGTGAGAACTGAATATTTGGCAGACCTAAACTCTACTGATGAACGATTATGAGCACCATCAAATAATTTATTCTCTCCACCTTTACCTACAAACCTATTACCTTTTTCATTAATATTCTCACAGTCGCATGTCAATATCTGATCAACTCCTATATCATCAGGTGGAACACAAGAGATAATTAAGCTATTTATCAATAAATAACTGATGAAAACAAATAATGATTTATTTTTGTGCATATGCGGTAAATTATTGTCGCAGTTTGCAAAAATAAAGTTTTCAAATCAATAAACTGTAGCAGTTGCTATTTAAAAAAGAAAATATAATAAGTCTGGTCTTTTTTGTTTTATGCGGTTCCCTATATTCTCAGGGAAACCCAGGTATAAGTTTTGGAGGGCAAAAAAACGAAAATGGATTTAATATTATTGCATGTGATGATGGTGGATTTCTAATTGGAGGAAGCACAAAAAGCTTCGGATATGGAAGCAGTGATATGCTAGCAATTAAGATTGACCATAATGCTAATATTGAATGGATGAATGCTTATGGATGGCCTCATCATGATGTTTGCCGTTCAGTGGTAGAAGTTAATGACGGCTATATTATTATGGGAGACGCTTGGGATTGGGGGCATATTCTTTTGGATATGTTTATTATTAAAACTGATTTATCTGGTAACCTTCTATGGCATAAATATTATGGTACAGATGCACAAGACTTTGGTTTCGACATTAAATTGACAAATCAAGGTGATTTATTATTACTGGGTTATACAAGAGGAATTGATCCAGCAGGTGATTTATTACTGGTAAAGATTGACCAAGAGGGAAATGAATTATGGAGAAATAATTATGGCTCACAATATGATGACTACGGCTTTGAGTTAGAAATCAGAGATGATAATACTATCCTTTTAGTTGGCTCAAAAGCAGGCTTCTACCATGATGTAGCTTCCGCGACGTATTACAACGTGCATGATGCGGACATTCTGCTGATTTCTGTTGATAATAATGGTGATGAAATCTGGAGACATGTTTATGGTGGTGATTCACATGATTTTGGTAATTCGGTATTCAGCATTGGAGATGAAATCTTCATAGGTGGATCTACTCAAAGTCAAGGGAATGGAAGTTTCGATATGTATTTAAGCAAAACTGATTCTCAAGGCAACATTTTATGGTCAAATACTTTTGGGGGAGAGGAATATGAATATGCAAATTCAATTTGCATGAATACAGAAGGGAACATTTATGTTCTAGGAAGCAGTAAATCATATGGAAAGGATGGTTCCGCTGATATTTACCTTGTTAAAACCAATAATAATGGAGATGAAATCTGGAATCTATCTCTTGGAGGAAGTTTCTTGGATATTGGTAAAGAGGTGATACCTACACCTGATGGTGGAGCATTAATTTTAGGTAACACCAATAGTTTCGGAAATGGAGGTACGGATATTTTACTCATTAAAGTAAGCAAGGATGGTGCAGTTGAGAATATACTGAGCAACGGTGGAGAACCATATTATGGTGAACCCCAACTATATCCAAACCCTATATCAGAATATGGTTATTTTAAATCGATCTCATCAAATCAAATTCCTGAATTATTTTTAGAAGTTATATCAATTTCCGGACAAGTTTTAAATACATACACAATCAATGCTCCTGACTATCAGTTTTCTATTAATAATTTATCTTCTGGAGTATATATTTATAATATAAGGAAAGATGAGGCTTCAGGAGTTATTTTTAGAGGCAAATTAATCGTTAGATAAATTAAAACTTTTTTCCATTAGAAGAGAGTCGAGGTTATGAAACTTCCAACTAAGGTTTAATTCACTCACATTATAATTGAAAATGACAACATTATTGTCTGCTTCATTATGATAGAGACCACTACCAATAAACCATATATCATCATCACTTTTCATTTGAAATCTATTGGTCTTTTCACCAACATCACCCATCAAACAAACTACCTGTATCCCTCTGTTCTGAACATCGACTAAAAGCGGATAAATCGAATTTATAAAATTACTGTTTACATCCTTGCAATTTGAGTTCCAGTATTTGAGGTTACTATGTGAATAGTTAACTGGTGATGGCAGCCCTGGAACATCGTACCATAATCCATGATGCATAATTAATAGTAAGTATGCTGACTCTTGAATAGTATCACACACATCCAAAATCATTGAATATTGATCATCCATTGATTCACAATTTGTGGGAACTATATTTGTGTTGAGTATTATCCTAGTGAACTTATTTGACGAATATGAATAATAAGTCTTCCTATTGGTAAATTCCGTTATATATTCCCAATTTCCATTTCTGGCATCATGATTACCTAAGGCCCAATGTGTTTCTGGATTATTTAAATCAAAAAGCTCATCAATATATTGCACAGTAGCATATTCCACCAATGCCTCCGAGCATACATCTCCTCCTAACCAAACCCCTGAATATTGACTATAATCAAGCTGCTCTAATCTAAAATCAACCTTATTCCCAATAGTATTTGGCTGATAGCAATGGCCTGCATAAAAATATTTTAAATCACCTTCATTTTGCCCATAGAGAGGCATCTGTATAATACATATTATTACAAATGAAATCAGAAAAATCTTTTTATTCATGGATATTATTTAAGAATACAAAGTAAGAGTAAAAATAGGTATTTGCCAAAAATGTAAATTCCGTCGCAGATTGTAATTTAATTACATCTCTCCTAATACGTTTGTTTTCTGTTTTTACAATTAATATAAATCTACCTCCAATTAAACCTGACATATTAAGTTGATAGAACTTAGTATTTATCTTTCTACTATTAATATCCACTGTGCCTATACTATCATAATATACCCACGCCCAAATAAGCGTCAACAAATAAAATATTATCGTCTGGTAATCCTACACCCCAACTTTGACCACCATCTTCAAAAATAAAATTTGCTTTATGGTCACACAAATTGTTGTTGATCTTATAGATGTCTAATCCCCCACTATTAGAAGTTCTTAATCGATTCTGTATATATACGCTATGACTTCTAATAATAGTAAATAGGTTAAAATATGTAGAAATAAAAAATTACTTTTGTTATATAAATATTTGGAATGCTAACTAAAAAAAATATTTTTTCTGGTAAAATTTATGACAGGATACTTTTCTTATGTTTAATAATTTTATCAACTGGATTTGTATTAATTTTCTATGGAAATATTCTTTTAAGTCCAAATTCTTTTCAGTTTAGCACCAAGGGTGATGCCATAAAAAACTATTACACTTATGCTTATTACATTAAAAATAATACTGAAACGATAAATTTTGAGGGACTAAATTACCCCTATGGTGAACACTTCCTCTATACTGATTGTACACCTGTGTTATCGGGTTCATTAAAAATCATTTCAAATTATTACCCCCAGATAAGTAATTACAGTATAGGTATACTAAACTTCTTACTTATTATTTCACTCATTTTCTCATCCATTTTAGTTTATTTGATATTCAAAGAATATGGTATTAATTATTGGCTTTCAATTTTTAGTGCAATAGCAATTATTGCACTTTCCCCACAAATATTCAGACTTACTGGCCATTTAGCATTAGGATTTGGCTTTATAATTCCCTTATCATGGTATTTATTAATAAGATATGAGAAAGATAACAATGGCTTAAAATATGGTATATACTTATTAATAAGCACTTTAATAATATTTTTTATACATGCATATTTAGGTATGATAGTGGCTGCCTTTCTATTTTCCTATGCTATTGTCAGATTCATTTCAGAATACAGAAAAGGCATTAATATTAAGTACTATTGGAATTTATTGACAATAATATTTACGCCTATAATTATATTTAGAGCCTTTGTATTTTTCACTGATACACATTATGGGAGAACAAATAACCCTTGGGGATTTTTTGATGCATATGCTAACTTTAATAGTGTATTCCTACCAATACAAAAACCTTTAAAACCAATAGTACAAAGCATAATTGGTAATTATGAACAAATATGGGAAGGTTGGGCATATATTGGAATAGGTTCAATTATAGTCATTATCTGTTATTTAGCATTGATAATAAAGAAATCGCTTAACAATAAAAAGATCATACTTACGAGTAAATATTTTGACAACAAACAACTTCAAAATATAGTGATAGCTAGTATACTACTTCTGATTTTTTCTATGGCATATCCTTTCCGTCTAAAAATGGAATGGTTACTCGATTATGTTGCCGTACTAAAGCAATTTAGAGCTGTGGGTCGATTTGCATGGGTATTTTTCTTTGCTGTTACTATCAGCTCAGTCTACTTCGTTGATAGAATATCTAAACAATTATTGTCTAAAAATAGTAAACTGCTTGCAATAGCACTTATGGTTCTACTTCCGGGTTTATATTTTGCTGAAGCAGTTCCGTATCACATAAAGATTTCCAAAAAAATTGAAAACTCAAAAAACCTATTTAATTATGATCAGTTAGATGGCGATTTTAAGGAAGCCTTACAACAAATAAAAACGGAAGATTTTCAGGCTATTCTTCCAATGCCATTTTTTTATATTGGTTCAGAGAATTTTGGCAAGTTTGGAAGTGATAAAATTTATTTGTTAACCCAACTAAGTTCTTATCATACTGGCCTTGGTATAATAGGGAGTTATCTAACAAGAACATCAATTTGGGAGAGTAAGAACATTATGCAGTTAATGTCACCAAGTTTTTATAAGAAAGAGATTCAAAAAGACTTACCAAACAATAGAAAGATTCTGATTATTTCTTCGCATGATAATATTAGCAAATATGAGCAAAGAGTGATAGATATATCTTCCTTAATATTTAAAGCTGATAATTTTAGTTTTTATGAACTTAATTTGAACGATCTATTTGAAAGTAGTAGTGTAAAGGAGGTGGATAAATTTAATACTATTAAAGATAATTTATTTGTTAAAGATAATTTCCTAGTGAACGACAGTTCAAACTTTTTATACTATAATAATTTTGATAGTAGGCCTTCGGAAGTTAGTTTAAGTGGTGAAGGTGCATTTTCGGGATTTAAGAAAAACTTCAATACACTTGCTAGTTTTGACAAATCCACTTTTAATGCAGATAGATCATATATAGCAACATTCTGGATTTATAATAACGGTGATAACTATGGACAGGATATGGTAAACTCAATGTTTATTCTACAGGAAAAAGACGGAGATAATTCTGCTTGGTCCAAGATTGTAAACCCTGCCTATAGTATGGTTATAAATGAAAATTGGTCACTTGTAGAGATGGAATTTAAATTAAAATTTCCGGATTCTCAAGTAACATTTTTATTGAAGGGGAACAACCTTCATAAAAACAAAATATATATCGATGATTTTATGATTTATGAAAAAGGCAGTCTAAATTATAGGCAAATTAACATAAAAGGCAATCAAATTCTGATAAAAAATAATCACCATATAAAATAAAAATTAATTTAACTATATGACAATCTTAATGATTATTAGTTTCTCAAATATCAATATTATTGTAATCTAACGAAATGAAAAGATAATCTATGAATAACCCCATTCCAAAAGCAATATTTATATTACTAATACTTTCTGTATATTCATGTACTGACAATAAGAACCCATATGAATATGTTGATGAACCAAATAATTTAGAGGAATTACATAAAGGTTTTTTTATAAATGAGTTAACACCTGATACCTTTAAACATCATGATTCATCAATTATTGTTGTTAGCACTGGGCACACTTATCCTTTACTTAATGATAAACTGGCATTTAATGCATTTGTGAGTACAATTCAAAATCAAAACCCTGATTTAGTTTTTATTCTTGGTGATATGGTTTACGATAATACACAAGATGAATGGAACAGTTTCTTTAATTATTTTAAGGGGCTAAAAGATAAAATGTATTTTGCGCCAGGTAACCATGACCTCAATTTTCATTACGAAAGATATAATGGTATTAGGGATAATCAATTTATTGCTGAAAAAAGATATGTAGAAAATATTGGTTATAGATACAAAGTATTAAAAAGCAAGTTTGCAAATTTCGTTTTTATAAACATGAACGACTCCTTGGACAGAATTGTAACTTATTTAGATGCAGCAAATGGCATTATGGATAAGGGTAAGACGAACTTCTTTTTTAGTTCCCAATCAGCATGGCACTCTAGTAGCCAGGACCCTAATAATGTGCAGACTTGGCCTCTAAAATCATTCACTAGAAAAGAACTCTTCCCTTCCATCGAGCATTTTGACTATATGATACATGGTGACTGGAATAAGAAATTCTATCGTGGGTACTGGACCAAAAAGAATGGTGAGTTTCATGTTATGGCTGTAGGCAATAAAAGAAAAGGGGATTCCCTTTTTATTACTCGCATGGAAATAAAAAAAGATACTGTTATTACTACACCAATTGCAGTTGAAGTACCTGAAAATAGTAATTGGTATAAATAAACAAAAGATTATGCACTCTGACACATCAAATAAAAACAAACTCTCCATTCTTATACCATGCTATGACGAGGCTGCCACCATACACCTAATTCTTAACAAAGTTATTGGTGTTAACCTAATCAATAATCTTGAAAAGGAGATTATTATTGTTGATGACCATTCAACTGACAATACTATCGATACAATCGAAACCTATTTTAAGGACAAAAAAGAGATAAACTTTAAGTTGTTTAAACAAAACAAAAACACCGGAAAAGGAGCAGCAATTCACAGGGGCATAAGTGAAGCCAGTGGCGATTTCATTATAGTTCAGGATGCAGATCTGGAATACGATCCCAACGAGTATAACAAACTGCTAAAACCAATTGTTGATGGTATTGCTGATGTGGTCTATGGATCACGTTTTATAGGAGGTAACCCACACAGGATTCTATTTTTCTGGCATTCCATAGGAAATAAATTCCTAACATTTCTTTCCAATATGTTTACCAACCTGAATCTTACAGATATGGAAACTTGCTATAAACTATTCCGTTCTGAAATTATTAAGTCAATCCCATTACAGGAAAATAGATTTGGCTTTGAACCCGAAATAACAGCCAAGATATCACGTATACCCAAAATTAGAATTTACGAAGTAGGTATATCATATTACGGCCGAACATATGAAGATGGTAAAAAGATTGGTTGGAAAGATGGATTAAGAGCTATTTACTGCATTCTAAAATACAATTTGTTTGTAAAGTAAAAGATTGCCGCATAATTTTATTCCATCCAAGTAGCCGCACTTATTTTTATGGAAATTATTCCGTTATAATTTGAATTACTTGCGCCTATCATATGGTTTTCGCAAAAAATATGGACAATCAAATCACTAAGTAAAACACCTAATCTCTTAAGTGAATTACTTAAATCATGTTTTTTGAAACAAGTCCTTACTTATAATTCATTAATATTGAAAGAAGATATCTAATTGTTAAACAAAAACATTCCAAAATGTCAAATGTCTATGATCAAAAGGTAAATGACTTTATGGCTAAAGTTATTGCCAAGAACCCAAGTGAAATTGAGTTTCATCAAGCAGTTCACGAAGTTGTTGAATCAATAATTCCATTTACTGAGGAAAACCCACAGTACAAAGAAGCCAAAATATTAGAAAGAATGGTTGAGCCTGAAAGAGTTCTCATGTTTCGCGTGCCATGGCTAGACGATAAAGGTGGCGTACAGGTAAATCGTGGCTTTCGCATTGAGATGAATAGTGCAATAGGCCCTTACAAAGGTGGTTTACGTTTTCACCCCACTGTAAATCTTGGTATTCTTAAATTCTTAGCTTTTGAACAAGTATTCAAGAACTCACTAACTACCCTTCCCATGGGAGGAGGTAAAGGCGGTTCTGATTTTGACCCAAAGGGAAAATCAGATAATGAAGTGATGCGCTTCTGTCAGAGTTTTATGAGTGAATTATTTCGTCATATAGGCCCCAATACTGATGTACCTGCAGGTGACATTGGCGTTGGAGGACGTGAAATAGGATTTTTATTTGGTCAGTACAAAAAATTACGTAACGAATTTACAGGTGTTCTTACTGGCAAAGGTATTGAGTGGGGTGGATCATTAATTCGCCCTGAAGCTACTGGTTACGGAGCTGTTTATTTTGCAGAGGAGATGCTAAAAACACGTGGAGACAGCATGAAAGATAAGATTGTAACAGTTTCTGGTTCAGGAAATGTTGCTCAATATGCAACTGAAAAAGCAACTGAGTTAGGAGCAAAAGTTGTTACACTTTCAGATTCCGGTGGATATATATATGATCCTAATGGCATAGATGCTGAAAAACTTGCCTTTATAATGGAACTTAAAAATATTAAGCGTGGCCGTATCAGTGAATATGCGGATAAATATAACGTTAAATACTTCCCAGGAATACGTCCTTGGAATATTAAATGTGATGTTGCTATGCCTTGTGCAACGCAAAATGAAGTAAATGAAGAAGAAGCTAAAATGCTCATCGATAATGGTTGCTTCGTAATCTCAGAGGGCGCTAATATGCCTTCCTCACCAGAGGCGGTTACTGCATATCAAGAAGCAAAGATATTATATGGACTTGGCAAAGCTGCAAATGCCGGTGGAGTTGCAGTATCAGGTCTTGAAATGAGCCAAAATTCAATGAGATATGGGTGGACAAGAGAAGAAGTTGATGCAAAACTTCGTCAAATAATGAAAGACATTCATTCAACTTGCGTTGAATGGGGAACAGAAGGCGACTATATTGACTATGTTAAAGGCGCTAACATAGGAGGTTTTGTAAAAGTTGCTGATTCAATGCTTGCCCAAGGAGTGGTGTAGACAAACATCACTTAAAGCTACTGAGCCGTAACTAATTCCAAGTTACGGCTTTTTTTATTTGGATGATTATTGAAATTGATGTATTCATGGGTTCCAATTTTTATTCTAATTTTGCTTAAAAATAATTATCAAACTAATAAAACTTAAGTATTATGTCATTTACATTACCAAATCTACCATATGCATATGATGCATTGGAACCATATATAGATGCAAAGACGATGGAAATCCACCACAGTAAACACCATAATGGATATACAAATAATTTAAATGGGGCTATTCAAGGAACAGACCTTGAAGGAAAAACCATAGAAGATATACTAGCAAATGTTTCTAAAGCTGGAGCTGCTGTAAGAAATAATGGTGGTGGATATTATAACCACTGTTTATTTTGGGAAGTTATGTCTCCAGATGGTGGTGGTGAACCTAGTGGCAAACTGGGAGATGCTATCAATCAAAAATTTGGTTCATTTGAAAATTTTAAGACAGAATTCTCAAAAGCTGCAGCTACGAGATTTGGATCTGGCTGGGCATGGCTTTGTGTAAAAGCAGATGGCACTCTATGTGTGTGCTCATCACCTAATCAAGATAACCCCCTGATGGATATTGCTGAATGTCCGGGAACTCCTATTCTAGGATTAGATGTATGGGAGCATGCTTATTATCTCAATTATCAAAATAGAAGACCAGACTATATTGAAGCATTTTTCAATGTTGTTAATTGGGATGAAGTTTCAAAGAGGTTTGAAGAGGCAAACTAAGAGAAATATTTTTTCAGGTAAAGGGCTATACTAGGGCCCTTTTTTTCTTTAAATTTTATCAACTAATCTTATCAAGATACTTTGCAACAATGGGCATTCTTCTCCCCATTCCGAATGCTTTTGATGAAACCCTTAATGTTGGAGGTGTTTGAAATCGCTTATATTCGTTTATATTAATTAACTTTAAAATCCTATCTACTAATTTTTTATCAAATCCCATTTCTACAATTTCTCTTGGCCCTTTTCTATTTTCTATATATTGAAATAATATATCATCAAGAACTTTATAATCGGGAAGTGAATCACTATCCTTCTGATCAGGTCTGAGCTCTGCAGATGGTGGTTTGCTAATTATATTTGAAGGTATTACCTCGCCATTTCTATTAATAAACTTCGCCAATTCATAAACTTGAGTTTTATAAACATCTCCTATCACTGATAACCCACCGTTCATATCACCATATAATGTAGAATATCCAACCGCAGCCTCACTTTTATTACTAGTATTGAGCAAAATATACCCAAATTTATTTGATAAAGCCATTAATATTACACCTCTGGTTCTTGCCTGCAGATTTTCTTCAGTAATACCAAATGGAGTATCCCTAAAAAATGGAGAAAGTGTAGTTTCAAATGATTTCACTGCATCTTCTATCTTAATTATATCATATGGCATTTTTAGGTTATTGGCAAGTTTGATGGAATCATCCACGGAATGTTTAGAAGAAAACCTCGACGGAAGAAGAACATTATATACATTTTTACTGCCCAAAGCTTCTGCAGCAATTACTGATGTAAGGGCTGAATCAATACCTCCAGAAAGTCCTAATATTGCTTTCTCAAACCCCAGCTTCTGAAAATAATTTTTTACTCCCATTACCAATGCGTTGTAAATTGACTCAATCTCGGAAGGTTCAATATTTGTAGCTGTTACGGGTGCCTTGTTTTTGATATCATCAATATCAAAAATTTTAAAATCCTCGTTAAAATAGTTAAGTTCTCCAATAATATTTCCAGATGGATCCATTACCAATGAACCACCATCAAAAAGCAGTTCTGTTTGAGCACCCACATGATTTACATAGATTAACGGTAAGTTATATTCAACTGCATTTCTTTTTAAAACCTCTTTTCTGTGTTTTGTTTGATGATAATTAAATGGAGATGCAGCAATATTTATAATAATATCAGGATTCTGCCCAATGAGCTCATCCATTGGATTAATATTATAGAGTGGATTGTCTTGAACATTCCATAAATCCTCACATATTGTTAAAGCAATATTACTACCCTTCAATTTGATTACTTTGAAAATATTATTTGGCTCAAAATACCTGTATTCATCAAAAATATCATAGTTGGGTAATAATGTTTTATTTGTTAGCGACTTTACCTCCCCTTCGTAAAGAAAAGCCGCAGAATTGAATAATGGTTTCCCTTTTTCGGCATCATTGAATGATGGAAATCCTATTATTGCTGCAATTTTAATACATCTCCTAGCTATTATCTCTAATGATTTCTCACATTGCTCTACAAAATCCCTAAACTCTAAAAAATCTCTTGGTGGGTAACCAGAAATAGCGAGTTCTGCAAAAACAACTAAGTCGGCTCCTAATTTCTCTGCATTATCTATTTTTTCAAGTATTTTGTGAGTGTTACTCTCAAAATTACCTATGTGATAGTTTATTTGGGCAATCGCAATTTTCATAATTTTTTATATCCAGTAAATTAAAATAGAACTGTTGCATTTAACTCCATGAAATTATTTCTGGCATTATGCTTAATCGAGCTATCAACATTATTATTACCTTTTAAGACATTAATAAATGCATTGTCGAACAAAAACCCAAACCTTGCAACTGTTGATTTAAAAAGAGGCACTTCAACCCCTGCTCCCAGAATTAATGACTCTCTTGTTGGGTAAAGTTCACTATAAATATTTTTATCTTCCGAACTAGAGGTGTTTTCATTATTACCCTTAAATGAATCATTAGCCTTGGCTGTTAGTAAAATAGAAAACCCAAAACCTACCTGACCATAATATCTAATCTTTTTTATTGGATTCGTTTCCATGGTAAAAATAAGGGGTATCCTAACATATTTAGTTCTATAGGTTCTCTCCATAGTGCCGACTTCAGTATTAAAATTGTCCTGATCTGAATATAAATATGGATATTGAATAGTTCCATTTAGGTATAAAACATCAAAACCAGTTGTGAAGCTATAGTTTTCCATGATAAAAAAGTCAGCAACGACCCCCCATGATCCTCCTAAACTAACTCCCTTATTGTTATAGTCATCATTTATGGAGCTTAGCCATCCAATATTTCCTGCAGCTTTGAAACCAAATTTAAATGGTTTGTGCTGCGCAAATAATGGGCTACTTACTATCATTAGAAATAAAAGTACTATTACAATTGGTTTCATTGTAGTATAATGCAATTGGTTTAGATAAATTTAGAATACAAATATAATTAATACCCCAATGTATAATAGTCAGTATCCATTTTTTACTATTTTCGTATTGTTTTAATAACAAAATCTATTCATCATGAAAAAAATATTACTGATCATAAGCGCATTGTTTTTAGTAACTACCATTCACGCTCAATTTCATATTGGACCTCAGGTAGGTTATAGTGCATCAAAACTCACTACCAATACTAGTGAAATAACATCTGATTTTAAAAATAATTTCCTATTTGGCGCATTTGCTAGGTTTGGTGAAAAAATATATGTGCAACCTGAAGTAAATTGGCTAACACAGGGTGGTATATGGGAAAACAATTCACTTGATCAAAAATTAGAGATGACATATAAAACCATTCAAATACCTGTTAGTGTTGGATGGCGCTTAATCGATTTCAAAGTCGCAAACATCAGAATTTTTGGTGGTGTAGCTGCTAACATTGCTACAGACAAATCTCTAAAAATAAACGATATAGACGAGCCATTAACTAATGCTGATTGGAACGACTTGAGCTGGCAATATCAATTTGGTGCTGGAGTAGATGTTCTGATGTTTGCATTGGATGTTAAATATATGGGTGGTATCAATGACCTTTACAGTGGAGATTCGCCTGAATTTACATTTGATGGAAGTACTCTTACAACAAAATCAAACATGTTCACAGTAACTTTGGGATGGAAAATCTTTTAGTTAAATAAACTTAGAACATAACATTTACAAAATGTCAGTACTTTTGTGCTGACATTTTTTATTTACCATGAAAAGAATTAACTGGCTATTTCTGGGTTGTATAGTTGTTGCTTTGATTACCATATCATGTAATGAGAATTATAACAATTTTGCCGCAGATAGCTCCAAATTGAAAATTGAAGAGGTTAACATCCATAGATATGGAAAGCAATTATTTGACATTGACACTAATAATTTCATCAAAGAAGTTAAGGGTATAAAAGAAGAATTTGTTTTATTCCTAGGGGAAGATTTAGATGACACGACTAAGTTGGCTCCATTATACGAATATGTAACTGATACAACCCTTATATACATAGCTGCTAGCGTAAACGAGCTATACCCTGATCTAAGTTACCTTGAGAATGAATTAAGTATTGCATTTGGAAGATATGATTACTTTTTTCCTGATTTCAATTCTCCCGTTGTTTATACATACGTATCAAACCTTTATTATGAGAAACCCATAATTTATGATGACTCAGTTCTGGTTATTGGTTTGGATGTTTATCTAGGTCCAAATTTTAAACTATATAGATCACTGGGGCTTCCCAATTATAAAATACGACATATGACTTCTGATTATATCTCCATTGATGTAATGAAGTCCATTTACGAAAAGAATCTTTTGAAGAGAAATAAGCAAAAGACTTTGGTTGATAAGATGATAGAGAGCGGAAAAGTATTCTATTATTTAGATGCTGTTTTACCATATACGCCCGATAGTCTAAAAATTGGTTACACAACTAACCAAATGAAATGGATTGAAAAGAATAAAAAGAATGTATGGGCATTTCTAGTAAATAATAACCTATTTTACTCTCCAGATTTTAAAATCCAAAGTGACTTTCTAAAGGAGGCACCTTTCACCAGCAGTTTTTCCAATGAATCACCACCAAGAATTGGACAGTGGCTTGGCTGGCAAATAGTACGAAAGTACATGAAAAACCATCCTGAGGTAAGCCTTTCAGCTTTGATAAGCAACAATGATTACCAGAAAATATTTAATGAATCTGGGTTTAAACCATAGTGACTTCAAAACTGCCTCCATTTCTACATACTCATTAAAATTTTTATTTTTGTGTAAAATATTATAAATCAAGCACCTTTAAATGAAAAATCTTATAATTATATTCACTTTTTTCACAACAATCTCTTTCTTTTTATTTTCTTGCAATAAGAACAACAATGCTCCGGATGCAATATTGAACATATTCCCATCCACTGGATCAACCATGACACCTATAACAATAGATTTATCTCAGAGTACAGATTTGGAGGATAATATTGATGAACTTGAAATAAGAGTGGATTGGGAAAATGATGGCATATGGGATTCAGAATGGACAAGCGAGAAACAGCATACACAGAAATATGAGAATCAAGGAGAGCATACCATTAAAATTGAGATGCGTGATACAGATGATAATGTGACAAGCGCATTCGAATCATTTAGCATAACAAATAGTAGCAACTTAGTACCAGCAAACAGTCCTTTTAGTTATAATCTGGGTATTAATTATGAAACATGGACACAAGGCAGAAACCAAAGAGTTATTGGTAAGGACCTAGATACAATTACTAAATACTTCAGACTTATCAAGACTTTCCATACTGAAGGAGTTGGTACAACTGAAGTTGTAATTGACCCAACAATGAAAGAAGTAATAGATTATGTGTTATCACATGATAACCTTAATATTGAGTTAGTAATGGGAACTGGTAATAATATGCTTGCAGATGGTGGTTATGGCACACCTTTTACAGCAGGTCATATGACTACCAAAACATACACAGACAGTTGGGTTCAAATGCTCATTAATTCATTTCAGAATGCAGATAACGTGATTAAACATGTAAAATTAATTCTGCTGGGTAATGAAATAGATATGAACGGCCCGCCACTTAGTGATGCACATTATAAGGACTACTATTCTAGCTGGATTCCAGATTCATTTAATAACCTGAAAGCTTCACTGCAAGAAGCAGGATTGGGTAATATACCCATATCAACAACAATTGCAAATTATCCATTGTCCAATCCAAATGCGGAAGGAACAATGGTTCAATACACAAGTGTGAAGCACATAAAAGATAACTGGAGTTCCGTTTGGAACTCAAATAAATCTTTAGTGCTTTTTAATCAATACACACTAAATAGTGGTAAAGATGTTGATTTTGGACCTGTCATTAATTATTTTGAAAATGTTGAGAAAACTTTAAATGGAACACCAAGTGTATATGTTGGAGAAACTGGTTTTTCTGCAGAATATCAAGAAAGCAATGAAGCAATAGTAATAAATCAAGTCTTTTCATGGCTTGAGTCTCAATATACCAATAAAAAATTGACAGTACCCCTTTTTATTTTTGATGCATTTGATAGGCCTGTTAAACCAGCAGGTCAAAAAAAGATGGGAATATTTAGTGATAACTCTGCAACTAATAATCCTGGCACAGTAAAACCTGGAATTAATATTCCATCATGGACAATTAAACCAAAAGGTAAATGATGTTCTGTTAAATCAAATTTATTACCACAGGTTCTTATAGGGATAATTTATCTCACTAATAATTATATCCTTCCTCCAATAAAAAACTAATTGATAGGCATACCATTCGTATAATTTAATGTCTTAAAAACAATAATACTTCTGTATTTTTGTTTTCCTAAATATTAAATAAATAAAATCAATTATGAAAATTAGAATCATAACATTATTAACCATAATTTCAGCATTATTAATAGGTAGCTGTAACCTTGACGAAAATGATGGCCCTGCAAATCTTGAAATAACATTCAACCATAGAGTTGGTAATATGGATCTTAAATTTGATACCATTAAATATACCAATGCATATGGTAACGACTACAGTGTTACTACTTTAAAATACTTTGTTTCAGAGATCATACTAACAATGACAGATGGAACAAATGCAATTTTGAATAATGTGTTCTATGTTGATGCTCAAGACAACAACACAGGTAAAATATATATTAATGATATGCCAGTGGGTGATTATGAAAGTATTTCCTTTGTATTTGGACTCACAGAACAATTCAATATTAGCAACTTATACCCTAATCCACCAGCAAGTAATATGGAATGGCCACAACCGTTGGGTGGAGGATATCATTACATGAAACTTGAAGGTAAATTTGATTCGACAAGCATTGTAAAAAACTATCAGGCACATACTGGAAGGTTGATGCAAACTCCACATTTTATTGAAGTGAATTTAAATTTTGACACTCCAATGGTACTATCCTATGACGGCGAATATAATCTAGATATTTACATGGATATTAATAATTGGTGGGTAAATCCAAATACCCTAGACCTAAATAACATTAGCGGGATAATGGGTAATGAAGAAATTCAAACCGAGTTAATGGAAAATGGTTCAAACGTATTTAATTTGGGTAATTTGGACTAGAATTAAACAATTTTTATGGTAAAATGAGATCCTGGATTTCCATATTATTTGCTCTTATAACTCTCATGCTTGTGCATGGGTGTAAAAAAGATGTTGTTCCGGATATACCAATTGAGGTTTATGATCCAACACCTTACATCCTTGAAAGCCCCAATGGCTTTCCTGATCTCATAATACCAGAAGATAACCCTATGACTGTGGAGGGTATTGAGCTTGGTAGACAGCTTTTCTACGATCCAATTCTCTCAGCTGATAATACTCAGTCATGTGGAAGTTGTCACAACCCTGCATTTTCATTTACTGATAACGGAAATCGATTTAGTGAGGGAATAGATAAAATAAAGGGTACCAGAAATTCTATGCCAGTGATGAACATTGGGTGGATGACCTCTTTATTTTGGGATGGTAGATCCCCAAGTATGGAAGATCAAGCTCTCGAGCCAGTAACTAATCCCATAGAAATGCATCAGTCATGGCACGAAGCATCAATAAAACTAAATGGACATCCCAATTATCCTGATATGTTTTTTGATGCATTTGGAATCAGAGAAATTGATTCAAGTTTAGTTGCTAAAGCCATTGCTCAATTTGAAAGAACATTAATATCTTCAGATTCAAAATGGGATAGATATTTAAGAGGAGAAGCTACTCTAACTCAATCTGAATCTAGGGGCTATGAAATTTTCTTTACAGAAAAAGGTGATTGTTTCCATTGCCATTCTACCATACTTTATACAGATAACCTATTTCACAATAATGGACTTGATTCCATATTCACGGATATAGGTCTTGCAGACTTTACCAAGAACCCACTTGATGTTGGAAAGTTCAAAACACCTTCCCTTAGAAATATCACATTGACTGGACCTTACATGCATGACGGCCGATTTAATACACTTGAAGAAGTAATAGAATTTTATAGTCATGACCTTGTGTGGTCTCCTACAATTGATCCGCTTATGAAAAAAGTAGGTCAGGGCGGTGTAAACCTCACTGAGCAGGAAAAAATGAATCTACTAGCTTTTATTAAAACTCTTACTGACACCACATTTACTAATAACCCTGACTACTCAGACCCATTTAATAATGAATCTTTTTAACCTAAAATATTTCCAATTATTAATAGTTTACTCCCTTGCATCATGCCTCCCATATTTTGGTTATTCACAAATGCAATTGGTAAAATTTGATTCCATAGAAGTAAGCTCAAACGGGGAGCAACTATTAAATCCTTGGGCTGGAGGTTTTAATAGCCCACAATTCTCTGAAATAGACTTAAACAATGATGGGATTAAAGATTTATTCACATTTGAACGTGATTGGTATGGAATGTCAAAATGTTTCCTTAATAAAGGTGGATATATGGAAACTTATTACGTACATAGTCCTGAGTACGAACATTTATTTCCATCCATGCAAAACTGGGCTTTACTTGCTGACTATAATTGCGATGGTAAAGCAGATATTTTCACAAGTGCTACAGCTGGAATTGCAGTTTATAGAAACGATTCACAGGAAACTTTAAGTTTCACAAAGGTAAGTAGTCTGCTTAAAGCTGAAACACCAGAAGGATTAACGAATATTTTTGTAAGTCCTCCTGACTTGCCCGCCATAACTGATATCGATATGGATGGTGATTTGGACATATTATCATTTGGTATTTTGGGTAATACGGTTTTTTTCTATAAAAATATGTCCATGGAGAAATATGGTACTTGTGAAGCTCTTGAATTTGAATTAGCAACGGAATGTTGGGGTTATTTTTCTGAAAGTTCCCAAGATAATAGCATAACTCTTTTCGACAGCTGTGAAAACAAAAAATATAAACTTAATAGTTCGTCAAGACACGCAGGTTCAGCACTTTTAGCAATTGACCTTAATAATGATATGCTAAAAGACATACTGATTGGAGATATCTCTTATAGCAATACAACTATGCTTAACAATGGTGGGAGTATTGATGAGGCTTACATGACCTATTCTGATACTGCATTCCCTTCATATGATGTAAAAATAGATCTTAAGGTATTTCCAGCAACATACCACATTGATATAAACAACGATAACAAAAAAGATCTAATCGTCAGCCCAAATAACCCATTTACTTCTGAGAATTTCAATAACATATGGCACTACAATAATATATCTACCAGTGGTGCTAATGTTTTTGAGTTTAAGGGTACTTCATTTCTGCAGGAAGGCATGATAGATGTTGGAGAAGGTGCCAAGGCTGGATTTATTGACATAAACAATGATGGTTTAATGGATATACTAACAGGTAATTTTGGTTATTACAATGGAACGGGTAATTACGAAAGTGGCCTTCTACTTATGATAAATACTGGCACCCCCACAATACCTAAATATAATATTATAAATACTGATTACAATCAACTATCAGCCCTAAATTTAAGTGGTATTTACCCTTGCTTTGGTGACATGGATAATGATGGCGACATGGATATGATAAGTGGAGATGAGCAAGGTAAAATTCATCTTTTTACAAATAATGCCTTACCAGGAGAGAATGCTAATTTTATCCTCACTGACCCAAATTATATGAATATTGATGTTGGAGAGTCATCAATCCCACAAGTATATGACATTGATAATGACGGTAAGCTAGATCTTTTAGTGGGGGAGAAAAGTGGGACCTTAAACTATTTTAAAAACACTGGTAGTGCAGAACAGGCATTCTTCAGTTCTTTTCCAACCAACAATTTATTTGGTGGTATTGATGTTATGGCAGAATGTTGTGGTGGCTATAGCTCTCCATATTTCACCCAAGACACAGCTGGAAATGATGTTTTATATGTTAGCTCTGAAGATGGTTACCTTTATAAATATGGAGATATAGATGGTAATTTAAATGGAAAGTTTGAGCTCGAAGATTCCTTGTTTGTAAATGCGCTTAGAGCAACTGTATCAGGTGGTGACATTAATAATGATGGTAAAGATGAGATTATTATTGGTGAATTTACTGGGGGAATTTCCATTTTGAAAAATGGGTCTCCATCATGGTTAGCAATATCAAACCTTTCAAAGGCAAAAAATGATATCTTAATTTTTCCAAATCCTGCCTCAAATAAAATTAAAGTAATGAGTCCAAATTTTAGAATTACAACAATCAGTGTTCATAATATAATGGGACAACTGGTAAAAGAGATTTCATTAAAAGATAGGCCATACGAGACTGAAATTAATATATCAGATATTAAAAGTGGAATATACATGGTTAGCGTACGCACCAAGAAACTAATTCAACAAAAAAAATTATTCGTGAATTGACCTAAAATTGATTAGGTTAATTAAAGTGGCATCATAGTTTAATAACTGATATGGGTTTGATAATGGTAGATCCATTAACAATCCTAATAGTATAAACCCCTTTTGCAAACTCCTCACCAATTTGGATACTTGATTGGTTTTCATAAATTGGTATTTCCTTTACCAACACCCCACTGATGGAGCGAACCTCAATAAATGCATTTGGTTGTAATATATTTTCTATGTTATATTTTAAGTTCATAGATGTTATAAAAGGGTTAGGACCTGCCTTCATTTGAGCATTTTCTTCCTCCTCACCAATACTTGTAAACCAACCATTTAGCTCAACCTCTAATTCGGTTAGCACACCGTTATCCAATGAAATTCCTTCAAGTGTTTTTGAGTTGTAACTAGGATGTGAGAATTCAATATCATAAACACCCGATGTAGGAGTACCAAATGCATAACTACCATCAAATGAAGTGCTTTCTTGATAGGTTGTGCCCTTTATTTTTACAACTACATTATTTATTGAGTTACCGGTAATACTATCCGTTACAAAGCCTTCAAGGTAACATGCTCTAATATAATCTGGGCCTAATACATATAGACCTTCTTCTATATCGGAAGCTAAAATATTACCTGAAGGAAGGAATGGATAGGTCCCCCAACTACCATGAAACCCACCACCCGAGAAGTTAGGTGAAGTGTCATAATTACCAACCTCGATAAGGTTACCTGGGCGTGCAGCATCATGAATTGTAATTCCATCAGTATAATATGATGTTACAATAAAATCATTAAGCACATGGACATTATGGGGTATTACATTTTCTCCAGGACTAGACTGAACTTTGTCGACTTCAATAATATTATCTAGATTAGACACATCATATGATCCAATATATCCACCTTCAACCTCATCGGTGGTAAAAAGATAATTGCCATTATCTGAAATCCATGCATTATGTGTGAAAAAGCCTGGTGTATTCTTTGTAGCAATTGCATATGGATTTGAAGGATCACTTACATCAACTGCAGAAAAGAATCCATTGTAAATTGCAGCGCCCCACAGGGTATCGCCTCTTGCCATACCATCGTGAAAATAATAATCATTAAATATCCCAAGTTCTATGGGATTCATGGGATCATTAGTCAAATCACAGATAATCGCCCCACCTTGACCGTTATTAGCTCCAAATATATATAGCTTTCCTGTTTCATCTATGTATAAATTATGTACCGTTGTAAATGAATTCTGGGAACCAGTATAATAGGATACATTAGTAACTGGCCCTGGAAGTGGACTAAGATCAACTATTAGTATTCCATCTCCACCCTCGGTCGAAACGTAAGCATGGCTTCCCCATGTTTTTATATCTCTCCAGATTGATGATACTCCTGGTTCAAAAAATACCTCAACTAAATTTGAAGGGTCAGTTACATTAACCACAGAAAACCCATCGAATGCTCCAATGAGGGCATATTCATTTAAATCTGAATCCGAATAACCCCATATGTCGCTAAGCTCATTAGTATATGGCTTAAAGCCTAATTCAACAATATTTAATTGAGCGTATGTAAGGTTAATGGTCAATACTATAAGTAGAGTAGATAATAAATTTTTCATATGTTGTTATGGTTAGTTCTTCATGTTTACAACTGCAAGACACCCAATACTGCAATTGGGTTCGCTATTAACAATATTTTAACAAAAAATATTATGTAT
>ENA-UZXA01007240-UZXA01007240.1-metagenome-genome-assembly--contig:-Day-1-1m-contig-7240_pt1 | contig 26481 bp, 20 predicted proteins | sample MGYA00260336_ERZ794896 | MGnify/ENA metagenome assembly ERZ794896
ACAATCTGTATTTTAGTGATACGACGGCCACTGTGGGTACACCGACTGCAGGGCCAGATGCGACACCAGCATTAGAAGGTCTGACCTACACTTTTGAAGACGATATTACTGCCGCTGAATATCGTAACTGGGATGGTGTAACTCGTAGCATCGAATCGAAGACCGAGGTCGATCAAAGCAGCCGGAGCACTCTAGCTGTCGTTAAGGCTGTTGATTCTGCTTGGCATTCAGGACTTTGGTTAGTCGATGAGTACAGAAATACAGACTTAATTGGTGACGGGTCTGACCCAGTTACGATGAGAGTTTACGCCGAACAAGATGGATCTTTAACGCTCACATTATCGGGTGAAGGTAAAGAGTACAACACACCCACAGCAAGTGTGTCACAGGGGTGGAACGATGTTAGCTTCGCTGTCAGTGGCGCAGATTCAGCCACTAAATGGCATGCGGCAATTCTTCGTCCAGATTCTAGCTGGCCCACGGCGGGCAATAGCGCGACGGTAGAAACCAAGTACTATATCGATGATGTGAATTTTCCACAGGGCGATGTTGTCGAGTGGCCAGCTCAGCCGACCAGTGCTGACTTTAATGCTGGGGCAACGACTCCAGATGAGGCGGTGGATGACGTTGTGTCACTATACAGTGATGAGTACACTTCCGCTCTAGATGGTGTTGCTATGACAAGCTGGGCTGACGGGACTATGTCAGAGATTACCATCGACAATAGCAACAAAATTCAGAAGTTCGAAAAGACAACATATGCTGGCTTCGATGTGCCGGGCGATGTGACTGTTGCGGGCATGGATACGATGAGTATTAGCCTTTGGAGAACGGATGATGGCTCAAAGTTTGAGATTAAGCTAGTTGACCTGAATACAAGTAAGGATGGATTCTATTATATACCTGCTGACCAGCTACCTAAGGACCAGTGGGTTACAGTTGAGATTCCCTTATCAGACTTCAATGTAGGTGGTGAAAACACTGGTGTAGCGCTTCCCAGTGGTCATACCATCAGCCAGTTGGTTCTGAAGCCTATGGGTGGTTCTGAGACGTTTTTTGTCGACGATTTCTTCCTATCTGACTCAGGTACGTCGACTGCACCGGCAGCACCGACTGCAGGTCCAGACGCGCCAACAGCTGTAGCAGGTGATGTTATTTCTGTATTCAGTGATAGCTATACCGAACCAGCTACTGTGAATATGAGAACAAGCTGGAGTTCAGGCACAGCTGAAGATGTAGTACTAGGTAGCAATACGGTTAAGAAATGGACTGATTTAAGCTACATCGGTATCGAGCCAGCTTCGACTATCGATGCATCTACAATGGCCACATTTAATGTGACGGTTTGGAAAACAGACGCTAGCTCTGATTTGAAAGTCAAATTGGTTGACTATGTCAGTGGTTCTTGGAATGCAGATACTAATGTTGAGCACGAACTGATTCTATCTAGTGCCAATGGCTATGACATTGGCACTGGTGAATGGGTTGATATCAGCCTTAACCTGAGTGATTTTACTGGTTTAACCAGTCAATCTAATATTGGTCAAATCATTATTGGTGGTACCAAGGATGGCGCAGCCTCCCTTGAGACAGTCTATATAGATGACATTTACTTCGGTAAAAATGAAGCTATGGTTATTCCAGAAGGATTTGCATTAGCGTTTGCTGATACCTTTGACAATATTGGCAGTCAACCAGATGCTACCAATTGGACCTTCGATCTTGGTGACGATGGCTGGGGCAATAATGAAGTTCAAGATTATCAGTCTGACGCGAATGATGCTGTAATTGTGGATGTAGATCCAACAGAAGGTGTGAATGGTGCCTTACGGATTACTGCTAAAAATGTCGATGGCACAATCACTTCAGCTAGGGTGAAATCTGAAATTGATGATTTGGCGCCTTATGGCTACTATGAAATTCGTGCCAAACTACCTTCTGATACTGGAGCATGGCCAGCTATATGGTTGTTGGGTCAAGGTGGACGTGATACCTGGCCAAGTGAAGGTGAGATTGATATCGTTGAATATTCTGCTCTACATGCCTCCTCTGACAGTGAAATCATTCATGCGCTGCATTTTGATGATCATCATGGCGGTGGTGCTATTGATACAAATGCCACTTTAGATTCGGCGGTTGATGAATGGCATACCTATCAGCTTTGGTGGACGCCCGAAAGCATTACTATTGGTGTTGATGGTTCTTCACATATGGTTTATGAGAAACCAGCTAATGCCACAGATGCCAACTGGCCATATGATGATTCTATGGATCTGATCATGAATATTGCTATTGGTGGAACCCTCGGTGGTAGTGTACCGAGTGAGGATTTTGTTTATGCCATGGACATAGATTACGTCAAAGTTTATCGCCCAGAAGGTATGAATGTGACGTTTGAAACTAGCGATAGTTCTGGATATAGCCTTGTCGATTTTGGTGGGGTTGCATCTGAGGTTGTTACAACCGGTCATCCAACAGGATCTGATGGGGATGTCGTGCAGGTAACCAAAAATAACGCCGCTGAAACCTGGTCTGGCACCACCTTTATGCAATTGGATGCTGGTGACTTACTTGGTGACAACTCAACCATTGTTAGCATGGATGTACTTAGCGCTAAAGATGGGGCCAAGGTTCGATTAAAACTTGAAGATGATACTTCGACGGATGTATATGTCGAGCTCGATGCTATAACTGAATCAAATGGCGCTATTGAATGGGAATCACTTTCCTGGAACTTCGCCGACGATGCCAGCTTTGATGCAACAAAAACCTACAACAAAGCAAGTGTATTTTTTGATTTTGGAGAGCCCGGAGATGGAAGTGTTTACTATTTCGACAATGCCAACTTTGAAGGATTTATCGCTTAGAACTTAACTTTGACATGTTTGATTTGATGATCATACAAAGGTTGTAATTAATTATGAAAAATAGAGCCAATCAATTATTTAGTATTTCGTTTGTCGGCCTAACGCTAATAGCAGGAAGCATAGCAAATACTGCGTTTGCTCGGGGCCCAGATCTGCCAATTACTTTTAACAGTGGTGCTATAACCATCGATACGCTCGTTAAAGGTTATGGTAGTGAATCCAGCGCAGATCAAGGGCATTCTATCTCTTTGGATTTTGATATCAATACACTTGGCTTTGCCGGTGAAATGACGGTTAACGGCATTTGGGATAGCACAGCGAGTGATTTTAAGTATCGCTATGGTGATAGGTTAACTAATGAAAATTTGCGTAATGGCGGCGACAATCTAGAAATATATGATTTTTCTGCCACCCATATAGGCGAATCAGTAGATACCAATCTTTTTTATCATGTGCCGCGTTATCACTGGGGGTATGAGGGGGATTATTTTGGCTTAATGCGCGAAACAACCAATATGCCCGATCAGGATACATGGAATGAAAAAGCGCCTGCAGGTATAGAACTAATCGGTAAAGGTGAGCTTGATGGCCTTAAACTGGTTGCTGGTGAAGAAATATATTGGGGTGCTGATCCCATGGTTATGCTTAAACAACAGTTTGGCGAATCAAATCAATATACGTTTATCGCATCATCGGAAGTCTCAGGCGCAACTAAACAACGTCAATTTAGTTTGCAAGGGGACTTTGACTTATCTGACACGGCAACAATAAAGCTGGGTGTTCTAAATGCAGGAGACGAGCACATTGGAGACGTTTATTATTACGAATTGGATGATTACGTAAAGACAAGCAATATTGATTTTAAAGATACAATAGCACTGAAAGCACGAGTTACAGATAACTTTAGTCCATCAGTGCAGGTATATAGTGAGTACAACTACGCTGGTTTGGTAGCAGATGCTGGTGAGCATCAAGAAGTCTGGAAAACCAATATTCCATATTCTTCTCTGGGTAATAAGCAAACCATAGAAATTGGGGCACAAGTTACCTCAGGTGACTGGCGTATCGCCCCTCGATTGTTTAAGCGTATTAATTTGGCTGATTCAATGTCAGATGTTGCAATGGCATTGGGTAACGGCCAATCAATCTATAGGCGCACGGCAGACAGTAATCATACTGGTTTTGTTTCCCCATTTTCAGTTCGAGATAACCGTGAAGCAGTATCAGGAGAGTTGTTTTTTACCTATGATCCAACCCCAGCGACCTTTTTTTATGAATGGGATAACGATGTGAAAGAGGACGCTAAGCTAGCATTTAATATCGGTGTGACTCAAACTGACTATTCAACTAAGAGTGATTCGGCGGTTTGGTGGGATCCTCAGGGTTGGTATTGGATTGACGAAGGCCGTCCAGCGGCAGATGGTTTGGTAACAACTATTGCCAGTAAAATTGTTTATAACCCTTCTTCATCATTGCGAATTGTCACTAATTTAGAAGCTGGTCAACAGGTGCCAGGGGCTTATACATCCGCTGATGCAGGGTTAAAAAAATCCAATTTTCATAGTATTTCTACCAAGGTGGTACATAACTCTCAACATATTTACAGTTTCACCTATGCCAAGAATAAAATGGGCGGGTATGACGAAGATAAAAATTTTGGTATTCGCTACCCGGAACACATAGAACTCAGTTATGAAAGACTGTTAACTGGTCTAAGTGCAGAAAGCAAAGTGGGTATTCAGGCGTATAAGCGAACAATAGGTGAATTTTCTGGCGCTGATTACAGTAGTGGGGCTAACAGCTCCATGTATGAAGTTAGAGCTTATTTCACCTATGCATTTTAAATCTATAATTTAGTGTGAGCTAATCTCATGTTATCAAAGAGCGGTATTTGCGATGGTGTATTAATAGTATGTTGGTTATTAACAACAACTATGTTTGCGCATGCTGGGCAAAGCTTGGATCAGTTGATAGAAATAGCTATTCATCAACATCCGTCTGTGGCGGCTGCTAGAGCTGACGTTGCGGGCGCTCAGGCGCAGTTAGAAACGGCTAAATGGCAATATTATCCGACTGTTTCGGTATCCGTGGAGACTGCATACCATGAGAAGTCTGACGGCCAATATAGGGGTGATGATTTGGTAGCCCAGCTTAATTTAAAACAATCTCTGTGGAGTTGGGGGGCTTTAGTCGCTGGAGTAGATATCGCCGAGACACAATTGGCTATGGATAACACCCAATTGCGCGAACAGCAGTGGCAATTAGCTGAGCAGGTGATTGAAAGTTATGGCAAATGGTTATCAGCCTATTTGCGGGTGCGTGTTTGGCAAAAAAGCTTGGATGATCACGAATCGCTGTCAAAGCAGGTTGAAAAACGTGTTCTGCAAGGTGTTTCAGCACGCATCGATTTGGCATTGGCAGAAGGCCGCGTGGCAGCTACCGAGGCCGAGTTTATTGCTAGTAAAGACGCCCTTTATATAGCTGTACAAGAGCTTAGTCAACTTACCTCCGAAGAGTTGTTTAATGGTGATTTGGTTGATGCCATCAGTAAGCCAATTTCTGATACGTCTTCAAACGGTGTACTTATGGCTTTAACCATGAGTCCTAGGTTGAAGTTGGCTGAAGCGGAAGTACGTTTGGCACGTCACCAACTCTCAAAGCAGCAAGCTAAGTTAAAACCAGAGATTTATCTCCGGGCAGAACACCTTATAAATGACTTCAATACAGCTGGCACCACACCTCGATCGCGGATATTTGTAGGTATGAGTGGGTCGACTGGGGCAGGGCTGTCTATGCTGTCTCAGCAACAGACAGCAGAAGCTACTTTGAGAGCCAAGCAGGCCCGCTTAAAAGCTGCTCAGCAATCCGTCGAGCAAAGTTTGGATAGTTTAATGACCAATGAGGATTCCATACAAAGACGCCTGCAAAGCCTAACTAGTGCTATGGCCACCACGGAAGCTGTGGCAGATTCCTACGGACGACAATTTTTGGCAGGGCGTAAGTCTTGGCAGGAAGTGATGAATGCGGCTCGTGAAGAGGTGCAAATGTTGGTGCAGGTGGCTGATTTGCAGGCAGCCTATTTGGTGATTAGTTGGCGTAGAACCTTGTTGGTGGAAGGACTTGCTGGTGTCACTTCTGAAAAATCTACCTTAACCATTGATATGGCTCCAAAGGAGGAATGACCTTGCAGCAGAATACTCAGTTATATGCTTGTTTGTGCCGCTTGGCTCAGTTACAGCGTGAGCGGTTGGATAAGGTCGCTATGCAGGAAGCTGTTGATGCTATTGCCGGCATAGATGATGCCTTTCGCCAACTTAAAGCCATCGCTGCGCGATTGCAGGCACCAACACCTCGTTTTTTGAGGCGTCCCGATGCAAGCAAAATGCCTGCCTTAATGCTTACTGAAGATGCAAACTGGGTGCTAGTGCGGGGACAAAACGCGCAAGGTTTGTGGGTGCTGGAGAGTTTTGAAGAGCAAACTGGTAAATGGCAGGAGCAAAGCACGGATCAACTTATAGGTAAATGTTTGGCTCAGGTATCAACAAGCCCTCCCTTTGTTGCGTCTCGTAGCCCTGTTTATCACTTAATTAGACGAGAGATATTTTCACATAAACGGTTGTTGGCCGAAGCCTTGGTGGGCTCAGTTACTATCAATGTAGTAGCTTTGGCTAGCGCTTTTTATACCATGCAGGTATATGATCGTGTGGTACCTTCGGCGGCGACCCAAACACTGTTAGTGTTGACCATAGGTGTAGCCGTAGCCGTATTGTACGAATGGTTGGTAAAGCGTTTTCGTGCACGATTATTTGATCGCTTGGTAGATGCTGTAGACCAGCGACTGGCTCGCAATGTATACACCCGATTTTTGTCAATCCGGCTTGACCAGCTACCCCCAAGCGTAGGTAGCCTTGCGTCTCAGATGAAGGGTTATGAATCAGTAAGAGGGTTTCTTACTTCCGTCACCAGTCATGTCATAGTGGATGCACCCTTTACCCTAATTTATATGGCACTAATGTATATCATTGCTGGCTATTTGGCGTTAATACCCTTTGGTTTCTTTGTTGTTAGCGTGTTGATAGGCAGTTATTTCCGCAAGCGTATTGATTACCTTTCTAGTAACGTTAATCACGCAGTTAATTTTAAAACAGGGTTGTTGGTAGAGTCTGTGGAAGGTGCTGAGACTATAAAGTCCGGTCAAGGTGGTTGGCGTATGCTGAGTCGCTGGATGAATACTACTGATGTTGCTCGCTCTTACGAGTTAGAAATGAAGCAGATTGCTGATCGTTCGCAGCATATGATAGCCGCGTTTCAACAAGCCTCATACGTAACACTGGTGTCATCGGGAGCAATGATGGTCAGCGCTGGGGAACTTAGCATGGGTAGCTTGATTGCCTGCTCGATTCTTTCAGGTCGGATTCTTACACCGGTCGCTTCAATTCCTAATACTTTGCAACAGTGGTCTCATGCCAAGTCTGCCATCAAGTCGTTGGATGCAGTATGGATGTTGGAGGACGATCATGCCGGCATCGATAATCCGCTTGTACCTGAAACTATAAAGGGAAACTATCAATTTCAGAATGTCACTAGCTACTATGGCGAAAAGCACGCTTTGACTATCCCTAATCTACAGATTAAAGCTGGAGAAAAAGTAGCAGTGTTGGGCCCTGTCGGGTCGGGTAAAACTACGCTGCTGCGTTTGTTGTCCGGAATGTACAAGCCGCAAGAAGGCCGTGTCTTGCTAAACGACATGGATTTGTCACATATATCTAAACCGGTGCTGGCTGATAATTTAGGCTACTTACAGCAGGAGGGTAGGCTATTTGCAGGAACACTAGGGGATAATTTGACCTTGGGATTAATCGATCCAGGTGATGAATGTATTATGCAAGCCGCTAAATTAACCGGTTTGTTTGAAAGTGTGATTGGTAATAGCCCAGACGGTTTACAACAGATGATACATGAAGGGGGTCAAGGTTTATCTGGTGGCCAGCGGCAATTGGTAAACTTAACTAGGGTGTTTTTGCGACGACCCAGCATATGGCTATTGGATGAACCTACGGCTTCCATGGATTCTGGATCAGAAACAAAAGTACTGCAGGCATTTCATCAAACATTGGGTAGCGATGACACACTGGTAGTGGTCACACATAAGCTTGAATTACTTCAATTAGTTGACCGTATTATTGTCATTGCTAATAATCAGGTGGTGATGGATGGTGCAAAAAATCAGGTGATTGAACGACTTAGCAAACCGAATAAGAACAAAAATGTGGAAGCAGATTGATGAAAGAGTTAGAGCCACAACAAGAAAATCGGGACCAAGCATATGGTTGGCAGTCGCGCAATAATGTCTATGACTTGGTCTCGGGTGAGAGCTTCGAGGTACCTAAAGTACATAAAGTTAGCGGTGGAAGAGGTCTTTTCTACTTGCTGGTATTAGGCTTAGTGCTGTTTGTTGCCTGGGCTTCTTTTTTCGAAATAGACCAAGCAGTAAGAGCTCAAGGTAAAATTATTCCTAGTGCTCGAACACAAGTTATTCAAGTCGCTGATGGTGGAGTGCTTGAAAGCCTAAATGTGCAGGAAGGTGATAAGGTCTTTAAAGGGCAAGATTTGGCTGTGCTTGAAAAAGAGCGGGTGAATGCCTCCTATGAAGAAACGCGTAGTAAAGTAGCAGATTTGGAAGTGGCGCTTATTCGTGCCCAAGCCGAAGGCTTGAACAAAGAACCCGATTTTAGTGGTATCAATAGAGAGTATGCGGGTCTCATACAAGTACAGCAGAATTTGTATCTGCAAAACAGCATTTCAATTCAAGATGAGCTGATTACTTTACAAGGTGCTCTTGATTTAGCCACTGAAGAATTTAACATGAACAAAACCCTATTTGAAAGTGGGGATATTAGTCGTTTGGATGTGATGCGAAGTCAACGCGAAGTCAATGATTTAAAAGGTAAACAACTAAAGATACGGAACGATTATTTGCAAAGAGCGCGCAAAGAAGCAACAGAATTGGAAGGACAATTAGCTAGTGCGCGGTTTAAATTGGAAGAGCGCAAGAGTGTTTTAGATCATACTGTACTAATTGCGCCTGTGGATGGCGTAGTGAAATATCTTAAGGTAACGACCTTAGGTGGTGTACTAAGGGCGGGTGATGAATTAATGCATATATCACCAACAGATGGTGATATCGTTGTAGAAATGAAACTTAAACCTGTTGATATTGGTCAATTGAAATTGGGTTTGCCCGTGACAGTGAAACTGGATGCCTATGATCCTTCGATCTTTGGTGGTATTACTGGTGAATTGGTTTACATCAGTTCTGATACTTTAACAGAACAGGTTGGCGAAAAAACCATGACTCATTATCGAGGTCACATTCGTTTGGATCCCCAAGAATTACAAGGTAACGAAAAAATCCAGCTAGGTCAGCTTAAGCAGGGCATGACAGCTACGGTAGATATCCGTACAGGCACTCGCACCGTGTTGGAGTTTATGGCTAAACCAATTTTCCGAGCCTTTTCCGGAGCTTTGATCCAAAAATAAATAATGCTCCCACTTATTTTACGCACACTGATAAGGCCTAGAGTACTATAGACACTTTTTATGATAAAAATTGCAATTTAACCATAAGAGGTGAATCATGGGTAAAAGTATCTCTTACACCAACGAATTTAAGCAAGAAGCTGTCAACCAAGTCTCGCAATATGGCTATAGCGTTCCAGTTGTGGCCAATCGACTTGGCATTAGTTCTAAAGCTTTATTAGGGGTCATGGCTGGGCTAGGTAAATGACTGACGTTGGAATAATATCTCAGGCGGGGTGAAGCGCTCACCATATAGGCTGGAAAGCTCTTGGCAACGTTTGATAAATCGCGCCTGTCCGTAGGTATTCACAAATTGAATGTAACCTCCGGTCCACATGGGTGCCCCTATGCCCAATATTGATCCTACGTTGGCATCAGCAACGTGATTGATGACGCCTTCTTCAAGGCACTTTAAGCTCTCAATGATGGGGCGAAACAGCATACGATCTTGCATGTCCTTATGGCTCATTTCTAACTCTGGCTTTAACCAAGGTTGTAGGCCCGGCCAAATGGATTTTTTTCCATCCTTATAATCAAAGAACCCCCCCCCTTCTGCCCGGCCTCGACGGTTGTGCTTTTCTACCAATGTACGCAGCATGTCAAGGGCTTGTGGGTTTGGTACTTTGTTTGGATCACGCAGGCCCATAGCAACTTGGGTGTCGTTAATTTCTAGTGCCAGCCATAGTTTGAGTTCGTCCATTAGGGTCAGCATCCCAACCGGGAAACCAATTGCTTTGCCTAGGTTGTCCACTAATACAGGGTCAGCGCCCTCGGCGACCAACTGCATGCCCTCATCAAGCTTGGTGAAGATAACACGTGAAGTATAGAAACCAGTGACATCATTGACCACAATCGGCGTTTTATTAATTTGGCGGGCAAAATCAAAGGCTTTAGCGAGTGTTTCTTGGCTGGTGTTGTCACCGCAAATAATTTCTAGTAATGGCATTTTATCCACAGGGGAGAAGAAGTGCAGGCCAATAAAATTGGCGTCATTTTTAGCACTGTCCGCTAGTTGGGTAATTGGTAAGGTAGAGGTGTTGGAACCCCAAATGCCAGAATCATCCAACAGTACTTCATGCTCTGCCAACACCTTGTCCTTAAGCTCTTTGCGTTCAAACACCGCTTCAATGATAAGATCACAACCCTGTAGATCTCGGGCTTGGCAGGTTGGCTCAATATTGCCCAACACTTGCTGCACTTTATCAGGCGTCATGTGGCCTTGGTCAACACGTTTTTGCAACAATCTAGCCGTATAGGCTTTGCCATTGTCTGCTGTTTCTTGAGTCAGGTCTTTTAGGTGTACGCGAATGCCGGCCACGGCGGCACTAAAAGCAATACCTTGCCCCATCATGCCAGCACCTATGATGCCTAGGCGTTCAATTTTGTTAGATGCGATACCTTGCGGACGATTGATACCGCCTTTCACTTTATTCATGTTAAAGAACATGGTGCTGATGATATTTTTGGCTACAGGGTGGACTACCAGCTCGACGAATTGGCGCGTTTCGATGCGCAATGCTGTGTCTATATCAACGCGAGTAGCTTCTACGGCACAATCAAGAATGCGTTCTGGAGCAGGCAATAGGCCACGGGTGGTTTTTTGCAGTTGTGCACTTGCTATGGCAACCTTTGCCGCCAGTGCAGGCATGTTGGCATTGCCTCCTGGAATCTTATGGCCTTTAATGTCCCAAGGTTGTTGGTGCTGTTTTTGGTTTTCATTGATCCAAGTTTTCGCCTGCGCTACCAAATTCTCTTGGTCGTCACTTATCGCATCCAACCAACCAAAATCTAGAGCCTGTTGTGGGCTCATCGGGCGGCCCTGAATCAGTACGGGCAAGGATTTCTCTAGGCCATGCATGTGAATACTGCGGACTATGCCACCGGCACCAGGAAGTAGACCTAGACTAACTTCAGGTAAACCGATCTTAACTCGTTTATTGTTCCATGCTAAACGGTGGTTGCAGGCCAAGCATATTTCAAACCCGCCACCCAAAGCACTGCCGTTGATGGCGGCGACCACGGGTACGGGAAGCTTTTCTAAGCGGCGAAAGTTGGCTTTCATACCTGCCAATTCGGCATATAGGGTTTCTGCGGTGGATTTTTCTACGCTGAGTAGCCACTTCAGATCGCCACCGGCAAAGAAGGTGTCTTTGGCCGAGGTTATGACGACACCACGTAGGTCAGTTTCGATTTCGAGGCGGTCTACGGTGTCCTGTAGTAGGCCCATGTAGGCCTGATTCATGCTGTTAATAGGGCCTTGCATGTCCATGATGATGGTAACAATGCCTTGCTGATCTTTGTTGTAAATAAATTCTGTCATGGTGTTTTCCTACTAAAGGCGCTCAATCAAGGTGGAAATCCCCATGCCGCCACCGACACAGAGCGAAATCATGGCGCGTTTGGCGTCGCGACGTTCTAGTTCGTCTAATACTACTGATACGAGGCAGCCGCCAGTGGCACCCAATGGGTGACCCATGGCAATGGCGCCACCGTTAACATTGGTTATGGAATCATCAATGCCTAGATCGTTCATGTAGCGCAGAGCTACTGAGGCAAAAGCTTCGTTAATTTCCCACAGGTCAATGTCTTGTTTCTTAAGGCCCGCCTTTTGTAAGCATTTTTTGGCGGATGGGCCGGGGCCTGTGAGCATAATTACTGGGTCTGTTGCGAGTACGGCTGTGGCGACGATTCGTCCTCGTGGCTGAATGCCCATCACTTCGCCCATCTGTGCATTGCCGATTAGTACTGCACTGGCCCCATCAACAATGCCAGAAGAGTTACCTGCCGTATGCACGTGATTAATGTCCATGACTTGTGGGTATTTACGCTTTGCCATGTCATCAAAACCCATCGCTCCTATTTGTTCAAAAGAAGCCTGCAAGGCACCTAGGGTTTGGTTGGTGGTATGGGGTTTGATAAAATCGTCCCGTTGCAAAATGATCATGCCATTGCGGTCAGTGACGGGCAATACGGAACCGTCAAACCAGCCCTTGTCCCGGGCATTGGCGGCACGATGTTGGCTTTGTATAGCAAAAGCGTCGACCTGTTCACGGCTATAACCATCAAGAGTGGCTATCAAATCTGCACCAATACCCTGGGGCACTGACAGGTTGTTACTAATAAATTCTGGGTCGGCCAAAAAGGGACCTCCGTTACTACCCATAGCGACGCGGCTCATGGCTTCTACGCCGCCGGCGACAACCAAAGATTCCATGCCCGAGGCTACCTTGGCAGCCGCACTATTAACGGCCTCTAAGCCAGAAGCACAAAAGCGGTCTAGTTGCACACCCGGTACTGATTCGTCCCATCCAGCATGCATTACGGCACAGCGTGCAATATCAGAACCTTGTTCGCCGATGGGACTGACACACCCCATAAGAACATCGTCTACTAAGCTAGTATCTAGGTTGAGACGTTCTTGCAGGCTTCTCAATAGGCCTGACAACAAATTGATGGGCTTTACTTCTGATAAGGTGCCGACACCCATTTTGCCTCGTGAACGAGGTGTACGAACGGCATCGTATAGGTATGCATTGGTCATGGTTTTAAACCCTTGATTTATTGCCTTGAGTTGAGTGTATGGTGATGTGACCTAAGCAACAATGATATTGCTTAGGTGGTTAATTGACATTATCTAACAATACTTAGAGGGTTGTTTGTATGTAGTAAGGCGCTGGCGATATTGGTTGGGTGGCATGCCAGTCCAGCCTTTGAAGGCTCTTACCAAGGCGCTGGCTTCACTGAATCCCGTACGGTCAGCAATCTGTTCTAGGCTTAACCTGGTACTCACCAGTAACATCATAACCAAGTCTTGGCGCACTTGATTGCGTAAACGTCGGTAGTCAAAACCCGCTTGCTTAAGGTGCCTGCGCAAGCTGTGCTCAGGCAATTCCAAGTGTTCTGCTACTTGCCCCATGTGCGGCCATAGACGTTGTTGGGTTAAGAGTTTCTCAATGATTAAGCACACATCCAGCGCTAGGCCACGAGTCTTAGCGAGGGGCAAATAGATGCCTTCTGGTGTGCGGCGGGCCCAGTTCATGGCCTCTGCTTCGCTGCGAATAATTTGTTTATTGAGTGCAACTCTTGGCAGCTCTAGCTGGTTGGCATCACAGTTATAGGAAATGGGTGAGTTGAGAAACATCACACCGTAGCTAGTGTGTTGCAAAGGCTTGCTATAGTCTAGGTTGGTGGCAAGAATAGGAATATGAACATCACCCAACCAGCACACAAAGCGATGAAACACCATTAACATAGTTTCAATGGGCAGTTCGTTAGCCAAGCGGCGGCCTGTTAAGCGTTTGAGCCGCACGCTGCAGGTGTTTTCTTGTTCTAGCAGCTCGACTTCTAGACTATTGTCGAGCAGGTGGAAGGCATCGCAAGTTCGTGCTAGGGCTTGTTGCAGGTTTTCCCCATGGCTAGCATACGCGCAAATCATTGCTAAGGTGCCGATCGGTTGGCGCCGATCAGCTAACCCACATAGTTCATCACCTAGGCCTAGCGTCACCGCGCGCATGAGACGTACATGTTGCTCGGCACTGAGGCTAGTTTGGTGGGTAAGTAGTTTGGGGGCAAGTTTTGCTCGACGGTAAACATCGGCAGCTTGTAAGCCTTGACTGGCTGCACCTTGCAGCATGTTGTTGATGAAGGGCCAGGTAATATTCATGCTGTGATTGTGGTAATTCTGTTAACTAATGTCAACTGGGCTATAAGTTCAAGCCCTTGTGTTCATCTGTCTAGGGTTGCAGTATGGTGGTATCGGTAAGATTTAACAGTATTCAATTCATTACTCGTTTGGAGAATTCACCATGCCTTTGTTTACCACCTCTGCTGCGTGGGTAACCACAGAACACCATTTATATGCAGACATTGTTAGCCGTTTTTTACAGGATCACATGGTACCCAATGTTGCGCGCTGGTATGACCAAGGTCAAATCGATCGTGAATTTTGGAACTTAGCTGGCGAGGCCGGTTTGATGGGCGCGGGTGTGCCAGAAGCCTATGGTGGTGCTGGTGCTGACATGTCTTTTGAAGCGGTGGCTTTGTATGAGCAAGGTTTTGCTGGTGACGTATCTTGGGGATATGCCATTCAATCTATTGTTATGCATTACCTGGTAGCTTATGGCTTTGAAGAGCAAAAGTTGGCTTGGCTGCCTAAGCTAGTGAGTGGCGAATACGTGGGTGCTATTGCCATGACTGAACCCGGTGCCGGTTCTGACTTGCAAGCCATTCGTACCACAGCCATGCTGGAAGGTGATGAATATGTAATAAATGGGTCAAAAACGTTCATTACCAATGGTCAGCAAGCCGATTTTGTGATTGTGGTATGCAAAACTGATCCACAAGCAGGGGCCAAGGGCACGTCTTTAATCGTGGTAGAAACAGATAAAGTTAAAGGTTTCGAACGTGGTCGCAACCTGAAAAAACTGGGCATGAAGGGCAATGATACCTCTGAATTATTCTTTAATGACGTGCGTGTGCCTGCCAGTAACCTATTGGGTGACACGGCCGGACAAGGTTTTTACCAATTAATGAATCAGCTTACTTGGGAACGTTTGATTGTTGGAGTACAAGGCTTAGGCTGCGCTGATTTTGGCTTGCAGGAAACCATTGCTTATACTCGGGAACGTCAGGTCTTTGGTAAGCCTGTATTTGAATTCCAAAACTCTCGTTTTAAGCTCGCTGAGGCCAAAACTAAGTTAGAAGTAACTCGTAGTTTTATTTGTGATGCTATTGCACAGGTTGATGCCGGTAAATTGGATGCTAGCACGGCATCGATGGTCAAATATTGGGCGACTGAGGTTCAAAATGACGTCTTGGATGAGTGTGTGCAGTTGCATGGTGGCTATGGTTATATGATGGAATATCCCATTACCCGCTTATATGCTGATGCGCGAGTACAAAAAATCTATGCAGGCACCAATGAAATTATGAAAGAGCTTATTGCACGTAGCTTGTAGACAATTATCGCCTCAAATAGAGACTCATATGGTAATACAATAAGAATATATAAATGATAATGATAGGCGTTCCTGCGATGCCAAGAAATGGTGTGACGCTAACGGGTTATATGAATACTAGAAGTCCTTGATTAAAGGGCTAGTTTTAGCAGACATGTCCCATAATATTGATATTGCAGAAAAGCCTATTTATGTCTTTGTTGTATGGGCTGACTTGCATGATGTTGATCTATTAGCAATTGTCGATCTTTAGGGGCAAGGTGGATACATGAGTAGCGCAAATGGTAACTTGATTATTACTGCTAATAAATTGATCGTGGATGCTGGCGATTTTGATCAAGTTACTAATTATTTTAGCGAAGATTATACAGTGCACGTGACTGGGCGATCCTATGAAGGTGGCCATAAGTTGGTAAAGAAAACGATAGGTGATTTGCGTACAACATTTTCTGACCTGGCCACCGAAATTGAAATCTTACTTGTGCACGAAAGCCGGGTTGCTTGGCAGCGAACTTATACGGGTATTCAAGTAAGGGCCTACAAGGGTTTTCCTGCCACTAATAAAACCATGACTTGGCAAGATATGGTGGTTTCGCATATTGAAAGTGGGTTAATTAGAGAGGAATGGTTGGTAACGGACTTGGCTGAGCAGCTGCTTAGGGCTAGAAAGAAGTGACTAACCGGTCCATTAACCATTACCTTTGGAGTATTCCGCCGCCGGAGTAGGGTGAGGCACGTCAGCAAAAGGGCGATTGCGGCTTTACCATAATAATTATTGTGATATTGTTAGCAACCTTTGGCACTAAGCTCTAATTAACCACCCTAATTCATAGCGAGTAATTGGTAACATCAATGGATAACGCGCAGTATTTTTATCGGAAAGTAGTTTTTACGCGTAAAAACAATCAAATAGCCTTGGCGGATATCAATCAGCCTGACAATATATCGCCTCTGGAAGACTGGATGGGCACGGTAATATCACTGGCTGATGGCATCCACACCATCCAAGAGTTAATTGATTACCTGAAACAACAGTATGAGGTAGCGCCAGTTAATCTGGAGGAAACCTTACATTCGGTTGTGGAGAGGTTACTAGAAGGCGAGCTCATTCAGCTAAGCGACACCAAGGTGGATCTACCTTACTATTTGGCTTTGCCTATTGAGCAGCTGGATATAGAAAAAGCTAAACAACTGATGGCTGAGGAAGAGCACAACAGCACAAGCGGTGAAAGTTGAGCCTGGTTGTGAGACGCCAGGTCCATTTTGTTTATCAACGACTTTAAATGTATTCCTGAGGGCTTCCCCAAAGCTAGTTGGTTGTCTCCACGCTTCTGGTCATGTCGGGCAGTTTAAGTGCATATTGCCAAGCAGTGAGAATTAAACCACTTTCTAATACTTATATGAAACGGACCCGCATGACCCCATCAACTGCTGAAATTTGATTTTTCAAATCATCAAATAAATCACCCTCAACATCGATAATGTTGTAAGCAATTCCCCCTCGGCTTTTGTTCACCATATCGACAACATTGAGCTCGGCCTCGGCCAAGATAGATAACACATTGCCTAAAACTTTAGGGACATTGTGGTTGTTAAATGTGATTCTACAACCACCATTGCGGCTCATTTTGGTGGATGGGTAATTGACAGAATTGTGGATATTACCGTTTTCGAGAAAATCTTTAAGTTGATTGGCTGCCATTACCACGCAATTTTCTTCTGCCTCAGTAGTGCTAGCGCCTATGTGTGGCATAAGCAGAACATCGTTTCGACCAATTAACTCAGGCGCAGGAAAATCACTGATATAACCCGCGATGACACCATGATCCAAGGCGGCGACCATGTCGTCGGTAGAAACAATTTCCTCTCGTGCAAAATTGAGTATTCTGGCGGTTTTTTTCATACCAGCTAGGGTTTTGGCATTAACCAAATGCTTGGTTGCTGGAATCGCTGGTACATGCAAGGTAACAAAGTCAGCTCTGGCCAGTAACGCTTCTAAATTTTCCATACGCTCAACCAGGCTGGACAATTGCCAGGCAGCTTCCACTGAAATCGCAGGGTCATAACCAATCACATCCATACCTAGTTCCAAACCCAGGTTGGCAATGATTGAGCCAATGGCGCCTAAACCGATCACACCCAGTGTTTTTCCAGATATTTCGGTGCCGGAAAAACGCTTCTTTTCATGCTCTAACAATTTACTCAAGGCGGCACCGTCGTCCACCTTATTTAGTGCTTGTACATAGTTCATACCGCCATAGATATCCCGCGACCCCAGTAACAGGCCTGCGACAACCAGTTCCTTTACGGCGTTGGCATTGCCTCCCGGGGTGTTGAATACCACTATGCCTTGTTGGGTGTAGTCTGACACAGGAATATTATTTACCCCGGCGCCAGCTCTTGCTACTGCCAACAAACTGTCGGGTACCACTTCAGCATGTAGCTTTTGACTGCGCAACATGAACGCTTCGGGATCGGCGCAACTAGCGCTAACAGAATAGGTTTCCTTTGGGAATCTACTAAGACCTTTCGCAGAGATGGTGTTATAAGTCCGAATCTTGTACATTAAATCGTCTTCCTTGTAGGGGCTTCGCTCTTTTTAATATAAACCAGATACGTTAATTCTAATACTTTGTTAGTTTAGTATTTCAAAAATACATAATCACTTCTCACACATCAAACGAAATTTGAACTTTGATTTAGTTCAAATTGACCTTTATCAAATTATTTATATATTCATAGATGTTTGTGAATCGCCGCTAGTGCACAAGACATTCATGAGAATATTGTAAAATTCAATCCTAATGAGCCAATTGTGTGGCCAATTTAGTAATGACGCCATTAGAAAATAACGCTATGATTCTGCCCTGAATAAAAACTACACAGAGATTAATATTATGCTTAACGTCAATTCCTACTTCGACGACAAGGTAAAATCCATCGCCTTCCAAGGTAAAACACTAGCCACCACAGTGGGTGTCATGGACATCGGCGAATTTACCTTTGCTACTAGTCAATATGAAACTATGACAGTGATCGATGGCGAATTGGAAGTGAAACTACCGGGTACGCAAAGCTGGCATAACTTTACTAATGGTGACCAGTTTGAAGTGGAGGCCCACGCCAGCTTTGATGTCAAAGTGGTTCGCCAAACAGCTTATCATTGCACCTATGTGTAGTATTAGCATTCACCGCCCCTATTGCTAAAAGACCATTTCTATAGCGGTTGTTCGAGTGAGAAGTCACTTGGCCGGCCATGAGCGCAGTTTTCATTATATTAGGCAAGCAACTACGGTAGTTTGTTGCTCTGCCATTCTCGTTCTATCACAACCTACAATCTAAGAATTTTCTTAGTATTATCCCTATGAGCTTCCCTACAAATGAGTGAGATTTTGGCACATAGGGTATGCCCATTATGCGAAGATTAGCTTGCCATCGATGACGGCAAAATAAAGGATCTTCATCGTTACTTGATTTGGGTGTCATTTCAATTTCAGCCGAAGCTTGGTTGAACATGCACGAGGCAGATCACCCTCATTTCCTCTTTTCCCACTGGCAGAAGAGACCTTAAGCAAGCACCAAACACACACTCTATATACAGGGTGCCCATCGACATTTATACACTCCCTAATCCTATGGGGTCACTAGTCAGCAATTGATAGGGGTTAGCGTAAAGTTCTAATTGAATCCGTAATGCCCTAACGAGAGACTAGTACTAAAAGTGGACTAGTATTTAGCGGAAAGGGGGGATATTGTGAACTCAAGCCTGAGTAGCATGGGGCTGGTTGGGCATATTAAATTGGTCGTCTTAAGATTGTGCCAGCGATTGTATAAGGAAATTAAAATGTCTTTAGAAGTTAAGAATTTTGCAACAGATTCAGAAGTGGGCGCTCCAAATAATGCACGTGTTGAAACTGTCAATGTGGGTGGTCAGCGTGTTATGAAGCTTGTTCTTCAGCCTGGTTGGGTATGGTCAAAGGATATCCAGCCTGTGGTAGGAACCCCAAGCTGTCAGGCTAAACACCTTGGCGTCTGTGTTGAAGGAACTATTACCTGCCGCCATGATGATGGAACTCAAGCAACCTATTCAGCAGGTGACGCTTATTCCATTGAGCCAGGTCATGATGCGTGGGTAGTGGGTGATAAACCAGCAGTTTGTTATGAATTCCACGGGGCCTGGGGTGACTAGAACCAAATTATCATTGTAAGAAAAGACTAATCGTCTAAAATTACGACATCATCGCCCACTTCGTTAAGGTGTAGTTTTTGCCAATAATGTTGTATTGATATCGGTAGTGTAAGTTCCACCTCACAAGGAATTTGATATGAATAAATACGGTGACAACCAAACCCAAGGTGAGTTTTGGAATGATGCTCCGGGCCTGGCCTGGGTAGAGCAGGATGTGGAGATGAACGCCCGCCTAGAGGCGATAGCGCAGATCTTATTTGGCGTTTTAGGGCATAATCCAACACAGCATATTCTGGACGTGGGTTGCGGGGGCGGCGATACCACTATGCAAGCATTGCAATATTGCTCTAGTCTTGGTTCTGCCACTGGCTTGGATATATCCGAGCCGCTCCTGCAATTGGCACGCGCCAAGGTGCGGGGGCAGGCCAATCTTCACTTCATTAATGCCGATGCCCAATCTTACGCGCTGCCGGAAAAGCACTACCAATTCATCATTTCCCGCTTTGGTGTCATGTTTTTTGCCGACCCAGTTAAGGCATTTGCCAATTTGCGCTCAGCACTGACTGAAGACGGTACCCTGGCCTTTGTGTGTTGGGGGCCCTTAGCCGACAACGCTTTCTTCACGGATCCGATAGGTGCGGTAGAACCCCACGTTGAGGCCACGTTTACTGACCCGGGAAGGGAACCAGGGCCTCTGGGCCTGAGTGACATCGGTTACCTGAAACAGGTTTTGCAGGGAGCCGGCTTTAATAACGTCACCATTGACCCAGTGAGGACTCAAGTGGTTACGGGCTATACCCCCGAACAGGAGGCGGACCTACTGATGCGAATTGGTTTTGGTATGCGCTTAATGAAGCAGGCACCACCGCCTCCAAAAGTTAGGGAGCACATACGTGAAAGCCTAATTAATACGGTTAGTAGGCGACTAGAGGCAGGCAAGATTACTTATCCGGCACTGGTATATTTGGTGCAGGCTAAAATAGGTTAAGGCATGGGCTGGTGCTACTTTAAAAAGCCAATAAAATCTATTTCTTCAGACACTTTGCCTAGTGCCCAACGCCCTCGCTTGCCCTTTAGGTATGTAACATGATCTGTGCCCTTTAAGTTCGGGCATTGACAGCTTCTTTTCATTTTCACTTTGCATGTGTTTCAGGTGAATTTTCGCTAATAATCTAGACGTTCCTGAGCTTCAATTAGTCACTAAGAGAGCGGTGGGGTTGATATTTAGCGATGTCCGGGTTTTGCGCATAAGAGCTGCCTAGCAACCACTGGGACAGGGTGGTTTTTAACTCATGGTCGCCAATTACATTGATTAATCCCTCATTCATTAGTGAATCCAATCCACATTCGCCAAAATAGAAAGCCACCAAATCCGGGAAGGCGCAGGTAATACAAAGGTCCGTTTCCAGTTGTGGGTTGATGACACAAAGCTCAATTTCTTGGCCGGGAATGCAATACAGCCAAAAAATGCTATGAGGCTTCGGCTTGTCAGAAAGCTGCAGCTCAATGATCACCTCGCGGTCTGGCATTTTTGTTAGATCCATCGAGCGCCGAAGGTTCATGAGAAAACTCATTAAGTCAGCTTGTTCTCCAAGGTTACCGGTTTCCAGATGTTGATAGGCCCATATTCCCAGATCTCTTATGGCCGGCTCTATGGCTTTGCCGCTGGCAGTACGATGATAGGTGACACGCCCACATGATGATAATCGACGATGAATAAGTTGGTTAGTTTCCATTTCTTTTAAACGCTTGGACAGCAGGCTCGGCGAAATACCTGGTATATGCTGCTTGATTTCGTTGAAGCGGTGAGACCCCCAACCAATCTCAGCTAAAATTTGAATTGTCCAGCGTGGCTGAAGCACCTGACAAGCCAGAGTAATAGGGCAAAATAGGCTGCGTATTGGGTACGACATTGTTCACCTCCATATGATATTTTTTCTGCCTAGAATAGGAAAAGACAATCACTAATTAGTACTAAATCTATACCGAAAAGGTTCATTTATTACACTATATATTGAGCAATAACATACTCTACAATGCCATTAAAAAGCTAGTACATGGGAGGAGTGACGTTATGCCAGCACCGGCAACTATCAAGTCTGTTTTGCAACGTACTATGGCAAAGTATGAAAAAAATCCCGATAGCGCTATTAATACTACCACGTGTTTGGCGGTTATTGGTAAGGGCATGTATTGCACCGTCCAAGAAGGTGATGCGGTGCTGAGAATGGATTTGCCAAAAAGTGTTGGAGGCGAGGGGTTGGCCGTCAGTCCCGGTGTCTTTGGGCGCGCTTGTATTGCCGGATGTGTGGCCATGGGCATCCGCATTGCGGCCGAACTGCAAGATTGCCCTGTGGGTAACATTCAAGTAGAGCTGGCTATGGAGTTTGATGATAGGGGAATTTTTTCCATGACTAAGGTTACCGCAGCGCCTATAGCGCCGCGCCTGAATATTGCATTGGAGACTTCGGTTAGCCAAGCGCAAATCGATGCTTTGGTGAGTCATGCTTTAGCCCATGATCCTTGGTTTTTAGCTTTACAAATGCCTTACGAGGTGGGAGTAACGGTGCAGCCTCTAGAGGTGACCTAACATAAACGTGAAATGGTGGTTACAAAAGAGGGTGCATGCAGCCCTATCGGAGATGGATATTTGTATGGAACTGGATTGGCCAAGAAGGCATGCTGCTGGCTTGACCAGTATTAGACGGCCAACTCTTGCTGGCTATAATAATAAGGAGTATGAACTATGTGTAAAATCATTAATAAACTAATTAAATTGGGTTGTTTGTTTAGTGCCATGCTGGCGGTAAGTGGCTTTGCCGTAGCCGAAACAGGTACGGGCTATATGTTTAATGTGTCTGAAAATATTACTACTAGCGCGGATGGTACTATTATCAATGAATCGACCTCGAAGGGCGTGTGGGTCGTGGAAAATCAACCCGCCGGTTTTCCTTCTGTCATGCAGGGAAATTGTTCGGCCACTTGGGTGATGGCGGCTGATTTTTCCAACAAGGGGTCATCGTGGCGTTGTGTCACAACTGATACAGAGGGGGATGGTTTTCTCAATGTTGGCAGAATAATGGCACCTGATTGGAGCGACTGCGCTGCTTCTATTGTTTCCAGCTGGGGCAAATATGCAGGTTGGCAGAGTTCTGTTAATTGCCAACCTATGGGCCCCTTTGCGGGCGAGGACACCAGCACCTATATGTGGAGCGGAGAATGGACCGCGCCTGAATAAACCATTGTATGATGAATAAAATGTCCGCCCAACACGATGGGTGGGCATTGTCATTATTGCAAATGAGGGTGTTGTTATGAATGAGCTTTTGGGTAGCAAAATGTTACCTCTTTGGTCAGGCTAAACAGCTTTACATTAAGCCCAAAAATAATACTGGTTCAAGCAACAGTGATGTTGGTGGTTTTTTGGTGGCGGCGGTGGTGACTAATTTTAATGCAGTCGTCAAAGTATGCGGCGTAAATAAAACCATTTTTTAAGAAATGGGTGCGTTCTAGTAGCAAGGTTAGACTCGAACCAAGCTGCGTTTTACAGAGTGATGGCTCAATTTAACGCCTAAACAACACCATAACAAGTGTTCCGCCATAAAGTAGTATATCTGCTGAGAGCACAGTTAAACCAAGCACACACAGTACAATGATAGCTTGTAGCACACGATCGAGTGTGTTGCATTTATTGTCTTCGTCCATAAAGATCAATGAGATGTAATAGTTTGTTAATGCGTTAAGCGTAACGGCAGGGTATTGAATCAGATGTAGATCTGATTGGCAAGGACCAAAACACTGGCCGTTGCCGATTTCTGAGGATGCAGAAAGGCCAAGCGTTTAAAGGTAGGCCAATGGAAAAGGCGATTCAACAAGGAACGTCAAGCAAAATCCAAAACATTGGCTATAGTTAAACAGCGTATTCGGCATTCTAATGACTAACAGGGAATGTCGGTCAGCATTTTCAATCCATGGATGGGCTTGAAGACTAGGGAATGGTGGGTGCGTGGCAGGAGCCTGCAAAGTGGGCTCCTGCCTTATTGGCATGGTCATTAAAATATCCGCCATACGCTTATCGGAAGGCTAATGTGTATTGCTTTTTAGAGTTATTCTTGTGCTAAGCTTATGTTAAGGTGCACCACCTGCCCCATGGTTAGACCCTGAAGTTTTTATGGTNNTACTACTCCTTTACCGATGGCCTGCAGTGCTAAATTTGACCGACACCGTTTGCAGCGCAATGTCTTTAAGCTAAGCCAGATGATACCCACACTAATTAAGACTCCAATGGGTAGGCTGTTTATTAAGAGAATATCCATTGAGGCGCCAATGTTTGGTGGCATGATTCCTATGGTGCTTAGCAGGAACGCACTAGCCAGTGTTGGAATAGGCGTAATCAATAGGTATATGAAGGTTCTTAATAACCAAAAATTGAACATCGCTTTAGGCCCAAAAGTTCGTTTAGTATTGGTCATGTGACATTCCTGCTTTGATTATTCTGTTAGTGCTGCAAATTTGATAGAAATCAAAAATCAATATAGCGTTTATTTAATGCTTCAGTATTTTTTCACTGAGTACTGCACTGGTATAGTTGCTCTTCCGGCTGCGGTTATATCGCTTTAAATAGTCCACGCTATATTAAGTAGGCCCTTTATGCTTCTGACAAAGAGGTTCTCACCAAAGGAATAGTTCGAGTGTTTAGGATCTTAAGTTAACCTAGCTCAAGAGCAATATGTAAGGGGGTGGTGCTTAAAGTATCCTCTATGAGTAGCCGCCAAGCCTCTGCTATGCGCATATTTGTGCTGGATAGTTCGGCTGTTACCGCCTCTATTTAATTTGCGCTGAACTGTTTTATGCGGCTTATGATTGTTGTTCTTTTCTTTTTTGATAATCAATAATGCTTCTGCCAAGTTGAGATTAGTACTATTAATGGGGCCGATATTATAAAAATAGAATATGATAACGTTTTTATTGTTTAATAAAGTTGATTTAAATCAATATTGTTGCTAAATTTTAGTTTATAGGCAATATAAGGTGGCGCCTACCTTGGATTGAATTGGATCCTTTTTTACGCGCTTTAGTCAAACCTTGCTGATGTTGCCGTGATTTATGGGCAATATAAGTTATGGGCAATATAAGGTGGCGCCTACCTTGGATTGAATTGGATCCTGTCTTACGCGCTTTCGTCATGCCGTGTTAATGTTGCCGTGATATACCATCTTTCTTATGGAAAAGGTTTCGTACAATGACCGACGTATTGATAAAAAAAATAAATAAATCCAATCGACCAAAGCGTAACGTATTCCAGCGGAGTGCCTTAGCCTTAGCCATAGGAACGATAGTCGCTAATCAAGCTATGGCAACCGATGGTACCACGTTACCTGATACCAACGAGTTGGACATAGATGGTGCTGCGACAGGTTACGATTCCGGCGGCACTGTACCTACATATGTTAAAGCTACCTCCAACATAGGCGTTATTGACTTAAATGAGAATGCTAAATCCATTTTAAAATGGGAAAACTTTGGTATAGATTCGGGCCAAACGCTTAACTTTGATGATGCTAATGGCTCAGGGTCTGTAGTTCTCAATAAGGTTACTGGTTCAACCGCGACCACAATACAAGGAACGATCACCGCCCCATCAAACGTTGACCTAATTATTGTCAACCCCAATGGTATCACTATTGGTACAGGCACCAGTCTAAGTAGCGTAACGGATTTATTACTATCGACTAACGCAACTAGTATTGCAGATGTTGATGATTTGACTGACTTTTCTACAATTACCGGTGAATCCTTTTCTGGAAGTGGCGCCCTAACATTGTCTGCTCCAGTATCGGTCCGCGCTGGCGGTGATGTATGGTTAATGTCCGCTGGAGCCATATCGGGCGGTGCCAATAAAGTCTCAGCAACAGATTTGGTAATTGATGCAAATGGGGCGGTGTCGATTGATACCGCAGTTACAAACGCAAATATTTCATCAACTGGTTCGATAGATATAGCAGACGATGATGGCATAACCATCACAAATCTAAGCGCATCTGGAACAGGTGCGATTACCCTAGCCGGTGAGGGAACGATCACAATAAGTACTTCAGGCATCAATAGCACATCTACCGGTACATTGACGATTAATGCAGATAGTCAAAGTGACGGAGGAGGTACTATTTCAACCAGTGCCGCAATCTCAAATAGTGGTCATATTTCTTTTGAGGCTGATACATATACTATCGGTGCAAATATCAACTCAGGCAATAGCAAGAATTTAACTATTACGGCTTCTTCCGGGGCCGCGACCGCGATTGGTATTGGATCTAGTGCAACAGGTACTATAAATATCGATGCCACAGAGGCGGCTTATCTCCAATCTGATGGCAATGGCACTATAGTTATTGGTCAGGCGGGCTATTCTGGTGACGTTGATATTAATGCTGTAACAATTGGAGCGGACACGACAATTTATGGTGGCGCGACCGCAATTGATGGCACGGTAAGTTTTGGCGGTAAGACGCTGATTATTGATGCTTCAGATAACTCCGGTAAGGCTATCACGCAGTCATCGGGATCGTTAACGGCGGGCACGACAACACTAAACACTACGGCCGCAGATATCAGTGTTGCTCAGACAGGAAACAGTCTATCCAGTGTAGCTGTTAACACTACTACAAGTGGTAATGTGACTATAGGTGGTAGCGGAGGGATTACTTTAGGCGCTTCGTCTGTCGCAGGTACTCTATCCACGACGGCGACCACGGGTAATATTACGGATAGCGGTGCTCTGACGATTACAGGTACATCCGCTTTCACTACCAGTGCAGATAATGCCACCATTGTATTGGATGTAACAACCAACGCCTTCACGGGCGCGATTACTTTGACCACCAATGAT
>ENA-UZXA01001646-UZXA01001646.1-metagenome-genome-assembly--contig:-Day-1-1m-contig-1646_pt1 | contig 25259 bp, 25 predicted proteins | sample MGYA00260336_ERZ794896 | MGnify/ENA metagenome assembly ERZ794896
TGGCATATCCTATTGTTTTAGATTAGCGACACTTGTCGTTCTTAATAGATCTTTATGCTGTATGCTTTAACCTCTCGGTCTAGCTTCTTAGCATCTCCAGAAACCATGTCCAAGAGCTGCCAGAAATCGCTGCTGTGGTTTTTAATCTTTGTGTGAACCAATTCGTGAAGAATGACATAATCCACAAGGTAGTCGGGCAATCGCATGAGGTGGAGACTTAGATTGATGTTGTTGTCAAAAGAACAACTGCCCCATCGTGTTTTTGCATTCTTAATGGCTACATTTTTATATGTAAAATTGTGCTTTGCTGCCAAGGCTTCCACCCTAAAAGGAAGATGATCTTTGGCTTCTCTGCGCCAGGCATTTTCAATAGCTTTTCGAATTGCGTTTTGAACCTTCGCATCCGCTATTTGATTGGCGTGAGGTATGGTGACGGCTATTTTGTTATCCCTAACAACACACCTCAGTGTGTCTGTGCTTGAAACCTTAATCTCTAAGTGATGTGCCCGCGTTTGGAACTCCGTGTCAAGATTGAAAACGGTAAATAAGCCTTCCGCTTTTTGCATCTTAGATAGATGAGACTTGATCCAACTGATGCGTTGTTCCGTTGCTTTTTTTGCTTTTTTAAAGCTCACTGAACGAGGGACAGATACACGAACACCCGTAAAAGGTTTAATAGTAATGTTTAAACGCTTTGCACGCTGGCTGCGAAATAAGGCCACATCAACGCCTTGTATATTTATAACCTGTTCCTCTATTTCCATCCCTAACTGCTTAGCTGGTTGACCAAATATAATACAGGCGTACCCTCATCCTTAGATTGGATGCAGGAGAGATCTATCATCGAATAGCAATGATGTTGCCGGTCAGAAAAGCCACAGAATTTTTGAAGTGAACGCAACACCTATTTCTTTGGTAAGCGAAGCTGTACCTTTATGGCATGCGTGGATTGAGTCTTTGTTTCACCTTTTGCCTGCTTGGATTAATGGTGCAGGGTCAAGACTTCAGCAACAAGCCTTTAGCCGTCGCCTACATGCAGGATGTGAGAGGCATTGACAGTGCTCAATCATGGAGCGTGTCAGTCCTGCCATTCTTGCGCAATACAGAATTTTTTCATTACCAGCAGCCGGGCCGAACTACCATGGGAGCCATGAGCCGTTTGCTGTGGCAACAGGGGGATGCTCTGCGCATGGAAGTTGGCCTTTTGGTGCATCATGTGTTTGGTGGAGACAGTCATGTCCTTCCACACCTAGCAGCGGTACAGCAGATTGGCGAGAAAGGTGATTGGTCATGGCGATTTGGGACATTGAACAACCCGGGTCATGGGTTGGTTGAGCCCTTGTACAACCCGGATTTGTGGTTGAGGCGACCCGCAGAATATGGGCTGCAACTGCAAGGAAACAACATGGACCTTTGGTGGTCATGGGACAGGGCGATTGAAAAAGAGAGCCCATTCAAGGAGGCTTTCACGATGGGAATGGTGACTAACCCTAGCTTTAAGGTGATTCCAAATGTGGCTGTTGGCCCTAGCGTGCAAATTCAGTTTCATCATGTGGGTGGGCAAATTGACAATGCGCCTCCCCAGCCCACAGGCAATCGATTCGATGGTGCCATCGGTTTGCATCTCATGCATGAAGGCAGTGTGCAAAGTCGGATTGAATGGCTTCAACTCTTCTATGCTGACCCAGATCAGCGATTTTCTCAAGTGAGTCAAGGCAAAGGCCAGTGGCTCTCGCTCTCGCAAAAGAAGCCATTGAATGCAGGAAGTCATCTGCGTTGGGGGTTGGCCCACTGGCAGGGGCAAAAATTCTTGTCAGTTAATGGACAAGGTATCTACCAATACATGGACCTCATTTCACTTCCTGTGATGCATGAAAACCAATGGCTCAAATGCAGTTTCCGATGGGAGAAAGCCTTGACTGATGATGCCATGCATGGTCAGTTATCTTTTGGGATGGATCAGTACCTGGACCTCTTCAGCAAGCAATGGTCCCCCGTGATGAGCCTGGCCTATGGGCTGAGCTTGTGAACGGGTGGTTGCTTAAACCCCAGGCAATGTGATTTGATAATGCAGGCCAAGCCCTATGAGGGCATGGTTCAAATACAGGCGTGTGCGCCAGTGATCACCCAAGGTATAGGTGAGGGTGTAGTTGGGGCCAAAAATCACATCGCCTCCCATGATGGGCTTAATCGAAGCACCTTCAAGCTCATTGAGCATGCCATAGCCAGTGAGGAATCCAAGTTGTAAGGCAGATTCAAGTCGGTCATTGTGCTTGTAGGACCACTCACCACCGAACATGAATGAGAGCTCTCCCCATGAATTGATCATCATGGCTTCATGCAAGACCCATTTTGCCTTATCTCCTTGCCAAAGGGGCACCTGCACGTTGAAAAGGGGGTGACTTTGATTGAAATGGTAAAACCAGGTGGTGTCTCTGAATCTGTGCGAATGTTCGGAATCACCAGGGAACTGTGTGCCGGATTGCCAGCTGCTGGGAACCTCAATCCAATCATGCAATTCAGCAGGTGGTTGCATATGGAAGGTGTGGAAATAGCCGAATTCCATGGTGATTTGCGCATGAAGGGCAGGAAGTGACGTAGATGCCAATATGATGGTAAGGAGGGTGCGTTTCATGCAGCGAAGATAAACCGATGTAAATTTGGCATAAGGCACTGTAACTGTATATCGTACACTAAGTATATTTGAGCCATGTTAAAACACCTTGTATTGTATGTTGTCTTGCTAGGAAGCCTCGTGATTCAAGGCCAAATTCTGACGATTGATCCGGCATTCCCTACACAGAACGATACGGTCACCATTGTCTACAATGCCAACGAAGGCAATGGCGCCCTCCAGTCAGTCAGTCCGGTCTATGCGCATGCAGGACTCATCACCACCAACAGTTCAAGCCCGACAGATTGGAAATTTGTGCAAGGCAATTGGGGTACCGCAGACCCCAATGTTTTGATGACATCAATGGGCAATGACTTGCACGCCATCAGCTACCATTTGCCCACCTTTCACAGCTTCAATGCCAGCGTTCAGACGGTGTTAAACTTAGCCTTTGTCTTTCGCGATGCAGCAGGGAACACTGTCGGTCGAAGCGCAGACGGTTCAGACATCTATTACCCGATTTATCCGGTGAATGCAGGCTTGTTGACGGCTTTTTTCAAGCCCTATGACTTTCAGATTGTCGCATTGAATGACACGCTGTCTGTTCGGGTGGCTTCGAATGCATCATCCATCCTTTCAGTCTATGACAATGGCGTATTGGTGGCCAGTGACAGCGCCACCAAGTTGATGCAGTTTGACTTGTCTGTGAGTTCAGTGGGACAGCACATGCTCGTGCTGGAGGCTGAAGATGGGTCATCCGTTGCGCGTGACACAGCTTACTATTTGACCAATGCACCGGTGTCGGTACAAAATCCGCCTGCCGGGCTGAAGGATGGAGCCAATGAGATCAATGATAGCACGGTTATTCTGCAGTTGCATGCGCCGGGCAAGCAATTTATTTACGTTCTAGGCGACTTCAACAACTTCATGCCTGATAGCAATTATTACATGAAGCGATCAGTCAATGGTGACAAATTCTGGCTAAGCCTTGATTTGCAAGCTGATACCCGTTATGCTTACCAGTATTGGATTGATGGGGCATTGAAATTGGCCGACCCTTACTCAGAACTGATACAAGACCCCAATAATGACGGTGGCATCTCAGCAGCCAGCTACCCTAATCCGCATCCCTACCACAGCAATGCAGCGGGATTCACCTCATTGATCCACCCAGGTAAAGCCGATTACGTGTGGAAAAACACCAGCTTTCAGGCCCCAATGAAAAAGGACTTGGTCATTTATGAAATGCTGATTCGAGATTTTGTGCATGCCCGCAACTACGCCACGGTGATAGACACCTTGGACTACTTGCAGCGGTTGGGAATCAATGCCATTGAGTTGATGCCAAACAGCGAATTTGAAAACAATGAGTCATGGGGCTACAACCCGTCCTTTCACATGGCATTGGATAAATACTACGGAACGCCTGACATGTACAGGGAGTTCATCGATTCATGCCACAGCAGAGGCATCGCAGTCATCATGGATTTTGTATTCAATCATGCCTTTGGCCAAAGCCCTTTGGTTCAGATGTATTGGGATGCGGCACAAAACCAACCTGCAGCTGACAACCCTTGGTTCAATGCTACCTGTCCCCATCCGCCTTATTGCTGGGGCAGTGACTTTGACCACCTGTCTCAGGCCACCAAGGATTTTGTTGATCGGGTCAACCTCCATTGGTTTGATGCCTTCAAAATTGATGGCGTGCGCTATGATTTCACCAAGGGATTTGGCAATGCTTCAGGGGGATGGGATGTCACAAGGCAAAACTTGATCAAGCGCATGGCAGATACCGTGTGGGCGAATCACCCCAATGCCTACATCATTCTGGAACACTGGGCTGACAATGCAGAGGAGAAGTTGCTGTCCAACTACGGTCTCATGCTATGGGGCAATGCCACCTACAACTACCGAGACGCAGCCATGGGCTGGGTCAATGGATCAAATTTCAGTTATGGGGTGTACCAAAACCGCGGCTGGACGCAGCCCCATTTGATCACCTACATGGAGTCCCATGATGAGGAGCGATTGATGTACGATGTGCTCACCTACGGCAACAATGGAAGCAGCAGCCACAATATCCGAAACCTGAATGTAGGCCTTCGTCGGGCAGAGCTCACATCGGCCTTTACCTACTTGGTTCCTGGACCAAAAATGCTGTACATGTTCAGTGAGCTAGGCTACGATAAGTCCATCAACAACCCTTGCCGGGTGTGTAACAAGTCCATTTTGTGGGGCTACCAAAACGTCTTGGAGCGCAAGCGACTCTACGACGTGACTGCAGCCTTGATCAACCTCAGGCGAAGCCATCCGGTTTTCACCACCACCAATTTCACCTACAGTTTTGGGGGTTCAACCAAGCGCATCAATCTGTTGCATCCCAATATGAAGGCGATCGTGATTGGCAACTTTGACAACAGCATCAAAAGCATGGTTCCCAACTTCGCTCACACGGGGGATTGGTACGATTACTTCAGTGGTGACACCCTGAGCGTGAGTGACCCTTACATGACATTGTCTCTAGCGCCAGGTGAATACCGGGTGTACACCGACAACAAATTGCAGCAGCCCACCATCACTTTAGGCGCTCAGGAGTGGAGCCTTCCATCTATTGTGGTCCAGCTGCAACCTGTGCCTAGCGAACGCTTTGTGGATGTTTCATGGGCCATGCCAAACCCTGTGGTGGTTCACCTGCAAGTCAGGGACCTGCAAGGCCGCTTATTGCTGGACAAAGCCTGGGATGCTGCACAGAGTCCAGATGCTTACCAGGTTGACATGCAGGCATTGCCGTCAGGCATGCATGTATTGACCTTGGATGTAGGTGGTCAACGCTCTCAGCATAAGCTCATCAAGCAATAAACCATCTGGCTTAACTTGCTGAGATGTCTCAATCACGTATTTCCTGGAAATCTTTAGCCCTTGCTGCGACATTGGTGACGGGCTCGTTGCATGCGCAAGCCACCTACCATTTGTCCCGATCTATTGATGGCCCCATCATCGCTGGCTCAATGATTGGCTTGAGTATGGACTGGCAATGGCGATCGCAGATGCAAGCATTCAGCGCATCAGATTTGCAAGCTTTGGATCCCAGCCAGGTGCCTGTTTTTGATCGCTACGCCCTAGGTCGTTGGAGTCCGTCAGCTGGAGAGGTATCAGATGTTGCTTTGATTGGCGCTTTAGGCTTGGGGGCCAGTTCAAGCCTTCATGCAGACAACCTTCATCAGTTTCTTGTCATTGGTGTGATGTGGGCAGAAGCCAACATGGTTACAGGCACCTTGACCGACATGACCAAGCACTTGGTCCATCGCGCCAGGCCATACGCCTACGACCCCCTTGTGCCATTTGAAACCCGCATGGATACAGACGCTAGGCGTTCCTTTTTTTCGGGGCATACCAGCGTCAGCGCATGCAACCTGTTTTTCGCAGCGAAAATCCTTGCAGATCAGTACCCGGAGCACCCGCTCAAGCCATGGGTGTGGGCAACGGCTGCAATAATACCTGCCTACACAGGCTACCAACGCATCAGGGCGGGTGAGCATTTCCCGAGTGATGTCATCGTTGGTTATGCCGTGGGTGCATTGATTGGCTACATGATGCCTGTCATTCATTTGGACTGACCCACTGACCATCTGGCAACTCATGTCTTCCCCACAACATAAAGGAGATTTTTTGAGCCTTCACAACTAGGGCATTTTGAAACTTGAACTTGAGTTCCGTCCCCTAGACTGATATGGCTGTTTTCTAAAGGAATGTCACATTTTCCGCAAGAGGCGTTAACTGACATCCCACATTTATAAGTTTCTATAGAGGTTTTTTATAAGTTAATAGACTAAAGTTAAATCTTTAACCGGTTACACTTGTTGAATCCGTTGCAGGCGGGACGATTTCAAAGCCTGGGCAATCCTTGAGGTATTGCTCATGGTAGTCATAATATGCCTGCATGGATTCTGTCACATTGGTCACCATATGTGGTTTGCCAATATGGGTTGTGATTTCGCTGCGTTTTCGTTTGAGAATGATCCAAATATGGGCCAATAAATGGGGAATGAAACCCTTCTTGAGGTCGTGAAAGTAGGGGATGTCTTCACTGCTGTAACGCAGGTTGTAAAAAACGATGGGAATCTGATGCGCCATGGCAGTTTTGAACATCCCTGGGAAAATAGGATGCAGGGAGTGACTTCCAGAGGTCCTTCCCTCGGGACACATGAATATGCCGCAGCCATCTTTGTACCTGGATGTAGCCGATTCTCTCACGTTGCCCGGGTTTTTTCGGTCAATCCAAATGGCCTTCAATGCCATGGCTACTTGCCCGATAAAGGGAAAGTATTTGAATTCAATGGCTGCCATGACTGCCGTTGGCCAGGGAGAGGATATCAAGAAAATATCAATGTATGAAGGGTGGTTGAATAAAATCATCGCTGGCTCATGATTCACCCATTGCCCGTGTTTATTGTGCTTGAAGCCAAGCGCAAAGAGGATGAGTTTGTTGAACCATACCCTTGCTGTGGCTGCTCCTTGGTTACCTGCTAAAATCCTAATGAGGACAATGACCACGCATTCAACCGTTACAATGAGCAATAGAGCAACGAGCCTTAAGCTGGCTCTTGTGGTTTCAATGATCCATGTGAGCATCGCAATGGGGTTTGTTTTAAGTCAGTAAAGTTGCAAAAAAAAAAGCACCTAGGTAAGGAATGTCTCCATGGCCTCTGGCCAGAGTTTGTCAAACTGAAGTCCCAAGTCATCATGTGCCTGATTCAGCCATTGAGCCCCATGGTGCAAGGGATTTTTGTGAGGGAATCTTTGACCCATTTGAACCAAGGTGGCATCGATCCCTTCCAGGGTAGCATAGCCGCAAAGCCAATTATGCCTGTCCATGGCTTCAACCATGGGGACGCCTTGAGGGAAATACTTGCTTGCGCCCTCCTTCAATCGCGCTGTACTGGTTTTAGTGAATGATGCCAATGTCTGTGTGTTATAGCTGGCAAAGGATCGCGCCAAAAAATGGTCCCAATACACATCCAAAAGCACGCCTTTGAAGAGACCTGCCTCTGGCGGGAGCATGGCTTTGCTTTGTTTGATAATGGGATGATTGTCAGTCCAGTCATCAATGCGTCGATGCAGTAGAACCCCCTTACCAACGGCTTCTGGAAGGGATTGCCAAGACTTTCCTGGTGCAAAATTGGCAAAAAAATTGCCCACCATGATGTCGTCTTTCCCGGGTGGGGAAAGGCTGAGGTGAGCTAAAAAGTTCAAGGGGCTTAAGCCTGGTTGAAAATCTCAAATGCGAAGCTCTCCATCACTGGATTAGCGAGCATTTGCTTGCATGCAGCTTCCACTTGCTCTGAGGCATCTTCCTTGCTTGTCGCCTTGATCTCCAAGGTGATGTGCTTGCCAATGCGCACATTGCTGATGTCAGACAAGCCAATGTTTGCCATGCTGTTGCCAACGGCCTTGCCTTGAGGGTCAAGAAGGGCCTTGAGGGGCATGATGTCAATTTCTGCTCTAAAGGTCATGCGAATCGTTTTTCAATTGCGGAGAATAGGAGAAGCAAAGGTATGATGAATGTGAGTGCGGCAAGTTCAAATGTTACCAACAAAATCAAGGAAGAGACTAGGAATAGCCATCGGTATTTCTGTGCTGCAAATCCCGAAGGCATGTCCTTGAAGCTCATCACGGGCCATGAGGCATTCAAGCTGTAGCTGCTCAAGGCAATCAAAGCCAACAAGGCGTAGGCGCTTAGTTGTATCAGGCCGTCAAGTTGCGCATGAGCTAACCCAAGGATGAACAGGGCATGGGCTGGGGTAGGTAGACCTATGAAGCCTTTCTTGCCGGCTTCACCAACGTTGAAGCGGGCCAGCCGATAAACAGAGGCAATCACCACGATAAAGGCCAATGAAGGGACAGCAAAAGATAAGTCTAACAGAATCTGGTAGGCCATGAGGCTGGGTAACAGGCCAAAGGTGATGGCATCTGCCAGACTGTCTAATTGCAGCCCCATTTCACCTTCAACCCCTAATTTCCTTGATGCCCATCCGTCCAGCGCATCGCAAATCAGGGATGCAGTCATCCAAAGGGTGATGCCCTGGAGGTCCATTCCGGGAACGAGGGTGATGGCCATGCAACCAAAAAATACATTGCCCATTGTGAGGGCGTTGGGAATCCATCGCATGGGCCAAATATACATCCGCCAATGAGTATTACTTTTAAGCCCATGATGAAGCGTCCAATTGCCTGGGTCTTGTTGACCGCCCTTTTGTTGTCGATTGCTTGGCCAGGTGCCTTCCCTTGGTCTTGGGGCGGTAGCCTGTTTTTGGTGACATCAGTAGCCATGGTTGGCATGTTTGTGATGGTGGATATGATCCATGCTGACGCTAGACCGCACAAAGGCCGCAGGATCTTCTGGCTGGCCTATCTAGGCATGGGCCTGTTCAATTTAGGAACCACCTGGTGGTTGGTCAATGCACATTGGTCGGCTCTGTTTGCAACGGTATTTTTCAATGGCTTCTTGATGGCGATGCTGTGGACCATCTATGCTTGGGTTTTGCGACTGTTTGATGCCAAACGTGCCATGTGGGCTTTGGTGCTGGGCTGGTTGGCCTTGGAGGTCTTTCATGAAGACTGGGCCTTGAGCTTTCCTTGGCTTGACCTGGGCAATATTTATGCGGACAAAACCCCATGGGTTCAATGGTTCCAATTCACGGGTCACCGGGGAGGTGTTATCTGGCTTTTGTTGACAAACTGGGTGATGTACCAGGCCATGTTGAGCAAGCGATCTGGTCAGTCTTGGTGGCCTGCTTTCAAGCCAGCTATCCTGCTGATTGGCCTGCCTTCCCTGCTGTCACTGACTCTTTTGTGGACCGCTGAGGATCAAGGTTTGACACAGCATGTAGCCTTGGCACATCCTGATATTGACCCCTACCATGAAAAATACCAGTTAAGCGATGCCTCCGTTGCTGCGCAATGGAAGGTTCGTGCCATGGATTACCTTGAGACTGCTGAGAAGCCCGTGAACCTGATGGTTTTCCCAGAGACTTTTTTCTATGAGGGTTTTGATGAACGCATCATCAACATGATCAATCCCATTCGGCAAATAGACAGCATCATCCAGGTCTACCCATCCTGCAATCTGTTGATGGGGGTAAGTACCTATGCCATCTACCGCCCCGAAGACCGCACCCCATCTTCACGTCCCGATCGCAGCGGTCGACGCTACTTTGATTCCTTCAATACAGCGTTGCACTGGGGCGAGGGAATCCCCATGCGCTTCTACCACAAAAGTAAATTGGTGGTGGGTGTGGAAACCATGCCCTTTGCTGCTTTGATGGAAACCTATTTGGGGGATTTAACCGTCAACATGGGCGGTACAACAGGCACCCTAGGGACACAGACCAACCGAGTGGTATTCAGCGATGTGGATAGCCTGATTAAGGTGGCACCTGTCATTTGTTGGGAGCAGGATTACGCCACATTCACCAGGGACTTTGTTGCTGAGGGAGCCAATTTGATTGCCATCATAACCAACGACGGATGGTGGGCTAATACATCGGGCCATGTGGCTCATGCGCATTATGCCCGACTTCGTGCCATTGAAAACCAGCGCTGGGTAACCCGTGCAGCCAATGCCGGCATCTCCGCATTCATCAATCCTCAGGGGGAGGTAGTGGCTTCAAGGTCTTGGGGAGAGGATGACCTTTTCAGCCACGATGTCACCTTGATTGAGGCGCAGAGTTTTTACACCCGGTATGGTGATTTACTAGGACGGGCAGGCTACTGGCTTTTCCCCTTCCTTTTGCTGAGTGTTTGGGTGCGACAACGCGTCAGGAGCTGACCGCCAGTTGCCAAGCAGTGACTACCTTTGTCTCACCAAAAAGGAATGATATGGACTATGATGTAATTGTGATTGGCTCTGGACCTGGTGGCTATGTAGGCGCCATCCGATGTGCACAACTAGGCATGAAAACTGCCCTTGTAGAAAAGTACCCAACCCTTGGTGGAACCTGCCTCAATGTAGGCTGTATTCCCTCCAAGGCCTTGCTAGATTCATCGGAGCATTACCACAATGCGGTTGCGAACTTTGCAGACCATGGCATTGAGGTGCAGAAACCCGTGTTGAATTTTGAAACCATGGTTGCCCGCAAGCAGTCTGTGGTGGATGTGACCTGTGAGGGTGTGGGTTTCTTGATGAAGAAAAACGGCATTGATGTGCACCAGGGCTTAGGCTCCTTTGTGGACGCTAACACCATTGCAATCAAGGGTGATTCAACGACCCAGATCACTGGAAAATACATCATCATTGCCACCGGTTCCAAGCCGGTTGAGCTACCCTTTGCTCCCTTTGACAAGGAGCGCATCATTTCCTCAACGGAGGCATTGAAGCTGACAGAAGTCCCTAAGCATTTGGTCATCATTGGCGGAGGCGTGATTGGTTTAGAACTCGGTTCTGTTTACCGCCGATTGGGCGCTGATGTAACCGTGGTGGAGTACGCGAAAACCCTACTACCTACCATGGATCCGGCAGTGAGTAAGGAGATGAGCCGTTCACTCAAGAAATTGGGCATGAAATTCAACCTAAGCACCAAGGTGGTTAAGGTCACCCGCAAGGGCAATGTGATCACCATCGCTGCCACAGACAAGAAGGACAAGGCCATTGAGCTCAAAGCAGACTACTGCCTGGTCGCAGTGGGTCGTCGCGCATACACTGATGGCTTGAATCTTGATGCAGTAGGGTTGACCACAGACAAGCTGGGTCGTTTGACCGTGAACCAAGAGGGCCAGACGAGCCTTTCTCATATTTATGCCATTGGCGACGTGGCCCCTGGCGCCATGCTTGCTCACAAGGCAGAAGAGGAAGGTATGGCTGTGGCTGAGCGCCTTGCTGGCCAGAAGCCTCAGCTAGATCACAATCTAATTCCGGGCGTGGTTTACACCTGGCCTGAGGCAGCATCTGTGGGTCAAACAGAACCCCAATTGAAGGAGGCTGGTATTGCCTACAAAGCGGGTCAATTCCCCATGCGCGCCCTTGGGCGTTCCAGAGCATCTGGTGATGTGGATGGCATGGTGAAAATCCTTGCTGATGCATCAACGGATGAGGTCTTAGGCGTGCACATCGTTGCAGCCCGCGCAGCGGACTTGATCATGGAAGCTGCTACAGCCATGGCTTACCGAGCATCAGCAGAGGACATGGCGCGCATCTGCCACGGTCACCCGACCTATTCAGAGGCCATCAAGGAAGCAGCATTGGCCGCCACGGATCAACGAGCCATACACGCCTGATGTCATATGCGGCACATCATTTTGATGAGTTGCCGTCGGAGCTTTTAACCACGCTGCGACAGGCAGCGTCAACAGTGGAACCATTTTGCCTCCTGGAAACAGGCCAGGCACATGGCGCAGGACCAGAACAACTCAATCGCCAGCAATTTTTAGCTGCTGGGGGCTTGGTGCAATGGCACCGTATCCCCCGTGCCAGCAGCGAAGCATGGCAGGCATTTGCTACCACTTGGCGCAAGGATCCAACCTGGTGCTTTGGGGTCATGGGCTATGAACTGCGTCACGCCTTTGAGGCAGGCATGGATCGCCATGAAGGCCAATTGCAAGACGACATGCTTTTGTTTCAGCCGATGTGGGTTGTTGATTGTGGGCTGACCGGTGAGGTGCTGTTGCATTTGCACGATCAGGCCCCATGGGCAACGTCACAATTGTGGTGGGAAGCCTTGCAATCATCGCTGCTTGAAGCAGATTCATCTAGCCATGGCCCTGTCAACTGGGAAGCAGAGTGGACCAATGCCAAGTATTTGAAGGAGGCCAATGATTTGACGCAGCACATGCAGCGAGGCGATATTTATGAAGTCAATCTCTGCACACGCCATCAGGCAAAAGGGCTTGCATTGAATCCGGTGACAGTTTACCAAGACCTGTTCCACCGTGCCGATGCACCCATGAGTGGGCTTTTCGCAGCCGCGGACCATTGGTTGATCAGCGCCTCTCCAGAGCGTTACATTCAATTGGCAAAATCAGACAGGGGCATGGTCATGTCATCACAGCCCATCAAAGGAACAGCCGCGCGGTTTGATGATGTGCACCAAGATGCCTTGAGTGCCAATTCGCTCCGTAATTCCTTGAAGGAACAGGCAGAAAACATCATGATCGTGGATCTGGTCCGCAACGATTTAAGCCGTGTCGCTGAGATGTCAACTGTGACGGTCCCTCGCTTGTTGGAGGTGCGAACCCTGCCAACGGTGCACCATTTGGTGAGCACGGTGGAAGGGCTGCTTAGGGAAGGGTGTGATTGGCTTGACGCCATTGCTGCAAGCTTCCCAATGGGTAGCATGACAGGCGCACCCAAGGTCAGTGCCATGCATTTGATTCAGTCCCATGAAAGCTCGCCGCGCGGGTGGTACAGTGGCGCATTGGGCTATGTGCGTCCTAGTGGGGAATGTGATTGGAATGTGATCATTCGTTCCTTGGTCCATCATGCCCCTAGCCAGGCATGGGAAACATGGGCAGGTTCAGCCCTGACATTGCAGTCAGACCTATACATGGAGTGGGAGGAATGCGCATTGAAAACCCATGCTGTAAAGGCATCCATGCAAAGTCAACCATCATGAAGTCAACCAAAGATTTATTGGCATCAGTGAAGTCGTCATTGGACGGCCTAGCGTTTGAGACGCCTTTGGTTCTGCTCTGCTCAGGCGGTGTGGATTCGATGACCTTGGCCAAGGCTTTGTTTGAGTTAAAGGTTGAGCATGTATTGTTTCATGTCAATTATGGGATTCGTGGCGAGGACTCTGTTGCAGATGCCGATGTGGTTGCCACATGGGCTGCGCAAACAGGGATCCCCTTTCACCAGATGCAGGCACCCAAGGATTTCAGCCAAGCGCCTGAGCTTCAATCCCGTGCTAGGGCCATGCGATTGGATGGAGCCAGAGCACTTTGTCAATCGGTCCATGGCAGCCATTTGGTCACAGCACATCACGCCGATGATGCAGCTGAGACTTTTTTGTTTCATGCGGCAAGAGGCAGTGGCATCGAAGGATTGGTTTCCATGCAGCCCCTTCGAGGTGATGTGATTCGTCCATTTTGGAATCTCCACAAAACGGTCATCAGGCAAGCGGCAAAAACCTGGGGTATTCCATGGCGGGAGGATCAAAGCAATGCCACGGATGCCTACACAAGAAATCATTTACGTCACCATGCCATGCCAGCATTAATTGACGCCATGCCACAGGCGGTTTCAGGTTTGGTAAAAACCATGGGTCATTTGCGGGAGCTGCATGCCTTTGTGGAAGCATCCATTGCCAGAGAAGGGGTGCTTTACGTGGGGGAATCAGATGAAGTTCCAGGTCATAAGGTCATCTACCGTGATGTGCTTGACCACCCCCACAGCAAGGTAATTCTGTGGTACTTGTTCAAAGATTATGCGGCATTTGACCCACAAGCTATCATGGATTTGGGTCATTCTCAGGTGGGAGCTCATTTGACCATGCCTGGTTGGGCTTTGTGGGCTGAAAGAGAAGGGTTGATCCTAGTGCCTAATCGGACAACGCCTGTTGCCAATCATGTTGCCGTGGGTATTCAAGACAACTTCCAGGGCGATGCGTGGATGGATGGCCTGTGGCAGACAGAACAACAATGGGTCATGGAAGCCATGCCACAAGGCCCATTGGGCGATTATGGATCCCTGTCTGAGCCAGTTTTTGCCTGGGATCGTCTACCAGATCAGCTGCATTGGCGGACATGGATTGAGGGCGATTTCATTGAGCCATTTGGCATGAGTAAGGGGCAAAAGAAAGTGAGTGATGCATTGACTGAGGCAAAGGTTCCCTCTTGCATGAGGAGCCAAGTATGGGTTTTAGCCCGAGATCAAGCAGTGGCTGGAGCGGTTTATTGGATCCCGCATATTCGCTTGAGTCGGGTGGCAGCCATTCAAATTGGAGATAAGCAACTTTCTAGATGCTTCATGCATTAAATTTGTTCCCATGATGAAGCGATTGATGCTTGGCTGCTTGGCAGCTTTTTTTCTTTTTTCTACGGCTCTTCAGGCACAGATTTTTGATCCCGTTACGTGGTCAACATCCATTGAACAGGCTGAGGATGGCGGTGTGGTCTTGGTGGCCACAGCGAGCATAGATGATGGCTGGCACATGTACAGCCAGCACGTGGGCGACTATGGCCCGATCCCCACCACATTTTACGATGAAAAATCTGATGACTTTGAGGAGATGCCTAGCGGTCATCCATTATTTCAGGTGTACAATTCGGCCTTGATCAATGGCATGCTATGGTCTGAGGATGAGCCCGTGGTGGAGTACGACAAGAATTTCAAGATGGACTTGGCCTACTTTACTAAGTCTGCGACCTTCAAGCGATTGATCAAACGGGTCAACTTTGAGGCGTTCACTTACGACATGGAGGTTGAATTCATGGTTTGTGATAGTGAGAAATGCCTGCCTCCAGCTTACATGCCATTGCATTTTTCGATCCCTAAAGGCAATCAGCCCCTTGCTACAAGTCCAGCAGATATCAGCCTTGAAGGTGAGGCTTCAGGTTTGGTGGATGACGCAAAAACAGGCATCATTGCCAGCGCATCCAAATCCACGTTGTTCGCCCTCTTTGGTGAGGGCATGTTTTGGGGATTTTTAGCCTTGTTGATGCCTTGCATCTTCCCCATGATCCCCTTAACAGTCAGCTTCTTCATGAAGCAGTCGAAGAATAGATCTCAAGGCATACGCAGGGCAGTGGTTTACGGCATCAGCATCAATGTCATCTATGTAGCCATCGGGATTTTAATCACGATGATGTTTGGCAGTAGTGCCTTGAATGCCCTTGCCACGAACCCGTGGTTCAACCTCTTTTTCTTTGCCTTGTTTGTGGTTTTTGCCATCAGCTTCTTTGGAGCATTTGAGCTTACCCTGCCTTCATCTTGGGTAAACAAGAGCGATGATGCCTCGCAAAAGGGCGGCCTATTTGGCATTTTCTTCATGGCCTTCACCTTGTCCTTGGTCAGCTTCTCTTGCACGGGTCCATTGATTGGCACTGCTTTGGTCAGTGCGGCTACATCCGGTGAATTGCTCGGTCCCGCGGTGACCATGTTTGGCTTTTCCTTTGCGCTTTCTCTACCATTCATGCTCTTTGCAGCCTTCCCAGGCTGGCTCAATGGATTGCCAAAGTCAGGTGGTTGGTTGAACACCGTGAAAGTGGTGCTGGGTTTCCTTGAACTGGCCTTTGCTTTGAAATTCCTGTCAACGGCTGACATGGTCTGGCAAAATCACTGGTTGGAGCGTGAACTGTTCATCGCCATTTGGACTGGCATTGCCTTCATCACAGCCTATTACCTTTTTGGTGGATTCCGCATGCCGCATGATTCTGAAGTGAAAACCCTATCGGTACCCAGAATGTTGTTTGCAACCACCTTCACCTTGATCGGATTTTACCTGTTGCCTGGCACGTTTGGTGCGCCAGTGAAATTGATTTCAGGCTTCCCGCCCCCTGATTTTTATGCCGAATCTCCTCCCAGAACTGGCATTAGCAGCTCATCCGTCGATGTCCTTGACCCCTCTGCGCATTGCCCCTTGAATCTGCCCTGCTTCAATGACCTGGACAAGGCTATGGCGTATGCAGAGTCAGTCAACAAGCCCATTTTGTTTGATTTCACTGGATGGGGTTGTGTCAATTGCAGAAAGATGGAGGAAGAGGTCTGGTCAGATCCTGAAGTGCGGCGTTTCCTTGCTGAGGAAGTGGTGCTCGTTTCTCTCTACGTGGATGAGAGAACCAAACTGGATGAACCGATGATTGGTGAGTTTTCTGGGAAGCCCCTTCAATACAGCGGTCAGATTTGGAGCGAGTTCCAAGCAAAAAATTACCAAGCCAATGCACAGCCATTCTATGTAATGATTGATGCGAGCAAGGGCTATGAGGCCCTTCATGAGTCGGCGTCTTACGATCCTGATATAGCCAAGTACTTGAATTGGTTGGAGCGCGGATTGGCAGCTTATAAGGCCCCATGATACAAGCCTCGGACATGGCTCAGCGCATGATGTCGGTCATTGAGACCTACCATGAGACGGATCATGTTGACGCTAAACAGCCATCAAGCTCAAAGGATCTTGATGGGTTGATTGCAGCTAAAGGTTGGGTGGATGTGGTGCAATGGCATTTAGAAGATGCCATTCGAGCCCCTGAACTCGCTGGCGATGCGGTGATTGCTCTCAAACGCCGCATCGATGCCTGCAATCAACAGCGCACCGATGCTGTGGAGGCCATTGATGCTTTGCTGCAATCGACCCTTCAGCCTATTGAGTCCACTGCATGGGATATCAGCACCCGAACAGAGACCTTGGGATGGGCATTGGATCGCCTTTGTATCCTCCAGCTCAAGCGCTACCACATGACCATTGAGGTGAAGCGGGGCTCTGTTGGTCAGTCTCAACTGGATGCTCTGCACGCGCAGTATCACGAACTGATTGCGGCCATGGATCAACTGATTGAAGATCTAGCGACTGGCAAGGTGTCATACACACTGTACAAGCAATACAAGCTGTACAATGACCCGTCCACCAACCCCAGTCTGTATGGCTAAGCACGTACTTGTTGTGCGCTATGCAGCTTTAGGCGATGTGGCCATGTTATGGGCCGTATTAGATGCCTGCTTGGCAGACAGTCCAAGCCTTCGTTTCACCTTGATGACACGCAAACAGATTTCTAAGCACCTACCTCAGCGCGATCGATTGACGGTGATTGGTTTGGACCTGGATACTACCTACCAGCGACCTGGCAGCTTGTTGGCTTTCTATTATGGCTGGCTTCGTTCTCACCAGCCTGATCAAGTGTTAGACATGCATCAGCACCTTCGGACAGCCAGCTTGCGCTGGTTGACAAGACTGTTTCGCTACCCCTTGTACACCCTGGCAAAGGATCGCAAAGGCCGTCGACAACTCCTCAAGGATAAACGCAGCCAAGTGGCGCCAATGCAAAGCCAGTATGCAAAGGTTCTTCATCAAGCAGGCCTGCTCGTGCAGTGGCCGCCTAAGCGCCAACCCCTTCCTAGGCGATCTGCAAGTCAAGCCATGGGTCGACTGATTCTTGCGCCATTTGCCAGCAAGGCCAGCAAGGCCTGGGACACAAATCAAGCCATGGCCCTAGCCTCCTTGTGGGCTGATGCTGGGGGGACAGTGACCTTTTTGGGTTCGCCCAACGAGCTGCAGTCTTTGCCCAACTCCTCCAACTCAGCCATCAATACGATCCCGCCATCGGATGAGTCTTCCTTGTGGTCGGAGGCTTCAGTAGCCATGGTCTGTGATTCTGCCAACCAACACCTTGCAGCAATTCATCGCTTGCCAATGGTCAGCCTTTGGATGGGAACCAGTCCTCTGGCGGGTTTCTTGCCTTTCAGTCATGGCAAACGCATGAGCCTGAGCCTGCCTGAACCGTTGCCTTGTCAGCCTTGCAGCATTTTTGGAAGTGAAACCTGTCATGTGGGTGGCTTCCCTTGCAGGCAGTTATCCGCCTCTGTGGTCTTCAGGGCCTTGCAAGCCGTTCTGCATTAGAAACGCATACATCCGTTTTCTGTCCGGGTGATGGGGTTTGTAGGTGGCAGATTGCGCCTATGATTGCCACAGTACACAGTGCCCTTTTGCGGCAAGGTCAGGCGCATTTATGGCAGCTGTGTCGTGTGGCTCGAAGCGCTGCTGATCTGGATGGAACCAAGCATGTGCTAGGCCGGCATGTGGCATTGGCTGTAAGCCTTAGCGCCAGAGTCGGTCCCTTGGGTCCGGGGCATTCTTTGTCCACATCACAGGCCCTTCGCAACCCGCGATCTCGATGACTACCGCTTCATCACCGCCAAAGTAGGTCAGCATCAAGCTACGCCATTGCCGGAATGCCAGGGTTTCAAACTGGGTGCAGGGGTGCGTGAGGACGGCGATGGTTCCTTGATGGATAACAATCACAGCTGGATCTGCATGGGCCAACTGGCGACTGTCTCTTCCCGGACGTAGCTTTTGGTTGTCCATGAATGACTTCAGCCAATTTTTCATGGCCCAATCCAAATCCTCTTGGTTGTCAAAGTGATAAACATGCACATAGGCTGAAAACTTGACCTGTCTGTCAATATTGTCCAAAGATTTCTCCAGGGCCTTGAACTTGAAATGATTGGTAAACTCTGGTTGTTCATTGTCAATGGCGCCCAGTTGCTGCCCACCCATGTTCAGGGTTTTGACTTCATAAGTTTGGCTCACATCGCCTTGAAAGGCTTGGATGCGTTGAGTCAGGTCTTCGTGCTGAGCATGCATTGTCAAGCTGAATAGGCCAATTAGGGCGAAAGGAAGTGGGGATTTCATAGGGGCAATTTACACAAGAGCCATGCCATTACCTTTGTCTGATGCCACTTCGTCTGTCTTTGCCTGTATTCATTGTGTTATTTGCCTCACTAATGCCCTTTGGTATCTTGCAGGGGCAAGTGGTCAATGTAGAGGCCATGCGCGAACGAACGGGCGATGAAGCAGGCAGCCATGGCATGCTTGATGGCAGTTTTTACTTGGGAGGTACCCAGAATATTTTGCTTAGGCTAAATACCGCTGCCAATATTCGGCACAGTGAAGGCAAAGACAGCTACTACGGCATTTTTTCTAGCAATTTCTCTACCCGATTGGGTGGTGATAATTTAGTTTTTGAGCAAAATGGTTTTGTGCATGGCCGTTACAACCGCATCATCGATGAGGAGTGGACAGCAGAGGTGTTTTTCCAATGGCAGTCTAACATTCCTATGCGCATTGCGCAGCGCTACAATGTGGGCTTGGGACCACGTTACATGGCCGTGGATTCTGAGGGCTTGAAATTCTTCATCAGTCCATTGGTGATGTATGAGCTGGATGTGGACTATGTGACGGGGGCTTATGAATCTGCCTTTCGCATGAGCACCTACCTGTCAATGAATCAGGTCATTGCAGGTAAGTATCACTGGAATACCATTGCCTATTACCAACCAAAATTTGGCAAGTGGGATGACCTCCGCACGGTAATAGATACCCGATTCAGCACCCCCCTTTCACCCGATTTGAACTTGGTTATTCGTGGATCATTGCGCTACGATTCCTACCCTTCAGGGACGGATGTGCCACAATTCACCTTTGGCACAACCACGGGTTTGAGCTACAGGTTCTAGGCCTTTTTAGCGAGGTACTCAAGGCAATCAGCCACCACAAAAGAAGAACCCCCGACGTAAATGCAGCTCTTGGCATCGGCCTGCTGCAGGGCAAGTTCATAGGCTGCTGCTACCGTTCCTGAACAAGTCCCTGGCCGACCACAGCGTGCGGCTATTTCTGCCAATGCTTTGGCGGGCATCGCCCTGGGAATGCTGGGGGCACAGAATATCAGATTTGCTGAAGGAGGGAGGAAGGAAAGCATGTGTTCAACATCCTTGTCGTCGACCATGCCAATCACCATGATGCCTGTTTCGTAGCCGGCCATGACGGATTCCCACTGCGCCATGGAAGCCTGCAGTCCATCGGCGTTGTGAGCGGTATCGGCCACCACATAGGGCTGTTGTTGCAAGATTTGCCAGCGCCCCATGAGTCCAGTTGATGAGGCAACATGTGCTGCCCCGTAAACCATGGCAGCATCACTGACAGGCCATGTTTTTTGCATAGTCAATGCGGCCACGGCGGTCAAGGTGTTTTCCCTTTGGTAATGCCCTTGTAAATCGCAATCGGGCAATGACATCCCTTGGGCTTTCATGTCCTCAGCCCATTGAATGTCTGACCCGGATGCCTGAGCCTTTGCTAGAAAAATGTCTGTGGTTTCAGTTTGTCGACGGCCAATCATCACAGGAATACCTGCTTTGATGATGCCCGCTTTTTCTCTGGCAATGCTGCCGATGTCATTGCCTAAAAAGGCTTGGTGATCCAGGCTAATATTAGTGATGACACTGATTTCTGGCTGGATGACATTGCTGCTATCAAGTCGACCACCCATGCCAACTTCGATGATGGCCACATCAACCTGCACATCTCTGAAATAGCAAAAGGCCAATCCCGTGGCCATCTCAAAAAAGGACAGAGACATGGATTCAAAGGCAGTCCGATTGTCATCAACAAAAGCGGTGACGTAGGATTTGGGAATCATGCCCCCATTGAGCCTGATTCGCTCACGAAAGTCCATCATGTGGGGCGACGTGCTCAAGCCAACCTTAAGACCATCTGCTTGAAGGATGGATGCCATGATATGTGAGGTGGAACCTTTGCCATTGCTCCCTGCGACATGGATGCTTTTGAAGGTTCGTTCGGGGTGATCTAGGTAGGCCATCAAGGCCTGGGTCTTGCTGAGATCAATTTTGTAATTGGCAGAGCCTTGCCGCTGGAACATGGGCAGCTGGGTCATCAGCCAATCCATGATGTCCTCGTAGGTTGACATCAGGTTCTGCTGAAGCGATAAGTAATGCTGCCGGTTTGCAATTCAGGGGCAGATGGGTCGCCTTCCCAGGTGGTCAGTTTTGCAGCAGTTTCAGCCCGTTTAATCAAGCAGGATGGGGCAGTGGTTCCGCGTTGCCCACCTTCAACCTTCACAACCTTGCCAGATCGATTCACATAGACCTTCACAATGACGACACCTTCCCCCGCACAGTCATAGGTGGGCTCTGGCATCACTTGAGCGATGCGATTACCCAACTGGTAGTTGCCGCTGTTTCCGTTGCCGCCAAGGCCCTCTCCCTGGCTTGCTAGGCTACCTGTTGGCTTGCCAAGGTCGCCACCACCAGTGGTTTTGCCTTGCCCGCTGCCAGTGGAAGGTTGGGATTTGGCTGTTTGGCTTGTGCTTGTCAATGCGCCGGTTAGCCGGCTGGATGGCTGTGGTTTGGGTTCATCGACGGGTTTGGGCTTGATGGGTTCAGGCTTGACGGTTTCAGGTGTTGGGGTTGGCTCGGGAGGTTTGACCTCTTCAGGCTTGCTTTTCTCAGGCTCGTCAGGAAGAGCCACCGCATCCACAATGTCTTGCGTGACGGCAGTTTCTGTCACAGCTTCCGTTGCAGCCACTACAGGTGTTTCAAGGGGTTCAGCAGGTGCAGCGACGCTGTTGCCGCCACCTTGTTCATCATAGCCAAAGTTGATGGGAATACCCATCTCAGGTGGCGGGTCACTGTAGCTGAGTCCATAGATACTGAATAACAACAACAGCAAAATGTGCACGGAAATGGTGGTCATCCATCCCTTGCGCTTGTCTCGCTTGTTGTTGAATTCGTAGCCCATGCCTTAGCGAATGGTGGGATCGGTTGCCAAGACCATTTTAATGCTGTGCCTGTAGGCGATGTCAATCACTCGGACGGTTTCACCGGTAGGGACAGTCTCATCTACACGCAATACAATCACAGCTTCAGGTTCAGTAGCAGCAGCTACCAAGATGGCATTCTCCAGCTGACCTAAGCTCACAACATCGTCATTGACACTCAAGTTGAGATCCTTGTCAATGGTTACGGTTACCGTGGCTTTTTTCACGGTCTGTGCTTTGCTTTTTGGCAAGATGACGTCCAGGGCGCTGGTCGTCACCAGGGTGGATGTCAGCATGAAGAAAATCAGCAAAAGAAACACCAGGTCCGTCATGGAGGACATGTTGAAATCTGGCGATACTTTATTTCGGTTTCCTAAGTTCATGGCGTAGAATATGGATTAAACAGGCTCGTGCAACAAGTCCAAGAACTCGGTGGCACTGCTTTCCATGGTGTGTATCACAGATTCAACACGCATGACCAAATAGTTGTAACCGAAGTAGGCGATGATGCCAACCACCAAGCCAGCAACTGTGGTTGTCATGGCGACATAAATACCCTCTGCCATCATGTCCACCTGAACACCGCCGCCAGCATTAGCCATTTCCTTGAAGGAGAGAATCATGCCAATCACCGTACCCAAAAACCCTAACATGGGTGCCCCACCAGAAATGGTTGCCAAGTATGGCAGGTTGCGCTCCAGGCGTTGGATTTCTAATTTCCCTTGGTTTTCAATGGACGCTGAAATGTCCTGGAGGGGTTTGCCAATGCGGCGAATGCCTTTTGCTAACATGCGCCCCACCGGTGTGTCGCTGCGCTCACAAAGGTTGGTGGCAGACTGCAGGTTGCCATTGGTGATGTAATCCTTGATGTCATCCATGAATTTGCTATCCATTTGACTGGATCGCTTGATGGCAGAAAGGCGACTCACAAACAGGTATATGGCCATGATGCTCATGATGAAGAGAATGCTCATGATGATTTGAGCACCGATGCCGCCATTGGTCATGAGACTGAGGATAGACAGGGTAGATTCTGTCACTTCAGGCTCAAGGGCTTCAGTTGGAACGTCGATTTGTAAAAGTTGCATATCAGAGGGTGTTATGGTGGTTTAACGAGGATATTCAAGCAAATGTTGTGCCTGAATCCCAAGGTCTGGTCAATGAATGGTCCTCAACCAATCAACCAGTTTTGAAAAATGTATGCGCCAATGCCAGAGACATAGCCGATGAGTGCCAATAGGCTGATGCGTTTAAGGTACCAGCCAAAGGGGATTCGCTCAAGCCCCATGACAGCTACGCCTGCTGCTGATCCAATGATGAGTACAGACCCGCCTGTGCCAGCACAGTATGCCAGGAACTGCCAGAAAAGGCCGTCTTGTGAGAAATAGCCGGCACCTTCAGCCAATGGGTACATGCCCATAGATGCAGCGACCAAGGGCACATTGTCTACAATAGAGCTCAGCAGCCCAATGACGGAAGCAACTGCGTAGATGCCGCCTTGCGTGCCTGTTCCCAGGTTGTTGTCAAGCAAGGTTGCCATGTCAGTTAAGTGTCCGGCACTCTGCAGTCCTGCAACAGCTAATAAAATGCCTAGAAAAAACAAGACAGTTGGGGTGTCAATTTTTCGCAGCACCCCCAGAACGCCGATCTGTTGCTTGACATCGGATGGCTTGTGTTTGTGAATGAGGTCAGTGATGATCCAAAGCACGCCAAGGCTCAACATCATGCCCATGAATGGCGGGAGGTGTGTGACCGTCTTGAAAACAGGCACAAACAACAAACCTAACACGCCAATAGTGAAGACTGTCGTTTGTTCAGACTTTGGGAGTTTAAGGCGATCATTGCCTTGAGCAACAGGTCGAGTCACTTCACCCTTGAGTTGCGTGCTGATGATAAGCAATGGAACCAACAGGGCAATGATGGACGGGAAGAACACATGAGTAATGATGCTGCCAGTGGACACTTGGCCACCAATCCAGAGCATGGTTGTTGTCACGTCGCCAATGGGGGAGAAGGCGCCGCCAGCGTTGGCTGCAATGATTACCATGCCGGCAAATATCCACCGTGTGGGCTTGTCATCAACCAGTTTTTTCAACAGTGAAATCATCACAATGGATGTGGTCAAGTTGTCCAAGATGGCTGAGAAGAAAAAGGTCAACCAGCAAATGATCCACATCAAGGTCACAATCTTGTTGGTTTTGATTCGATTGGTGATGACAGAAAACCCTTCGTGCGCATCCACCACTTCTACAATGGTCATTGCCCCTAAAAGGAAGAAAAGAATGCTCGAAATCTCACTCAAATGGTGAAGAAGTTCCCCTTCGCCACCATGGTCTCCAGCTCCACCACCTAGCACATAAATCGCCCAGCATAATACGCCTGTTATCAGTGCAGCAGCAGCTTTGTCAATCTTTAAACTGTGCTCAAATGCGATGGCTGCATAGCCAATCACAAAAACGGCGATCATGAGGATGTACATGGATAGTTGTCTATTATTTGAATTGCCCAAGGTAATGCCCATTGGGCACCAAAAGAAGGCAGTCAATGCAATCTTTTCACCAGGTATTAGCCAATGTGAATGACCCCATCTGAGGCATCTCTCTCCCCGCCAGTCACGGAGGCCAGTACATTCACTTCATCACGCAACCTCAATAGCCCTAGCATGGCAAAGGACAAGGCCTCCTTGCATTGAATGACTTGGTCATCAGGCACAATCAACTGCCGATTGCTGAGCACTTGAATGCGATGCATCAGGTGATCGTTGTACAAGCCACCGCCTGTGACTAGCACCTTGCCTGCAGGCAAATCCTTCAAAGCATGACTGATGGCCCATGCGGAATGTTCCGTGCAGGTAGCCAAGGCATCATCCACTGATAGGTCCTTCAAATGATGCAAAAAATACTGATCGGCCCATTCCCTGCCAAGGCTTTTCGGGAAGGCTTTTTGGTAGAATGGTATGGTCTTGAAAGCCTCAAGCAAGCCGTGATGAATCCGGCCATTGGCTGCCCGAAGACCTCGGTTATCGTAGGGCTCGCCGACCTTTTGAGCCAATGGGTTGAGCAGAATGTTTACAGGCCCCAAATCCCCAGCAAATCGCTGGCCTTCTGACTGCCAACTGGCATTGCTGAAACCACCCAGGTTGAGACAAATGGCGTAGTCAGCAAACAACAGGGCATCCACTGCGGGAACTAGGGGTGCGCCCTGCCCGCCACGCTTGACATCTGCGCTGCGAAAGTCGCAAACCACGGGCATGCCAATGCCGTTTGCTAGCAGGGCATCATTACCAATTTGCCGGGTGCTGCCTTTGTCTGGCTGATGAAAGACTGTGTGGCCATGACTGGCCATGGCATCAGGGGTCCAGCCGCTGTTTTCAATGAATGCCTTTGCT
>ENA-UZXA01012854-UZXA01012854.1-metagenome-genome-assembly--contig:-Day-1-1m-contig-12854_pt1 | contig 22491 bp, 25 predicted proteins | sample MGYA00260336_ERZ794896 | MGnify/ENA metagenome assembly ERZ794896
AGCTGGTTTTGTCTCAGCTGGTTTTGGTTTTTCAGCTGGTTTTGGTTTTTCAGCTGGTTTTGCATCAAGCTGAGTAGAGAGTTTGGTTAGTTTTGCTTCTAATGCTGCAATCTTGGCTTCAAGATCTTTTTTTGTGTTAGCTTTAGTTTTTGTGCTAGCTTTACGTTTTGTTGCCATTCCTTACAATGAATAATTCATGTTTATTTACATTTTGATCATTGCAAAAATAGATTCAAAAAAATGCAATAAATCAAACAATAAGTTGTAAAAATTCACATTCCACTACAATTTCAAAATGAAAAATTAATCGGGTTCCCAAAAAGGCATCACATACATGCAATTATTACATCGCCATATACGAATATGGATCCCATTATCAGTATCAGCAGTATAGGTACCATCATCCATTTTCATAACTTTTGGGAGATAACTCAACTCATTATTTTCAAGCCATTCATTTTGTTGGCAATTAGGACATTTAATTTTTGGAGGCATGTATAATGTAGAACATGAACAAAGAAGAACATTACTAATAAAAATATAAAATAAGAATATCGTGTGATTAGAAACCTTTTGGTAGTGTACCTTTTGGTTTTGGTGGTTCAGGTGTTGGGGCTTGTTCAGTTATGCCTTCTACACTCATGTTTGTACCACTAAAACTTCCAAATGTCTTATCAGTTGGATGGTATGCTAGTCTTGCACGGGTTGCAAAGTATTGGTTAGATGGTTGTGTGTAACCAGTAACAGATGATTTTTGTTGATTCCAATCTGATGTTGGAACTGTTCCTACAGGAGCAGTCATTCTTACAAAGTATCTGTTTGGTGCTGGAGTGTAACCAGTAACATTTGCCCTATACTGATGGAAATCAGTAGTTGGTGCATTCATGTATGCATTTTCCAATGCTGCTTGTACAGTTGAAGGAGGTTGTGTAGTAGTTGTCTCAGCTGGTTTTGGTACTTCTGCTGGTTTTTCAGCCATACCTTTTGGCAAGGTCGGTTTTGGTTTTGCAGTTTCAGCTGGTTTTACCTCAGCTGGTTTTACCTCAGCTGGTTTTACCTCTAACTGAGCAGAGAGTTTGTTTAGTTTTGCTTCTAATTCGGCAATCTTGACTTCAAGATCTTTTTTTGTTTGCTTTTTAGCAGCTGCCATGAATTTGGATGAATAATTTGGGGTTTATGTACATTTGGGTTAGTGAGCATATTTGTCATGATCAAGTTTTATATGCTCAAATTACATATCTGATCTAATGGACGACTTTGAAAAAGAATATCCAGAATTTGATTGGAAAAATACTCCAGCATACAAACATCCAGGAGGCAGAAATTGTCCATGTCCAAAACATGAATACATTAGAGAACAGATTAATTTCACAAAACAAGTAAATGAAAAAGGAAAAGAACCATCCAAAATAACACTAAAGTTTTGTCCAGATCATTACAGAGTTTACATGGATGAAGTAATTCCAGCAATGCCATTAAAATATAGAATTCTCACAAAAATTGCATTGAAACTTGGTGCGATTCAAGTTGAACAGCTAAAATACATGGAATCAGAATTGTGTTTCTACTGTAAATTTGGTTCAGGTGGACATGATAAAAAAACAGAATTACCACCAATGTAGATAATTTTTATTCAATAACTCAAGCAGAACATTAAGCAAATCCAGTTAAGCTTATACTTGAAATAACATCAGAAAAATCATGCCAATTGAAGATATCCAAGAATTCATCACAGAACTTGAAAAAAATGGAGAATTAAAAAGAGTAACAACAGAGGTGGATGCAGATTTAGAAATTGCAGAAATTATGAGAAGAGAAATGTATTCAAACGGTCCTGCAATACTTTTTGAGAACGTAAAAGGATTTGATATGCCAGTTTTAGGAAATGCATTTGGTTCTATGAAAAGATTAGAGATTGGATTAGAGATGAAAGATTTCACAGAAATTGGAAAAAGGATTACAGATATGACCAAAATGAATGTGCCAACAGGATTACTAAACAAAATAAAAAAATTACCAGAACTTTCAAAAATGACAGCATCATTTCCAAAATCAGAAGACAAAGGTCCAGTTACAGAGATTACATCAAATGATGCATCTTTTGATGATTTACCAATTCTAAAATCATGGCCAGATGATGCAGGTAGATTCATCACTCTAGGATTAGTTGCTACAAAACATCCAGAGACAGAAGTAAGAAATCTAGGAGTTTATAGAATTCAAATTATTGATAAAACTCATGCATTAATGCATTGGCAAAAACACAAACGCGGTGCACATCATGGGGAAATTTCTAAAGATAAAGGAGAAAAAATCCCAACTGCAATAATTATTGGTGGAGAGCCATCAACAGTATTTTCATCAATTGCACCAGTTCCAGAAGGATTGGACAAATATCTTTTCTCAGGGATAACAAGAAAAGAAGGAATCAAAATGGTGAAATGTAAAACAATAGATTTGGAAGTTCCAGCAAATGCTGAAATTGTTTTAGAGGGATATGTGGATCCTGAGGACATTAGAGATGAAGGACCATTTGGAGATCATACAGGATACTATACACCAGTTGAACCATACCCAACATTCACATTAACTGGAATCATGAGAAGGAAAAATCCAATTTACGTTACAACAGTTGTAGGAAAACCAATTCTGGAAGACGCATATATTGGAAAAGTGATTGAACGTTCATTTTTACCATTAATCCAAATGTTCCATCCAGAAGTAGTAGATTTCAGTATGCCAGCAGCAGGATGGTTCCAAGGATTTGCAATCATTTCAATTAAAAAACGATACCCAGGTCAAGCAAAAAAAGTAATGATGGGGTTATGGGGAATGGGACAACTCTCACTTACAAAGATGTTTGTTGTAGTTGATGAGGACATCAATGTTCATGACATTAACGATGTTATTTGGGCAATTACAACTAGAGCAGATGCTGCACGAGATACAACAATCATTAACAATACACCTACAGATACTTTAGATCCAGCATCACCACTTGTTAATTTAGGATCTAAAATGGGAATTGATGCAACACAAAAAACAAAGGAAGAAGGATATGAAAGAGAAATTCAACAACAAGTCAAAGTAGATGAAAAAACAAAAGACCTAGTAGATTCCAAGTGGTCTCAATACGGCTTATGATAAAGTAATAGGGTTATAGAAATTATCTCGTTCTTCTACAGAATACCCAATTTGATGAATGGCATCAATGATTTTTTTATCAGTTAATTCAGTAGAACGGGCACCAGTACAAGAAACAACTTCTTCGCCAATTAAAGTTCCACCAAAATCATCAGCACCATATTGTAAAGCAAGTTGGGCCATTCCAATTCCATTAGTTAGCCATGAAGATTGAATATGAGGAATAAGTCCATCAAAAATCAGTCTAGAAATTGCAATCATTTTCAAAAGTTGAGTTCCACCGGTTCCAATTTCAACAATCCCTTCTTCTTGCATCAAAGTATTATTTGGTTCAAAGTTCCAAGGGATAAATGCCATGAAGCCTTTAGTTTTTTCTTGAAGTTTAACAAGTTTGAAAAAGTGATCAACAATATCATTTTTGTTTTCTACATGACCATACATCATAGTAGCAGAAGAAGGAATACCAAGGTCATGAGATTCATTCATAATTCTTATCCAATCATCACTTGAAATCTTCTTAGGACTGATAATATCTTTCACAGAATCAACTAGAATTTCAGCTCCAGCACCGGGCATTGATTGTAAACCTGCATCTTTGAGTCTTCCCAAAATTTCTTTAGTTGACGATTTTTCAACTTTTGCAATCATATCTATTTCAGATGTAGATAAACCATGAACACCAACATTTGGAAATTTTTCACGAATCATTTTGAATGCATCTTCATAGTATTCAATTTTCAAATTTGGATTATGACCACCTTGAATCAATACTTGTCTAATTTTGAACATTTCAGATGCAGTCTTTACTCTAGATTCTATTTGATCAAGAGACAATGTGTAAGAATCTTCAGCTCCAGGTGATCTATAAAATGCACAAAATTTGCAGTCAGTGATACAGACATTAGTATAATTCAAAATTATATTATTTACAAAGGAAGCCTTTTTACCAAATTGTTTTCGGGTAAGATGACCAGAAACAAGTCCCATTAAATGAACATCATCAGACTCCAAGAGACGCATACAATCTTCATGGCCGGGTCTTTTTCCATTTAGAGAATTTTCTAAAATATCTTTAATATCGCTTTTTTGTAGCTGTTCAGTAGTCTGACTCAATTGTTTTTCATTCTTTAGAATTTCTATTTAATTCTTGATAGAAGGAGATACAAAAAAGGATCTAGGCAAAATCAGTAATTTGTGCTTAATTCTCAAAAAATCGATGTTTAATTATTCACGTTATTTTTAAGTAGGGATAAAAAAGAATCAATTCATGGTATCAGGTAATCAAATTAGACTAAATAGAATTCTCAGAAAAGGAAGAATGCTTTGTATTCCAATGGATCATGGTATTTCAAACGGGCCTATCGAGGGACTTGAAAATCCTGCAAAAATAATTTACAAATGTGAAAATCATGGTTTGACAAGTGTCATTATCAATAAAGGAATAATCAAATCAATGCCAAAACCAACAAGGGTTGGAATTTTAGTTCATTTTTCAAGTAGTACAAGTCTTTCATTATCTCCAAATCGTAAAATGTTAACAGGTACTGTAAAAGAGGCAGTAGCATTAGGGGCAGATGGAGTTTCATTGCACATCAATATTGGAGGAAAAGAAGAACCAGAAATGTTAGAACAACTTGGAATGACTGCAGATCAATGCCACAGATGGGGAATGCCACTTTTGGCAATGATGTATCCAAGAGGAGAGAACATCAAAGATCCACATGATCCTGAAATTGTAGCACATGTTGCTAGAATAGGAGCTGAATGTGGAGCAGATATTGTTAAAACATTATACACAGGAGATGTGGATTCATTTGCAAAAATTGTAAAGAGTACACCAGTTCCAATTGTAATTGCAGGTGGACCTAAAGCAAAAACAGATTTAGATATTCTTCAAATGACAGAAGACGCAATGACAGCAGGAGCAAAAGGTGTAACATATGGTAGAAACATCTTTGCCCATAAAGCACCTGAAAAAATGGTAGAGGCATTAGCTGAAATTATTTTTAAAAAGGGTACAGCAAAGGAAGCAATGAAAAGAATTGAGTAAAACAAGAGAATTAATTATTTCACCCAAAGGTTCACAGGCACAATTAACCAAATTTCTTCCACAACTAGAAGAAGAGGGGATAAAGATGGTATATTTGGATCCAAAAAAAATAGGTAAGAAAAAAACAAAATTGCAAACAGTATTTCCATCAAATTCTGCAAATTATGTAGTTCTTGAAAAAGATACAAGTGTAAAACCAAAGGGTAAAAAAATTGGAAAAAAATTTGAAGTGTTATCAAATACAGACATAGATGATGTACTAAGTATTGCAAAGAAAGGATTAGATTTTGTTGTAGTGGAAGTAAAAGATTGGAAAATCATCCCATTAGAAAACATAATTGCTAAACTTCACAAAATACATACCAAAATTTTTGCAATAGCAAAAACACCAGAAGAAGTAAGAAAGATGTTTTCAATTTTAGAAGTGGGAGTAGATGGAGTAATTTTCAGCACATCATCAATCAATGAAGTAAGAGAAGCAATGGTATACTTAGGAACCAGAAATTTTGAGATGAAATCTGCAAAAATAATTGAGATTAAAGAAGTAGGTGATGGGGAACGAGTTTGTGTAGACACAGCATCAATTCTTCACAAAGGAGAAGGAATGTTAATTGGGAGTAGATCAAACTTTTTATTTTTAGTTCATAACGAGTCAGTAGGTTCATCGTTTACATCACCAAGACCATTTAGAGTAAATGCAGGGGCAGTTCATTGTTATACACTTTCACCAGATGGAACTACCAATTATCTTTCAGAGGTGGAAACAGGCTCAGAAGTATTAATTCTAAACTCCAAAGGTAAAGCAAGGAGAGCGACAGTCGGAAGAGCAAAAATTGAAAGAAGACCAATGTTGATGATTAAAGCATCCATAGGTGGAGAAATAGGAGGCATAATTGCACAAGATGCAGAAACCATTCGATTTGTGAAAACAAATGGACAACTAGTATCAGTTACTCATCTTAAGAAAGGAGACGTAGTTATGGTTCATTCAAAACCTGCCACTGGAAGACACTTTGGTATGGAAGTTTCAGACGAATATATTTTAGAAAAATAAAATGAAATACAAAACTTGTGTCTCAGTTGCAGAAAAAACACCACAGAAGATAAAACAGACATTAAAAATTGCATTAAAAAAATCAGATTATGTAGAAGTTAGATTTGATTTTTTAAAAATTGAACAGATTCCAATAGCATTAGAAATTATTAAAAAAGATCTAAATAGAATAGTTTGTACACTAAGACCAAAAACAGAAGGAGGCAAATTTGCAGGTAAAGAAAAGGAAAGAATTGCAATTATAAAATTAATTGCAGAGTATTCACCATTTTTGTTAGATATTGAATTTAACACATTAGAAAAAAATCCATCATTAAGAAAATATCTAAAATCAACAAAAACAAAATTACTAGTATCTTGGCATGATTTTAAAAAAACACCAGCATCATTGGATTTAAAAAAGAAGCTTAATCAAATGAGCAAAATGTCAACAAATCTAAAAATTGTCAGCACAGCAAAATCAACTGAAGACTCTACTAGAATGTTAGAGTTATACAGCAAAAAAGGGAAAAATAGTTTAATTTCATTTGCAATGGGGGATTTTGGAAGAATTTCAAGGATTTTATGCCTGTATTTAGGTAGTCCATACACATATGTCTCATTAGGAAAAGCAGTGGCTCCAGGTCAATTCAGTGTAGATGAAGTAAATAAAATCATAAATCTAAAAAATAAATAAATTCTATTTGAGAGTTTAAATCAATCAAATATCCTTGGAAAATAAGATGAGTAAAACATTTGCAGTGATTGGAGATCCAATTGATCACTCATTATCACCTCATATTCACAGTGCAGCATTTAGAGAATTAAATTTAGATTGTTCATACATTGGATATCGAATTCCTAAAAATGAATTAGAAGAAGGTATTGAAGGATTAAAAAAAATAAAAATTGACGGATTTAACATAACCATTCCACATAAAATTGAGATGATGAAATATGTTGATAAAATAGATGAATCGTGTAGTTTGATTGGTGCGGTAAATACAGTTGTAAATGATAAAGGGGTTTTCAAAGGATACAATACAGATATGGATGGTTTCTTAGAACCATTTAAGAAAAAAAACTTAGAGATTAAAAATTGCAATGTTCTGTTGTTAGGGGCAGGAGGGGCAGCAAGAGCAATAGTTGCAGGAATTGCAAAAGAGAAGGCAAAAAGTATTACAATTGCAAATAGGACATTAGCAAAAGCAAAAAGTCTATCAGAATTTGCAAAAAAAATCCAACTAAATGCAAATGCTATTCAAATTAGTGAGGTAAAGAATTCAGCAAAAAATTTCGACATTATCATTAATGCCACATCTCTAGGATTAAAAAATGAAGCAAGCCCAATTTCACTAGATGGAATAAATGAAAAAACAATTGTATATGATATTGTATACATGCCAATGAATACAGATTTTCTTAAAAAAGCAAAAGAAAATAACGCAATCATAATTTTGGGGTATGAAATGCTTTTAGGACAAGCTACAAGAGCATTTGAAATCTGGCACAACATAGAAGCACCTTATAATGCCATGAAAAAAGCACTGTTAGGAGGATTTTAATGATATGAAAGCAAAAGCTACAATCCACGGGGCAGTATCACTAGTAAATGCAATTGCAAATCAGAAAGGGGCCACTCTAGGGATTTCATTAAAAGTAATTGCAGAAATGGAAACAACCCCAGGAAAAGGAATTATAATTAAATCAGAAAACAAAAGTCTAAGTTCACGTTTAATCAATAAGACAATTGAAAAAATTGTTTCAAAAGAAGATTTAGAACAAAATAAAATCACAATTACACTTGATTCAGAAATACCTACAGGGTATGGTCTTAAAAGTTCAAGTGCAATATCATCAGCAGTTGCACTTGTTTGTGCAAAAATATTCAAATCAAAATTTACTGATCAAGAAATTCTTCTTGCAGGAGTAGATGCATCAATTGAATCCAAAGTTAGTATTACAGGGGCATATGATGATGCATGTTCATGTTATTATGGAGGATTCAACGTAACAGATAATGCAAAAAAGAAAAGAATCAAGCACGAGAAAGGACCATCAAATTTAATCGCAGTGATATTTATTCCAAAAAATAGAAAAAGAGGGAACCTAAAAAATCTCAAAATTTTAGCATCAGTTTTTGAAAATGCATGGGAACTTGCAAAGAAAACAAAATACTGGGATGCAATGATAATTAACGGATTAGCGACTGCAGCAATTCTAAATTCCGAACCAAAAATAATTACAAATTTAATTGAAAAAGGAGCATTAGGGGCATCAATTTCAGGAAATGGACCATCAATTGCAGCAATTACAAAAAAAGAAAATGAGTCAGATATGAGAAAGATATTTTCAACATTAGAAGGGAAAATTATTGTTTCTAAAATCAACAATACAAAGGCAGAAGTTCATGAAATGTAAAATAGAGAAATCAAAAATATCAGGACAAATAACGTGTCCTCCAAACAAAAGCTATTCACATAGAGCAATTTTTCTTGCATCTATTGCAGGAAAAAATTGCACAGTCAACAATGTGTTGTTATCAGCAGATACAAAAGCAACGATAGAGGCATGTAAAAAATTTGGTGCAGAAATTGAAATACAAGATTCATCAATAATTGTTAAAAGTCCAATCAATTTAGGCACAAATGTTTCTCAAATTAATACAGAAAACTCGGGAACTACAATAAGAATTGCAGCAGGTATTGCTAGTTTGTTTTCCAATGAGATAACACTCACAGGAGATTCTAGTCTTCAAAAAAGACCAATGCAACCATTACTAGATGCACTTTCAAGTATAGGAGCACAATGTAACTCAACTAATGGAAATCCACCAATCAAAATCAAAGGAAAAATTTTAGGTGGAAGTGTTTCTATCCCAGGAAATTTTTCCAGTCAATTTATTTCATCATTATTAATTTGTGCACCATTAACTAAAAATGGAATCAATCTTAACATTGAAGGGAATTTAGTTTCAAAACCATATCTTGATGCAACTATTGCAACTATGAGAAAATTTGGAGTTATAGTTCAAACATTGATCCCGTACAAAAAATATAACATCACACCACAAATTTATAAAAATACAGAATTCACAGTTCCAATCGATTTTTCAAGTCTTGCATTACTTTTATCAGCTGCAGTACTCAACGGAGAAGAAATTTCAATTAAAGGGAATTTAGGAGACTTGCCACAAGGAGATGAAGTTTTTATAGATATTTTAGAACAATTAGGAGTTACAATTTCCATAAGTGAAGAAGAAATTAAAATTAAATCTCCTGAAAAATTAACTGGTGGAAAATTTGATTTAAGTAATTCACCTGACCTTCTCCCGCCTCTTGCAATTCTATCATTGAATTCATCTAGTCCAATCGAAGTCATTAATGTGAAACATGCAAGATTAAAAGAAACTGACAGAATTGCAATTATTTCAAGAGAACTTGTAAAACTTGGAATCAAAGTTGAAGAAAAAGATGATGGGTTAATTTTAGACTCATCAGATAATCTAAAAAGTGCTGAATTAATTTCTGAAAATGATCACAGATTATTCATGGCATTTTGTATAGCTGGAATGTATGTAGGGGATTGTACAATTACGGATCCAGAATCAGTTAAAGTATCATATCCAAATTTCATTGAAGAAATGACTAGAATAGGCGCAAAAATTAAAGTTCAATAAATTAATTCAAAAAAACTTCTCAGAGGCAATAGACGCGACCATGTACAGAGTGAAAAACATTCTCCGCACCTACAACGCTTTTACGATGATAACATGTCATCTTTCGCAAGGCCGCGCGAATTATTTTCTAGAATTTACATGTTTTAACAGATATTCTGAATGAAATTATTATATTTAATAATATTATGTAATTATTTGATAAAATAAAGAGTTATTTTATAATTTATAATTTTCATTAATCAATATTAAAAAGAAGAGATCTCAAAATATGAATTTTGTAAAAATTAGAATGAGGAATTATAAGCATCATTTAACCTTGATAATATGTTGCCGGGAAGTTCAATTGGTCAGCATCTTGTCTTAACAAGTTTTGGGGAAAGTCATGGAAAAGCTATTGGGGCAGTATTAGATGGATGTCCAGCAGGATTAGAAATTGATGAAAAAGATATCCAGAAAATGTTAGATCAAAGAAAACCAGGTCAAAATATTATTTCAACGCAAAGAAAAGAAGGAGACATTGTAGAAATTGTATCAGGTGTTTTTAGAGGACATACAACAGGGGCACCAATTACAATGTTAATTTGGAATAGTGATCAAAAATCAAAAGATTATGATAATTTAAAAACAAAATTAAGACCAGGGCATTCTGATTTTCCTGCAATGATAAAATATAATCAATTCAATGATCATCGAGGAGGGGGAAGATTTTCAGGAAGATTAACTGCAACTCACGTGATGGGCGGAGCCATTGCAAGAAAATTACTAAAAATAACAACAGGGATTGAAACTAATTCATTTACATCACAGATAGGGAAAATCAAAATGGAAAAAGAGTTCAATGAAAAAATGATTAATTCAATTTACAAAAATGAAGTTAGATGTCCTGAAATTAAAACAGCAAAAATGATGAGAGAGAGTATTTTAAATGCAAAGAAAAAAGGGGATTCACTTGGCGGAATAATAGAATCAGTAACAACAAATGTTCCAGTTGGATTAGGGGAACCAATTTTTAATTCATTAGAATCAGATTTGAGTAAAGCAATGTTTTCTATTCCATCAGTTAAAGGGGTAGAATTCGGTTCAGGATTTGCAGGTTCTGAACTACACGGTTCTGAAAATAATGATTTGTATACAATCAAGAGAGGAAAAATAATTACTAAAACAAATAATTCTGGAGGAATTCTAGGAGGGATTTCAAATGGGATGCCAATTACTATGAGAATAGCATTCAAACCAGCATCATCAATTGCACAAAAACAGAGTACAGTAGATATCAAAACCAAAAAAGAAACCATTCTTCAAGTTAAAGGAAGACATGATCCATGCGTAGTTCCAAGAGCACCACCAGTAGTAGATGCACTTGTAGCATTAACAATAGCAGATCACGCATTAATTTCAGGTGCAATCAAGCCAGTTTTGTAATAATATGTCAGACATTAATGAACTCCGAGATAGGATGAATGAAATCACCCTAGAAATGGTCAAGTTGTTAAAAAATAGAACAGATATTTCAAAAGAGATTGGAGAAGTTAAAAAAAATATAGGCAAAGGAGTTACAGATGAAACACGTGAAGATAATTTACGGAATAAAGTTATTTCATTATGCAATGAAATAGGATTTGATGAATCAATTGCAACAAAATTTTTAAATTTTTTACTAAACGAATCAGTTAAAGTTCAATCGATTAACAAACAAACACATCTATCAATTTTCTTAAAAGCAAAATCACTTGAACAAGAAGGTAAAAAAATTATCCATATGGAAGTAGGTGAACCAGACTTTCTTCCACCTCCAATTGTCAAAGATGCATTAACAGAAGTTTTTGATAAAGGATTTTTAAAGTATGGTCAAACAAAAGGAATTCCTGTATTTAGAGAAAAGTTGGCATCATATGTATCTGAGAAATTCAATACCAGTGTAACACAAGACAACATAATGGTTAGCCCAGGGGCAAGATTTTCAATTTATACTGCAATTACCACATTGTTAAATCCAGGAGATGAAATGATTGTAATTGAACCAGCATGGCCAGCATACAAAGATTGTGCCCTAAACTCAGGCATTAAAGTAAGGACGATTAATACAACATTAGAAGACAAATGGGAACCATCAATAGAGCAGATCAATAATACAATTAATTCAAATACAAAAATGATTGTTTTGAATTATCCAAATAATCCAACAGGAAAAATTCTCCCTGAAAAATTACAAGATGAAATTATTGAAATTGCTAGAAAAAACAAAATCTATGTTCTTAGTGATGAGATATATTCTCAATATGCAAAAACAAATTGGAAGAGTATTCTTAATTACAATTATGAAAAAAGTATCATCACACAATCATTTTCAAAATCACATGCAATGACAGGATTCAGAATAGGATATGCAATTGCAGATTCAAAAATAATTGAAAAAATGGCTAAATTACAAGCATTATCTCTAACAAATGTTTCAGAACCAATTCAATATGTTGCAATGAAAGCCCTTGAATCAGATACAAACAACAATACTAATACGATACAAAATAGACTAAACTTATTGCGTCAAAAAGCAGATGAGATTGGATTGGATTTTGTTGCCCCAGATGGTGCAATGTATCTTTTTGCACGAGTAAATCAAGAGGAATTTGATGGAGTTAAATTTGCAAATTCTACACTTGAGAAAGGATTAGCAATTGCACCAGGAGAGGGATTTGGAAACTACAAGAATTTTATCAGAATTTCTGCATGTCAAGATGAAAATAGTCTAAATGAGGGAATGAATATACTTGGGGACATCCTAGGAAGTAACAGTTGAAAAAGAAAATTACAATTATTGGGGCAGGCGGCCAAATGGGACAATGGTTTGTAAAATATTTTTCAGATATGGATTTTGAAGTTACAGGTCATGATTCAGAAAATAAGGTCACAGGTAAAGATGTGATAATTTCAGAATCACTAGTAGGCGGAATTCTACAAGCAGATTATGTAATGTTATGTACCCCAACCAGAAGAACCCCAGAAATAATCAGATTAATTGCAAAAGAAATGAAAAGAGGAACATATCTGATTGAGATTTCATCAGAAAAATCTAAAGTAGTATCCTCATTATCAAAAATGCCAGCAAAAATCAATCCAATTTGCATTCATCCGATGTTTGGTCCAGGCATTAAAACAATAAAAGGTAAAAATATTATTTCAATTCCAATTAAAGATGCTAAAAAAGAGTTAACAGTTACAAAATCATTGTTTGAAGGAGCCAATTTTGTAACAATTGATGCAGTTGAACATGATAAAAAAATTGCCGTGATTTTAGGACTAACTCATCTAATGAATTTGGTTTTTGCAAACATCATATCTAAAGATGAAAAAATGAACCTTACAGATAAAATGTCTGGAACTACATTCAGAGTGCAAAAAACACTAGCTGAAAGTATCATGACAGAATCTCCAGAACTAATAGAAACAATCATTGCAAATCCAGAAATTAGAAGAGTTGCAGAAGATCTTTGGAAAGATATTGGAAGATTACTTACATCTGTTCAAGAATCAAAGACTGAAGAAGTGGTAGAGTACATAAAACAATGTCAAGAAAGATTAGCCAAACATACAGACATTGAAGAATCGTATAAAAAATTATCAAAAATGGTAAAAATTCTTGAAAAATAACAAATAATGCATGCGACAAAAATAGTTACATCATTCATTAAAGACAATAAAAAAATTCTAATTTTAAAAAGAAGTGAAAAAGTGAAATCGATGAAAGGGTTATGGGCAGGCATAAGTGGAATTATAGAAAAAGATGAAACACCACTAGAAAGAGCAAAAATAGAAATTTTTGAAGAAGTTGGAATATTAGAAGAGGAGATTAGATTAATCAAATCTATAAAAGAAATGAGAATTAATTCACCACAGTATAAAAATCACGAATGGGAGATATTTCCATTTTTATTTGAATCAAAAAAACCAAATGTAAAACTCAATTGGGAAAATTCAGAATTTAGGTGGATAGAGGTTGAAGAATTGAAGAATTATGAAACAGTTCCTAGTTTAGAAAAAGTTCTATTCAACTTGTTGTAGATTTTCATTTTCTTTTTCATATTTTTTTTGTTGGGGCAACATCATGTAAACACATGCACCCCCACACATAGTACAAGGGACATTATTACCAGGGTGTTGTCCAGTTCTACTGTGAATTTTTGCTGCCTCTTCAGGATCAATAGACAACGCTAGTTGTTTTTCCCAATTTAACGTACGTCTTGCTTCAGTCATCTCCATATCCCATTTAATCACCTTGTCACGGATTTTTACAAGGTCACCAGCATGTGCAGCTATTCGATATGCAATTAATCCAGCTTTTACTTCTTCAGCATTAGGTAATGCCAAATGTTCAGAGGGGGTAAGATAACACAAAAGATCAACACCCTCACTTGCAGATACTGCAGCACCAATTGCACTTGCAATATGATCATGACCAGATGCAATATCAGTAACTAAAGGACCAAGAACATAGTAAGGAACATCACCAATGAGTGATTTTGCTAAACGGACGTTTGCTGCAACTTCATTTAATGGTACATGTCCAGGACCCTCAACCATAACTTGTACATCTTGTTCATGAGCACGTTTTGTTAATTGCGAGATATTGATCATTTCTTGAACCTGTAATTCATCATGAGAATCCAAAATTGAGCCTGGTCTGAGAGCATCTCCAAGACTAAAAGTTACATCATATTTTTTTGCTATTTCAAGTAAATAATCATAATGAGTCAAGTAAGGATTTTCTTTATCATGTTTTAGCATCCAGGCAGCAGTAATAGTACCACCCTTACTAACAACACCACCATATCGCTGAACTTTTAGAATTCTTTTTGCAATATCTTTTGTGATACCACAATGGATTGTGGTATAATCAACTCCATCTTTAGCATTGTTTTCAAATGCATTAAGATAATCATCTTCAGTCAAGTTCAAAGGATTTTTGTGAACTTCAACACCATAATTGTATGCTTCATAAATTGGAACAGTTCCAAATGTTATCGGAGCAGTTTCTAAAAGAGTTTGACGAATAGATTTTACATCACCACCATCACTAAGATCCATTATTGTATCTGCATGATATTTTATAGCAACTTTAGCTTTTTCAATTTCTTCATCTAGATTAACATTAAGAGTAGAAGTTCCAATGTTAACATTAACTTTAGTTTTTAGACCTTTCCCAATTCCAACATTGTGAATTTTTTGAGGTCTAGCATTATTACTTGGAATAATAATAGAACCATGTGCGATTTTTGAAATTAGCCAATCAAGAGAAACATCTTCATCTTTTGCAACTTGTTTCATTTCATCAGTAGGTACCCCACGACGAGCAGAAGTCATCTGAGTTGCCATAACAAATACTATAGTTTTACCTGATTTAAACAATCGTCAAAAAAATAAAATATATCAAAAATGATTTTACTATATTAAGAAGATCGATCTGTCTTATATGCAATAATTGTGTAATGAAGTTGTGAGAACTATAAGAGAATGTATACATTGTGGAAGAGAGTTTCAAAGTTTGAAAGATGAGTTTTGTTCATTTGATTGTGCAAGTCAAGCATCATCATAGACATTAAAATTAATTCAAATGTAATTCTTGTTCAAGGAGTTTCTTTTCAAATTGGATTTTGGAAATTCTATCTAAAATAGGCGCAATAATATGCTGAGAATCAGATGATTTTGTAAAATTCAGTTTTATTTCATCAACTCTTTGTGTAAATTCAATTTCAGAGTGAATTAGAGAAATATAGTTTCGCAGTTTTTGATTTTCAATTTTTAAAAGATCTATGTCAGATAAATTATTCATCTAGGAGGACTCCAATGTTCTTCAATTTGATTAAAATTTTCAGTTGAAACAAGTATTTGTTTACCACATTTGAAACATTGCCACAAAAATTTTCCATCTTTTTTAGTTTGATATTGCATAGGAAGTAAACAAGTAGTACAGTTTAATTTTGTAGAAGAAGAATCATTCACAACAGGTACTTTAGTCATTACATCAAGTAAATAATCAAACTATAAAATTCCTATTAAAAATTATTGAATAAATAAAATCAAATCGGAATTGAAGGAAAAACAGATTAGGGTTCAATATAAATAAAAATTATGAACATACTTTCAATTGGAGGATCAGACCCATCATCGGGAGCAGGAATTCAAAGTGACATCAAAACATTTTCATCATTTAATATACATGGATTAACAGTAATCACTGCAATTACAGGTCAAAACACCATACGTTTTGGAATGGTGGAGCCAGTATCAAAAGAGATATTAGAAAATCAAATTCAAACAGTGGTTTCAGATTTTAAAATTGACGGAATAAAAATTGGTATGGTGTATAATTCACAAATTATCAAAGTAATCTATCAGCAATTAAAAAAATTAAAAATTCCAATAATTGTTGATCCAATAATTAAATCAACAACAGGAGGCATACTATTAAAAAATTCAGCAATTAAAGATTTTCAAAAATTTATCATTCCACTTGCTACAATCATTACACCAAATGAATTTGAGGCTAAAATAATTTCAAACATGAAAACAGATTCAAAAATTTCACCTAAAAAAATGGCAGAAAAGATTCAGAAAATGGGATCAAAAAATGTGGTAATAACAGGGATTAAAACAAAAAATAATGAAATATCAGATTTTGTCCTTGAAAAAAATAAAAATTATTTCATCTCAGGTCAAAAAATCATCAATACAAATCATGGAAGTGGAGACAATTATTCAGCAGCAGCGATTTTTGCGCTTGTTAAAAACAAAAATATTGAAAAAGCACTGAGATTTGCCAAACAAATTACACAAGAATCCATCAGAAATTCTAAAAAAATAGGTAAAGGCATTCCCATTACAGACATAAAAAAACAAGATAATATCAAAACAGAATTAATAAAAGCGATTAACAAATTTGTTGAAATTAAAAATATTTATAAAAATATTCCAGAATGTCAAACAAATTTTGTATTTTCCAAACAAAATCCAAAATCAACAAAAGACATTCTAGGGATTAATGGAAGAATTGTTAAAGCAGGAAAACAAGTATTGGTTGCAGGAGATTTAAAATATGGAGGGTCAAAACACGTTGCAACAGCTCTTTTGGTCATGAATAAAAAATCGCCAGAAATTTGTTCTGCAATCAATATCAAATATCAAGATAATATTATTTCAAAAATTAAAAAATCAAAATTAATTTCAAGTAATTACGACAGAAATAAAGAACCAAAAATCACTAAAATAAAAAAATCATCAATAGAATGGGGAATAGAAAATGCAATTTATAATTCTAAAAAAATACCAGACATCATTTCCCACAAAGGAGATTTTGGAAAAGAACCAATGATAATTATTTTTGGAAAAACGCCAAATGATGTATTGAATAAAATTTTAAAAATTATTTAAAAAAAACTCTAGTCAAAATTCATCCTTGAACATAAATACTCACAACTCAAGTAGAAATTATGAAAGCAGTAATTCTGGCCGGTGGGTTAGGAACAAGGCTACAACCATATACAACATTTCTTCCAAAACCCATGCTACCACTAGGTGAGAAACCAATATTGGAACATTTGATAGACTGGGCAAGGAAAAATGGAATTAAATCAGTGGTATTATGTGTCAGTTATCTTAGAAAAACAATTGAAGATTATTTTGAAGATGGAAAAAGATTTGGAGTAAACATAGAATATGCAATTTCAAATAAACCACTTGCAACTGCAGGTCAATTAAAGACAGCAGAAAATTTTATCGACGATACTTTTGTGTGTATTTACGGAGATTCTATTTTTGATTTCAGTCTTAGAAATATGATTAAACAACATAAAAAGAAAAAAGCATTTGTCACAATGAGTCTAAATGAATATAAAACTAATTTACCATATGGAGTAATTGAAACATCAAAAAATGGTAAAGTTACAAGTTGGAATGAAAAACCAGAGATAAAAGCTAACATAAACATGGGGTGTTACGTAATGGAACCAGAAGTTTTGAAGTTTATTCCGAAAAATAAACCATATGGGATGGATGATGTAATTAAAAAGTCAATGAGTAAAAAGAAATTAGTTAGTAGTTTTCTTTCTAAAAAAGGGTTTACAGATATTGGAAACAAGACATCTTACAAAAAAGCATATCAAGAATATATTCAAAAATTAGGCAAGATCTGAAAATAAAAATGAGTGAATTAAAAATAAGAGAATTACAAAAGAAGGATCTTCAAAATGGGTTCCTTACAACACTTGATTCATTAAAACAAACAAGCAATATGGATAAAAATAAGGCTGAAGAAGTTTTTGAAACAATCAATTCCAATCCAAACCACATCATAGTAATTGCAGAATTAGATGGAAAAATTGTTGGAACCACAACCCTACTGATTGAACCAAAATTCATTCACGATGGAGGTCTAGTAGGACATATCGAAGATGTAGTAGTGGAAAAAAATGTCCAAGGGCAAGGAATTGGTAATAAAATTGTAAAATTTCTTCTTGAAGTTGCAAAAAATCGAGGCTGTTACAAGACAATTTTAAACTGCACAGATGATGTGAAAGAATTTTATGAAAAAAATGGATTCAAACATACAGCAAATGAATTAAGATTTGATCATAACTAGAAATATTCTTTTTTAGGACGAACTTTTTTGAGTCTAGTCAAATATGCACCAACACCAATTACAGGAAATGACAATACAATGAATAGAATTGGGACGTTTTTTACCCAATCTGTAATGTATTTTTTATCAATCATATCTAACATAGAATAACAAATAATCATTCCCAATAACAAAACAATGCCACCTGCAATGATTAGCCCTCCAATAGGTCTAGAGCCATATCGCTTACTCATAATGAAAGGAACTGCAGCTAAAATTCCAGCTGGTGCAACCCCAATTGAGATAAACTGAAATATTTTAGAATCAAACCATGAATCATCAATGATAGCATTTTCAGGGGGATTAATTACATAATTGTAAATCGAAATCATCTCACCAGAAAACATTGCAAATAAACCAAGACTAACTACTGCAAGCCATTTCTCAATTGCCATAAGAAATACAGATTATAGTTGATAAATAAACCATTCAAAAAAATTATTCAATACCCACAAGGGCAGCTAATTCTTTTCTACAAGCAGCACCAAGTTTTTCGGCAGCATCTTCAGGGGAAATATCATTTAAGAAAATACCAAATCCTCGTTCTAAACCAGACCTATTTTTTGTAATTGGGTATATTTCAATATGCCAATGAATTTGTCTACTACTTTTCTTTTCAGGAGAAAGGTGGAATACTAAATTAAATGAAACATTTTTAATAATTTTCGATAATCCACCCAAAGTTGATCTTAAAATCAAGGATAAATCATTGATTTCTTTTTGAGAAATTTTTGAAAAACTAGTAGTATGTTTTTTAGGAGAAATCCAAAATTCATAAGGATATGAGGGAGCCCATGGGCAAAATGCCATAAAACCTTCAGTCTGAAGAATTTGTCTAGGACCACCAATTTCTTCATTTACTGTTTGACACATATGACAAACACCTTTTTCGTTTAGGATTTTATGAGAGGCCTCTGCTTCCTCTTCAATAATTGGAGGAATAGAAGAGAACGTTAGGAGGTTTAGATGAGGATGAGGATTATTATTTCCAGATAATTCACCATGATCAGCATAAATTGAAACGTAAGTAACACCTTTTTGAGTATAAAGCCATCTAAGACGGTCCTGAACAACAACTAAAACATTTGACCATTGTTCAGTATCAATGGTTGCAAAAGTATCTTTTGAGTTTGGGGATGCAACCACCACATAATGATAACCATATGAGGGTTCACTATAGAAAGGCCTATCACTGTAAGAATTTTCAGCATCTATAGACACAACAGGATTTTTACTTTCAAAAACTCTAATTGACCAGTTTGTTACATAATTATCTTCATCATCTTGAAGACGTTGTAACATTCCATTTTTTGCAACAAGTGACAAAACAGAAGGATTTGTCATGGATTCATTTCCAGGAGAAAATGGAGATTTTTTTGGATCAGTTATTTTATCATCTTTTTTTGAAATAATCATAAAACGTTCAGAAACATAATCTTTACGCATGCCACCCATAATTGTAATTGAAAGTAAATGTACATTAAAACAGTTGCTAAAAAATCAAAATCAAAAATTTCTCAATCTATTATTTTTCAAAACAAGGAATTACAATTTGAGTAAACATCCAAGTTTTTAAAAATCATTTTGCAATTCAAATTTTTGATCGCTTAATTTGTTGCAAGACTTAAAGTAGAGCACCAAAATCCGATTAAACAGAGATAGTATGGATAATTCTGATGTTCATATGATTTACGTTCTGTTAGACGGAGTTGGAGATCTTCCACACCCAGATTTAGATGGAAAGACACCTTTAGAGGCAGCAAATACACCAGTTTTAGATAAAATTGCAAGTAATGGTGCAATAGGAGAAGTAATTTCTGTAGGTAAAGGAATAGCTCCAGAGTCAGATATTGCAGTATTCAATATGCTAGGTTACAAATTCAATCATGCAGATTATGCAGGTAGAGGAGTAATCGAAGCAATTGGAATAGGAATTGATTTTAAAGATGGAGATTTAGCACTAAGAGGGAATTTTTCTACATTAAACAATGATGAAGTGATCATAGATAGAAGAGCTGGAAGACATATTGAAAAAGAAGATGCACAAGGAGTTGCAAAAGAAATTGAAGAAAAAATAAAATTTTCAGACTCAAATGCATCAGTTGTTGTATCTCCAACAATTGGACACAGGGTTACAGTTAGAATTAGAACAAACACACAAAAATTATCTTCAAAAATTACGAATACGGATCCAGCTTATAGCAATATTGGAGGTATGGGAGTTGCAAAAGCAGTAGGAGATTTTTTGAAAATTGAAAAATGTCTACCAATTGAAGAAATTGAAGATGCTAAATTTACTGCAAATCTAGTCAATGAATTTTCTGAACAGTCAATTAATATTTTAAAAGAAAGTCAAATTAATAAAAAGAGAAAAGAACAAGACAAAAAACAACTTAGTTGTATCTTACTTAGAGATGCAGGAAACAAATTTCCAGATGTAATTCCAATTAATGAAAAATATGAAATGAAATTTTCATGCATAGTAGATATGCCAGTAGAACTTGGAATTTCAGATGTTCTTGAAATGAAGGCGTTTGAAGCAGGAGGATTAACAGATTATGAAGAAAAAGCTAGAGTTGCAGCAAAAGCAATGGAAACTCAAAATTCCATTTATGTACATCTTAAAGGACCTGATGAATTTGGTCATGATGGGGATGCAATAGGAAAAATGAAAAATATTGAAGAAATTGATCAAAGATTCTTCAAAACTCTTGTAGAGAATATAGATTCAAGTAAAGTGGCAATAATTATTTCAGCTGATCATTCAACACCATGTATCAATAAAGGACATAGTGATGATCCAGTTCCAGTTGTAGTATCAGGAGATTTTATTAAAAATGATGGAACAACAAGAATGACTGAAGCACAAGCCAAAAAAGGCAGCATAGGTTTACTTCAAGGTGCAGAAGTAGTTGCTAAATCTCTAGAATTAATTAAATCTCAAAAATAATCAAATTATTTGCTTTTTGCATTTCAACTGCTTTTTTTCTTAATCTATCAATATCAATAGAATGGTACATGGAAGGGGAAGCGCCTAATTTTTCCAATACTCGTCTAAGCATTCCAAGTCCAATACGAAGATCATCTTCTTGAGCATGAGCAAATGCTACAGCAAATAATATTATTCCCTGAAGGATTTCTTTTTCGCGACCAAAGCATTGTTTCCAAACTCCCTCAAATGCTTCATGACATTCCCAAAATCTTTCATTGTTAAAGTAAAAAATTCCATCGGTAATTCCTTGTTCTTTTCCGATCTTTTCTTCTATTACATGACGAATATTATCAAGAGGACCAATTGGAGATAATTTTTCAATAAGTTTGTCAAGATCTTCTTTTTCTACCCCCACATCAAACTCTACAAACTTTCCAGCAATTCGCACAACTCTTACCGATGCATCAATATCAGATGTTAGATCTCTAGCATTATAGATCAACTTTCGAGAATCCTTTGGGGTGTATCCATTATTTGTAAAATGGAGCATATAGCGTTCCATGATAATATTATCTAGTTTTTTCTTAAATTTCTTATCTATTTCAATCAAGGTTTATATGAAATATCTAAAGGATTTTGGGTACATGTCCATTATTGAGACAATTACAGACGTAGATAACACCTTCTTATCTAGAAGAGAGTTAACTTGTAATTTTGCAGGCTTGGGAGGAAAACTCAAAAAACTAGAAGCTGTAGATATGATTAACAAAGAATTCAAGTTAGATGGTAAAGTCATCATTCCAATGTTGCTCAAAACCCATGTAGGGAAATCAACAATCACAGGAACATTCTTTGTTTATGATGATGAAGGATTAGCAAAAAAACATGTCAACCCAACAATATTCTCCAGACTAGAAAAAACTAAAGCAAAATTAGCTGAAGCAGAAGCCGCAGCAAAAGAAGCAGAAGCACCAGCTGAAGA
>ENA-UZXA01000562-UZXA01000562.1-metagenome-genome-assembly--contig:-Day-1-1m-contig-562_pt1 | contig 21154 bp, 21 predicted proteins | sample MGYA00260336_ERZ794896 | MGnify/ENA metagenome assembly ERZ794896
GCTCCCATTACAGCTACTGCTGCAATTGTAAAGAGCATACTAACACGCTTATTCATACGGTCGAAAAAGAAGATTATGTATATAATTCTTAGTTAAAAAAGCTCAAAAAAACTAAAAAAAACGAATAATAGGTAATTAATGATTCAAAATAATATGAAATTTAGAGTCGATGAAGATTCATTAGGCAAAGTCAAAATTCCAGCTGACGCATATTATGGGGCATTTACTGGGAGAGCAATTAAACAATATCACGTTACAGGAAACAAAAGTCATACGAATTTGATTAGATCGTTTGTCATGATTAAACGATCAGCAGCAGTTGCAAATATGAAAACTAAGGCCATTGATACAAAACGAGGAAAAGCAATTGTTTCTGCATGTGATAAAATTTTGTCTGGAAAATATGTAGATCAGTTTGTAGTAGATATGATAAACTCAGGAGCTGGAACAGCATTTAATATGAATTCTAATGAAGTGATTGCAAATGTTGCATTAGAAGTTCTTCATAAAAAGAAAGGACAACATCAATTCCTACATCCAAATGATCATGTCAACATGTCACAATCAAGTAACGACACATATCCAACTGCCATGCATGTTGCAATTTTGATGAATCTTAAAGAAACAATTCCTGCAATTGATATTTTGATCAAATCTTTATCTAAAAAAGCAAAACAGTTTTCATCATTTAAAAAAATTGGTAGAACACATCTAATGGATGCATTGCCAGTTACATTGGGAAGTGAATTTGCAGCTTATGTTACATCAATTAGTAAAGCACGAAATGAAATTGTGTCATCTCAAAAAGAATTACAAAATGTTGCACTTGGAGGAACAGCTGTAGGTTCTGGCGCAAATACACCAAAAGGATACAGAAAGATTGCAATATCAGAACTTGGAAAAATTTCTAAGCTTTCACTAAAACCAGAAAAAGATATGCAGCATAGTTTACAAAGTAAATTTGCAGTTGTAAATGCATCAAGTGCGTTACGAAACTTGGCATTGGAAATAGGCAAACTTGCAAATGATATCAGATTAATGGCATCAGGCCCAATAGCAGGCTTGGCAGAATTAGGAATTCCGGCAGTACATGCAGGTTCATCAATTATGCCTGGAAAAGTAAACCCATCATTAGCTGAATGTATGAATATGATTTGTTTTAACATAATTGGGAATGATACATCAGTTTCTTATGCAGCTCAAAGTGGACAGTTTGAGCTAAATGTAATGTTACCAGGAATGCTAAAGTGTATGTTAGAATCAACGGATATGCTCAAAAATTTCTTGCCTATATTTTCTGCAAATCTGATTGATGGTCTAACAGCAAACAAAGACAAGTTGCGTGCAGATATAGAAAACAGTCCAGTTATTGTTACGTTACTAACTCCAAAAATAGGATATCTAAAATCAGCACAACTTTTCAAAGAGTCATTAAAAACAGGAAAGACAATCAGAGAACTTGTTGTCTCCAAGAAATTAATGAGCAACAAAGAAATTGATTCATTATTTGGATAGACAATGGCAAAGATTTTTGTAGAATCTTACGGATGTTCTGCGAGTTTTGCAGATGGAGAAATGATTTCAGGATTAGCTCGTAATGGTGGTCACACTTTAGTTGATGATTCTTCAGAATCAGATTTGAACATAGTAGTAACATGTTCAGTAAAAGATGCCACTGCAAACAAAATGATTCATAGAATAAAATCATTAAAATCAAAACCACTAGTGGTTGCAGGATGTCTTCCAAAAGCAGAACAAGTTACTGTGGAGAAATTTTCAGAAAATGCTAGTCTATTAGGACCAAATTCAATTGGGAAAACACTTCAGATAATTGATTCTGCACTAAAGGGTAAAAAACAGATTGCATTAGATGATTCAGATTTATCAAAAGTTGGTTTACCAAAAGTTAGACTCAATCCAGTGGTAGGAATAGTAGAGATTGCAAGTGGGTGTCTTAGCGAATGTACATTTTGTCAGACCAAATTATCAAAAGGAGATCTTACAAGTTACAGACTAGGAGATATAGTTAGACAAGTTCAAACAGAAATTAAAGAAGGATGTAAAGAAGTATGGTTAACATCTACAGATAATGGATGTTATGGATTTGATATTGGGACAGACTTACCATCATTAGTAAATGCAGTAACAGAAATTCCAGATGATTTTATGATAAGAGTTGGAATGATGAATCCCATGTACATGCCAAGAATCAAAGAATCTTTGATCAAATCTTTTAGCAATGACAAAGTCTTCAAATTTCTTCACATTCCAGTGCAATGTGGAAGTAACAAAGTATTACATGATATGAAAAGAGGCCATACAGCAGAGACTTTTAGAGAAATTATCAAAAAAGTTAATGAGGAATTTGAGAAATTTACAATATCAACTGATATCATAGTTGGATTTCCTTCAGAGACTGAAGAAGATTTTCAAAAAACAGTAGATTTACTTGATGAGGTTAGACCAGATGTAGTTAATTTATCAAAATACAGTGCAAGACCAGGAACTGATGCAGCAGAGATGAAACAGATCGATGTTGTCGAAATGAAACGAAGAAGTAAAATAATTTTTGAACAGATCAACAAAATATCAATAGAGAATAACAAAAAGTGGATCGGGTGGAAAGGTAAAGTTTTGTTTGATGAAAAAACAGAGGAAGGTGTTAAAGGAAGAAATTTTGCATACAAGCCTATTTTTGTACAAGATGATGTAGATATTGGTCAATACCATACAGTTAAGATTACAGATGTTACAGTAAACACCTTACTTGGAAAGATCGCAAGCTAAATTTTTTAGATCTAAAATTTGATTAAAAAAACGTAAGAAGGTTTTTTATCCAAATCAGCAAATAGTAATAGAAATGAGCTTTCAGATTAAGGAACCGATTTTAGTCATAGGTTTAGGGGGAGTAGGCTCAAAATTAGCAATCAAAGCAAAAGAGACTCTTAATTCAGATTGTTTACTAATTAGTAATGACACAAAAGATTTTTCGTCAGATAATTCATTTATTCAAATTTCAACAGATTCAGTTGTAAATCCATCTATTCAATTAATCAGAGGCTCAGCATTCAAAGTATCTGATGAAATAAAATCAAAGATTGCAAACTATTCTACAGTTGTAATGATGAGTAATCTTGCAGGAAAAGCAGGTTCAGCAATTGCACCGGTCATATCTAAAATGTGTAAAGAATCAGATAAAGGATTAATTTCATTTGCAATTATGCCTTTCAAATATGAAAAAGATAGAATTTTCAATTCTGGAATATCACTTAAACGAATCAGAGAAGATTCCAAATGTACTATTGTACTTGACAATGATTCATTATTAGATAGTAATCCAGATTTGAGTCCTAAAGCATGTTATGATATTGCAAACTCTGCAATCATGCACATAGTGGAATCACTAGGAACATCAGAAATATCTTCTGAAACAAATATTCTATCAACTAGTAAAAATGGTCAAGACATTGAAGACTCACTTAGAGATTCATTAAAAATGCTTTATGAGAATGCCCCACCAAACGCAGTGAAACGTTCAATGTTGTATGTAGTGGGAGGCAGTAATATTCCAGTAGGAGTATTAAACTCAATTACAAATATCACAAATGGCATTCTAAAAGAAAGTAATTCCCAAATAGATATGACATCAAATGAAAAATCTAAAGTTGTTATGTTATCATCAATTCAAGGAATGACAAAGTTTGACAATTATGATCCACTGGGAATGATCCCACAAGAAAATACATTGGATTGGACTACACCAGATTGCAGTATGGACTGTAAACTAGATTTATACCAATTAGAATAAAATTATTTTTTTAAAATTTTAATTTTTTAAGGGAAATTATTATTCAGAATCTTTCTTTGGTGCGTCTGTTACAGGTTCTTCTGCTGGTGCTTCTGTTACAGGTTCTTCTACTTTATCTTCAACTTTTTTGGTTTCTTTTTCAGGAGTTACTGCAGATTCTGCATCTTCATCATATAGAGACACAAGAATATACCCTTCGTCAGTTTTACTCATTCGAACTCTAATTTTTCTTGGAGGATTTCTAACTCCTTTTGACCAAATTAGATGAGCTAAGTCTTCTTCAATTTTAATTTCTTCAACTTTCATGTGATGACGAGCAAATTCTTTAATCATATTGATTGCTCTAACTGCCCTATGCTGTGATTGCGAGAGTTTGACCTTACCAAGAGGAATTGTATAAACACGTTCTAATTCTTGAGACAACTATCCTACCTCCACATCGGTTGAACGCCAAGCCCTACGTTTTGGATTTGTTCTAACACCTCTTTTTGTTTTGAGAATGATCCAAGCTGGTACAGCAGATGCCTGTTTTGTTTTCTTTAACAAACGAATTTTTCTTGGAGAGGACTTACGTGCAGCCATAAGTTTTCAGGCGCGAAGAGCTCTTTTTAAATGAATCTCAGGATTTAAGGCAATTTTGAATCTGTTTTAAGATTCTAGCAGAAGCCCCCCAAACAATTTGATTTTGATACTCAAAAGTGAACATTTCTTGAATAAGGTTATGATTAGGATCTGGATCTTTTGCTGCTGTTTTTAAAAATGGTTCTAAATGAATATGAAAAATTTTTTCAACTTCAGCATTTGCTGAAAGTGTGGGGAGGAAATCAAGAGTTGCAATAAAGGGAAAAATCAAAAAACCAGAGTTCAAAGTAATTACAGGATCTAATTGACCAATTACTTGATCTCTAGTAATTGTAAGCCCTATCTCTTCACTAGTTTCACGTAATGCAGTTTCTAAAAGATCAGAATCACTGTTATCGAATTTCCCACCAGGAAATGAGATTTCACCTGCATGGAATTTCATATGTTTAGGTTTTTCAGTCATTACAATAATTGGGTCATCACCATAAATTACCACAAGTACTGATGCTAATCGATATTTTTTGTCAACAGTAACATCAAGATTGATTGAATTTGAGAGAGTAGATTTTAAATGAGTTAAATTCATCTTGTTTTCCTATTATTCCATATTGGTTTTGGTATTCAAAGGTTTTAACCAAGGATACAAAAAATTAGAATATGACAATTAGGTATGAAGCTAATCCACCAAAAATTTTACCGAATGTCGATACAAATGAATCAATTATAAAATTTATAGAAAGAATAAAAGAAATTTCAAAAAAATGTGATGCAATACATCTTACCGAAAATGTATTAGGATTTCAAAGAGTATCGCCAATTGAAATAGGAAAAATTATTAAAAAAGAGATTCCAGATTTACCAATTACAGTAAGCCTTAGAGTCAGAGATAAAACCAAAGAAGAGATTTTAGAATTTGTAGAAAAATACATCACAGAAGGTTTTTCAGGAATTTTGATTCTAATGGGAGATCCTTCACAGACAGGGGAAAAAGATTCAGGCCAGATACCAAGTACAACAATACAAAATCTAAGAGAACAGGGAATTGAGTCAAAAATTGATTTGTACCTCTCAATTTCAAACAAACCAGATTTTACCAAAATTGGGAAAAAAATTAAAGCAAAACCAAAAGGATTCATGACACAAGTAGTTCAAAATATAGAACAAGCCCAAAATCTTTCAGATAACTTGAAAGGATTTTCAATAATTCCAATCATATTATTTCCTTCTGAAAAAAATGAAAAATCTGCAAAATTTCTAAACTTAGATTTAGCATCATACAGTCAAACATTTGATGAATTTGTAAAAAGAGTTCATGAAATTACAGGAGATGTGTTAATCACATCACCCAATGACTTTAACGGTTTGAATAAATTTTTAGAAAAACAAGTTATCTAAAGCACAAAATATTTAGCTTCAGGATGATGAACAACAATTGCAGCGGTAGATTGTTCAGGAATTATTTGCCCAGATTCAGTTAAACTCATTCCAGATTTTTCAGGTTGTAATAATTTCCATACCAAGTGATGTTGTGCCACATCAGGACAACTAGGGAATCCCCAACTATACCTCAATCCACCTTTGTCTAAACTCATTTCAGATTTTATTTTTTGATTCACCCATTCGGCTAATGCTTCAGCAACTTCAACTGCCAATCCATGTAGATAATATGCATCAGTATACTTGTCTTCTTGATTCCATTGTTCAATGATTTCTGCCACTTTATTTCCCACAGTAACAGATTGAAATGCAACAACATCATCATCTCCAAAATAATCAGTTAAACATAGATGGTCTGGTTTTGTGGAACGTGGGAATTCTAATTCAACATCATCTCCAGAAGGGTTCTCTACTAGTAATTTTCGATCCATGTTATGGCATTTGAAATATCCATAAACAATTTCAGGTTCAAAGAGTTTTTCACGAATTATCCTTATCTTCCATTCAGTTAGTAATTGTTCATGTTCATCTTCAAATTCAGAGCCTGCTTTTCCTCTCAATCCCCAAGATAATTTGAAAAGGGATTTTTTATCAATCATTGTCCAAACTTCGGCCATATTGATTTGATCTAATTTTAATCGAATTGGTTCTCCAATTAGTTTTGGGGCAGGGGGTCGTACAGGTTGGATGTCACTTTTTGGAAGAGTGTCAGGATCTATTGTTGCACTAGATTTATCTTTCCAATTTTCTAATTTTTCTTTCCAGTTAGCTAAAAGTTTTGGTTTTTCATCAGAAACTAAAACATCCATTGTTTTGAGACCCTCAAACATTGTATTACAATAAAATACACCAGGTTCATAAATTCCATCTTCTTTTGCAATTCTGTTTATGTAATTACTGTTAATTGCAGCACCACCACAAAGAATCGGAATAATCATATTATTTTTTCTTGCATGTTCTACAAAGAATTTCATTTGTTTTGAAGTAGATACTAGTAATGCAGACAAACCAATCGCATCAGGTTTTGTCTCATCAATTTTTTCAAGGAATTTTTGTAATGGAACCTGCTTACCCAAATCATGTACTGTATATCCATTATTTTGAAAGATTGTCTTTACAAGATTTTTACCAATATCATGTACGTCACCATAAACAGTACCCAAAACAAGTACACCTTTACTCGTACCTTCTTCTTTGACCAAATATTTCTCTAGTTCTTCAACGGCTGCCTTCATACATTCAGCAGATTTGAGAACAAATGGAAGAATTAACTCACCTGCACCAAATTTGTCACCTACTTCCTTCATTGCAGGAAGTAAATCCTCATTGAGTGTTTTTATGGCACCATCATGTGTTTCTTCTTTTGGTAAATCAAGAGACAAAGTTCCTTCAAGATCCTGAATTTTTTGATCATTTCCAAGTTTCTCTGCGATTGCAGATACAACATCATTTTGAATTCCATTTTTTAGTCTATTTACAATTCTGAAGTTTGCTCGTTTTCCTGCAGGCCACGATGGATCAACATCTACTTTCTTTGAAGTAGTACCATCTTGAGGTCCTGTATTTTCAAAATATACAATCAGATCAGAAAGTGCGTTGGGATTAGCGTTAAAGACTAGATCTTCTGCAAGTTTTTTTTCTTTTTCATCAATTTCGCCATACGGAATAATCTCTTTTGCATTTACAATTGCAGTGTCAAGACCAGATTTAACAGCATGATATAAGAATACAGAATTAAGAACTTTTCTAGCATAGGGGGCCAAACCAAAGCTAATGTTACTTAATCCCAAAGTAGTAAATGAATTAGGAAATTTTTCTTTGACTAGTTTAATACCTTCAAGGGTATTTTTTCCTGCATTAAGAAATTCATCTTCTCCAGTTGCCAAAGTAAATGTAAGAACATCAAAAATAAATTGGTCAATTTTTAATCCATATTTTTTTCCTGTTTCATAAAGTAATTCTGCAGTATCAACTTTTTGTTGTGGTGTTTTTGCCATACCTTCCGGGCCAATACACAAAGCAATTGCAGGCAAACCATACTTGGCCATTATAGGAGCTAGTTTTTCAAATCTACTTCCATCACCTTCAAGATTAATTGAATTAATTATTGGTTTTCCAGGAATTTGTATAACGGATGCTTCAATTACATCAGGATCTGTAGAGTCAATTACAAGAGGAGCATCAATTTCCAAGCTTAATCGTTTTACTAAATTTAGCATAAACTCACGTTCATCTGCACGTTCAGTTGTTGCAACACAAACATCTAGACAATGAGCTCCGTCCTCAACTTGAATTCTTCCTAAATCAACTAATCCATCATAATCATCATCAAGAACTAATTTCTTGGCTTTACGAGAACCTTGAGTATTGATTCTCTCCCCAATAATCATAGGTGCAGGAACTTGTTTTAGATCAACGGCCTTTAATGCTGAACTGACTCTAGGAACTGTCAATGCTGTAAAATCACATCTGTTTTTGTAAATACTTAACCATTGATAGAATTGTCTTTTTCGTTAATTACTTTCCTCAAGGCCTTAATGTGTTCAGGGTTTGTTCCACAACAACCACCAATTATTCGAACTTTTTTGTATTGATTAAGAAAATCACCTAAGGCATCTCCCATTTTTTCAGGAGTCATTTTGTAAACTGCATGACCACCATCATTTTCAGGCATACCAGCATTTGGAACTACTAACACACTATGCTCATTTTGTTCATCTAACCATCTAACACTAGGAGTCATCTCAATTGGGCCAGTAGAACAATTCAATCCAAATACATCAATGCCCATATCAGATACAGTTGTGTATGCTGCTTGGATATTTGTGCCAAGTAACATTTTACCATATTGATCCAAAGTAGTATTTGCAATAATTGGAACACTTTTGCCAGTTTTTTTTATTGCATTATGACATGCCTCAATGACAAGCTTGACTTCCAAGATATCCTGACTAGTTTCAATTAGTAATGCATCAACACCTCCAAGAATCAAACCTTCAGCTTGTAATTCAAATGCCTCTCGAATTTCATCAAGAGGTTTTTGGCCCAAATCAGGATCATTAGAACTTGGTAGATATCCTGTTGGACCCATAGAACCAATTACATACCGAGGGGTGTCAGAATATTCTTTACAAACTTCAGATGCAAGTGTAGCAATTTTTTTATTGAATTCAACTGTTTGATCACCAAATCCATATTCATCAAGTTTAATTTTATTTGAACCAAAAGAATTTGTTTCAATACAATCAGACCCAGCATCTAAGTAATTTTTATGAATTTGTTTAATCCATTCAGGATGAGTTAAAACTAGACCATCATTAAATCCGTCTTGATTGTTTGGAAAGTCTTCAGGTTTTGGATCATGTCTTTGAATTTCAGTTCCCATTGCACCATCAAATAATAAAATTCTATTTTTCATTGCATCAAGAAAGGGTTCTTTTTCTGTCAACATAGTTTGAAAATATTTTTGGACAGTTTAACTCTTTTCAGAAAAAACCACAAAGAATGGTAGTATTGATACGTATATTGAAATTAGGTAAAAAAATAATTTTACGTACATTTATGCAAAAATTACAGGTAAATAATTTAGTTCGTAGTGCAACATTTTTTCAGCATGCAGGGATTTCAATTGTATTTGTATTCATGCCCATTATTGCAAAAGGTGTAACAGACTCAATTTTTGAAATTGGGTTAATTGTAGCGTCATTTAGTTTTGCTCAAATATTATCTGAGATCTATTTTGGTAGACATTCAGATAAAAAAGGAACTAGGCTCAAATTCATTAGAATTGGCTTCGTAGGATGTGCAATAGCATTCGGAATGCATTATTTTGCAGATGACGTCACATTATTATTTCTTGTAAGAATTTTTGCAGGAATTGCAAGTGGAATAATGATCCCAGCAATGATTGCGTATGCTTATGAGGCAAATACCGATAAAAAAAGAGCTGCCACGGTAATCTCTTTTCATGCATTAGGATGGCTTGCAGGAATTGCAGCTGCAGGATTTGCTAATGATCTTAAATTGATTTTCTTAATTAGTGCAGTATCATTTGTGATAGGATTATTATTCACAATTAGATTACCAAACCCAATACAAGAAAAAGAGCTAGAACCAGGAACAACAAAAAAAGTTATTTTAAAAAATAAATTTTTATTTTTATCACTATTACTGAGACATATCGGTGCAGCATCAGTTTGGACAATTCTTCCAATCATGTTAATGGAGAGATTAGGAGCTGAACTTTATCAAATATCAATTGTATATGTTGCAAATACGCTAACAGCATTTATCTTGATGAATTTGATGGCAAGTAAAATTAATCTTTCAAATGTTACAAAATTCAAAATTGGAATTGGATGTACAACATTTGTGTTTATAGGATTATCAATAATTACAGATTGGTGGATGGCAATGCCATTTATGGCACTTGTTGGAGCAACATGGGCATTTTTGTTTATTGGGGGGAATTTTCATTTAATGGCGAATAATCCACGTTCAACATCTACAGGTATTTTCAGTTCCACATTATCTATTTCTACAGTAATTGGTCCAGTAGTTGCGGGAAGTATTGCAGTTGTATTTGATTATGTTGCAGTAATGTATTTTGCAATTGCAATAATTGTATGTGCATTTATTGTATCACTAAAAATTAAAAAATAAAAATAGTGTTTTAACTATCTTAATCCCCAACGAGACATTACTTTGTGTTCTAGTCTTTGGAATATGACACTATCAATCACAAGACCAATACCCATTATCACAAGCATTATTGCAATTACTTCAGAAACATCATTAAGCGAACGTCCAGCATTTAGTAAAAATCCCAATCCTAAGAAGGAAAACAAGATTTCTGCACCAATTACACCTCGCCATGCAAACGCCCAACCTTGCTTAAAACCAGAAATCATGTACGGAAATGCTGCAGGTATTAAAACAGAGATAATCAACTGACTACCTTTTGCACCCATATTTCGTGCAGCCTCAATAAAATGAGGATCAATGTTTTTGACACCAGTGTACGTATTGATAGTAACGGCAAAAATTGCGCCGATTGCAGTTACAAAAATAATTCCTCCATCAGTTAACCCAAACCAAAGTATTGCAAGAGGAACCCATGCAATGGATGGAATAGATTGTAATCCTAAAACCAGAGAACCAACGGTCTGGTTAACTACCTCAATTCTTGCCATAAAAATTCCTAAAACTACACCACCAGCAATCGCAATTGCCAATCCTATAGATAATCGCCACATACTAGTTGCAATCCCATAAAATAAACTGCCATCAGATGCACCATATGCCAAATCTTCTGCTACTTGATATGGAGATGGAAAAATATTTTCAGGCCAAACTCCAGACATAGCAACAATTTGCCAAATTACAATAACTCCAATATAAAATGCAATTCTGTGGGGGGTGAAATTTTTTGCCATGATTATTCCTCTTTACTTTTTTTTACCTCAGGTCTAAGTTCAGTTAAAAGATCTTGTTGAAGTTTTAGCAATGATTCATCTTCCGTAACTCTAGGGCGTGGAGAATTATTTTCAACTTCTTTTTTAATAATTGATGGACGATTACTAAATACTGCCACTTTTGTTCCAAGAACTGCAGCTTCTGCAACATTATGAGTTACAAACAAAATTGTCTTTTTTGTTTTTTCCCAAATAAGTTGCATTTCTACCAATAACAAATCACGCGTTTGTGCATCAAGTGCTGCAAAGGGTTCATCCATCAATAACACATCAGGATCCATTACTAGAGCTCTTGCAATTGCTACGCGTTGTTTCATTCCAGTTGAAAGTTGGTAAGTGTAGGAATCAGCAAATTTTGTTAGTTGCATCATATCTAAATATCTATGAGATATTTTTTCACGTTCCTCTTTGGGAATTCCTGCCATTTTCAATCCAAATTCAACATTATCTTGAACCTTTAACCAAGGGAACAAAGCACCCTCTTGGAAAACCATAATTCTTTCAGGTCCAGTTTCAGTAACTGGATGACCATCAAACAGGATTTGTCCCTCGTCAGGTTTTTCCAAACCTGCAACTATGCGTAAAAATGTAGATTTTCCACATCCGGATGGGCCTATCAAACAAACAAAATCGCCAGACTCAACTTTTAGGTTAACACCACCTAATGCCTTGAGTTTATGAGAATCATGGCTAAAATATTTTACAATATTTTTAGCTTCTAGTTTAGTCATCTAAATTTCTCCCCCATCAAAAGAATTTGTATCAAAGTAGTAAAATATTTCAGACAAATCATATCCATTTCTTCCAAGATATCCAAGGGCATTGGCCTGTTCAGCAAAAGAAAAAACAGAATCACGTTTAGGATCATCAGTTATTTGAATATTAGATAAAGCAACATCCACAACATTGTCAGATAAAGATTGGCCTAAATGAGAATCAAGAAAATCATTGAATATGTTTCGAGTGTCTTCAGGATTGTCATTAATCCATATCATTGTTTCATGATGTCCATTTAAGAAATTATGAATCATTGTTTTATTTTTTTCAATGTAATTTACATTTCCAATTAAAAGAACAGATGCAAATTCTTTGTCAGGCCAAAGTTCTTCTTCATGGAATAATCGTTTTCCATCAAGTTCAGTTTCTAAAATTGTAGCCCAGGGTTCTGCAACCCATGCACCATCAATTTCCCCCTTTACAAATAATGTGTAAATATCAGGATTTGGAATATTATAAACAATTACAGAACCACCTTTTTCAGCAGGCTTTAATTGATTTTCAGATAAATGATGTCGTAATGAAACATCCTGAGTATTTCCAATTTGAGGAGCAGCTATTTTTTTCCCCATAAAATCAGAAATAGAATTTATTTCAGAATTTGGATGAACAATAAAACTTGCACCCCCACTCGCAGCACCAGCAAGAATACGGATGTTATGATTTTCAGAATTCAAAAATCCATTAATCGCAGGACCAGGTCCAACATAGGCAATATCAATTGAATTTGCAAATAATGATTCTATTACTTGAGGGCCACTATCAAAAACTCTGGTTTCAATTTTTATTTCATCTCCAATTTTGTCTTGAAAAAATCCAGATTCCATTCCCACTATAGGGATGGCGTGTCCAATATTTGGAAAATACGCAATTCGAAGTTTTTCCTCAGGTATATCATCAGTAGAACTAAGAGTAATACCAAGGAGAGATAATAATACAACCCCAATAACGCCTGTAAAGATAATCGAACTGATTTTCATAAAACAGCGTTATATTTGTCGGTTAAATAATCATCGAATTTTAGCTCAAGCTAGTAAGAAATTTTTTGGATAAAAAAATGAAATTTCAGCACAACACAAAAGATAAATTCCAAAATACAACGAAAAAAATGTTTTATGACTCAAAAAGGAATTCTTGCATTTTCTGGAGGACTAGACACATCAGTTGTTGTAAAGTACTTACAAGATGAACATGACATGGATGTCATCACAGTAACAGTAGATGTGGGACAATGTGACGATACGAAAAAAATTGCTGCAAAAGCAAAAAAACTAGGTGTAAAAAAACATTACAACATTGATGCAAGAAAAGAATTTGTCAAAGATTACATTTTCCCATCAATTAAAGCCAATGCCCTTTATCAAAAAAAATATTGTCTTGCAACAGCTCTTGCAAGACCATTAATTGCAGAAAAAGTATTAGAGATTGCAAAAAAAGAAAAAGTAACATCATTAGCACATGGATGTTCAGGTAAAGGAAATGATCAAGTACGTTTTGATATTACATTACGTTCCGGATCTGATCTTCCAATTATCGCCCCTATACGAGATAAAAACTTAGACAGAGTAACTGAATTAAAATTTGCAAAAAAACATGGGATTGAAATTGATTCTGTTGCAAAAAAATTTAGTATTGATCAAAATTTATGGGGACGTGCAATTGAAGGAGGAGTATTAGAAGATCCATATAATGAACCACCGGATGATGCATTTATCTGGGTTAAAACAAAAAACTTACCAGATAAACCTACATACTTAGAAATAGAATTCCAAAAAGGAATTCCAACTAAAGTTGATGGAAAAATAATGAATTCTCAGAAATTAATTGAATACATTAACAAAAAAGCAGGTACTGCAGGTGTTGGAATTGTTGATCATATTGAAGACAGAGTTGTCGGAATTAAATCTCGGGAAGTATATGAAACTCCAGCAGCAACATGTCTAATTGAAGCACATTCAGATTTAGAAAAAATGGTACATACAAAACATCAAAATAAGTTCAAATCTATGATAGATGACGAGTGGGCATATTTGGTGTATTCAGGACTATGGCAAGATCCACTAAAAACAGACTTGGATGGATTTATCGAGACATCACAAAAACAAGTATCAGGAACGGTGAAACTCAAAATGTACAAAGGAAGTTTAAGAGTAGTTGGAAGAAAATCAAAAAAATCCCTATACAGTCATGAAATTGCCACTTATGGTACAGAATCAACATTTGACCAAAGATTGGCCAAAGGTTTCGTGGAATTGTGGGGAATGCAGTCAACAGAAGCTAATAAATTACAAAAGAAAAGGTCAACAAAAACATGAACTGTCCAGAATGTGATGCAACTCTTAACATCCCAGACGATGCCTCTGTTGGAGAAATAGTCTCCTGTCCTGATTGCGGTGCTGACTTTGAAATTTCAAAAAAAGAGGGATCAAATGTCGAGCTTAAACAAGCAGAAACCGTAGGCGAAGACTGGGGAGAGTAATGTCAAAAGTTTGTATCGTGTTTGACCGTCTAAGGACGGAAGAGAAAATGCTTCAAAAAGAAGCATCAAATCTTGGACATGATGCATTGATGTTAGATGCAAAAATTACCCAAATTAACACAGATAGTAAGAAAGAAGATTTCAACTTAGGTGATGTAGTCCTAGAAAGATGTGTTAGTTATTTTAGAGGTCTTCATTTTACTTCAAGTCTAGAATTTCTGGATATTCCTGTTTTAAACAAATTTGAGGTAGCAAATATTTGTGGAAATAAAATGTTTATGACTTTACTTTTGAAAAAGAACAATATTCCAACCCCAAAAACATATTTTTCATTTTCAAGTGAAAGTGCAGCCGAAAATTTAGAGAAAGTTGGATTTCCACTAGTAATCAAACCTGTAATTGGGAGTTGGGGAAGGGGAGTTATGCCAATCAAAGATAAAGATACAATGGAAGCAGTTTTTGAAATTCGAGATATTACAGATAGTCCACATGACAGAATTTACTACTTACAGGAATTAATCAATAGACCACCAAGAGACATTAGAGTAATCACTATTGGAGATGAGCCTGTTGCAGCCATGTATAGAAAATCCTCAGGCGGATTTAAAACAAATATTGCACTTGGGGCAGATCCAGAACTTTGTGAAATTACAAAAGAAATGGAAGATTTAGCAGTTAAAGCATCTAAAGCCATGGGAGGCGGAATTTTAGGAATTGATCTAATGGAAGATGATAAACGAGGATTAGTGGTTCATGAAGTGAATAATACAGTAGAATTCAAAGGGTTGGCAAGGGTTGCACAGCGAAATATTCCAAAAGAAATGATTGAATTTGCACTAAACTACGTTAGGAAATAAATTATACTCCATCTCGAAGAGATTTATCATGAAAGTAGGTGTTGTTGGTGCATCAGGTTATGTAGGAGGAGAGACACTACGTCTTCTCGTAAATCATCCTAAAGTTGAGATCACTATGGTAACATCAAGACAACATGTAGGAGAATATCTCCACAGAGTACAACCAAGTTTGAAAGGTTTTACCGATCTAACTTTCTCGGAAATGGATTATGATAAACTAACAGACAAATGTGATGTAGTGTTCACAGCAGTACCACATGGAACTGCAACAGAAATTGTTAAAGCACTATACGACAGAGGAATCAAAATTATTGATTTAAGTGCAGATTATAGATTACACAATCAAGAAGCATATGACAAATGGTATGGATGGAAGCACCCACATCCAGATTATTTAGAAAAATCAGTTTTTGGAGTTCCAGAATTACACAGAGAAGAAATTAAAAAAGCACAACTAGTTTCTTGCCCAGGATGTATGGCAGTAACATCAATGTTAGCATTAGCACCATTAATTCGAAATGACATTATTGATACTGAACATATTATTGTAGATTCAAAAATTGGTTCATCTGGCGCAGGTTCAGGTTCAGGAACTGCACATGCAATGAGAGCAGGAGTTATCAGACCATACAAACCTGCAAAACATAGACACACTGGAGAAATAGAACAAGAGCTCAGTGAAATTGCAGGAAAGAAAATTAAGGTTTCAATGAGTCCACATGCAGTAGATGTTGTTCGTGGAATTTTATGTACAAATCATACATTCATGAAAAAAGATATTGATGAAAAAGAATTATGGAAATTATATCGACAAACTTATGGAGAAGAAAGATTTGTGAGATTGATTAGAGACAAAAAAGGATTATACAAATTCCCTGATCCAAAATTCTTGGTAGGTTCAAACTTTTGTGATATAGGATTTGATTTGGATGAAGATAACAATAGATTGATTGCATTATCTGCATCAGATAATTTAATGAAAGGTGCAGCCGGCTCAGCAATTCAAAACATGAATGTAATGTCTGGATTTGATGAAATGGATGGACTAAGATATACTCCACTCACTCCTGTTTAGAAATGATCACAATTAAAATCGGAGGAAGTGTTGTAGATGATTTACATCCATCAACAATTTTAGATATTAAAAAAATTGCAGAAACAGAAGGGATTATTTTAGTTCATGGTGGAGGTAAAGAAGTTACCAAGGTTTGCAAACAACTTGGAAAAGAACCAAAGTTTGTAACATCACCAAGTGGAATCAAAAGTAGGTATACCGATAAAGAAACTGCGGAAATTTTTACAATGGTCATGTCAGGTAGAATTAACAAAACAATTGTTCAAATGCTACAAAAAAATGGAATCAATGCAATTGGGCTTTCAGGAGTAGATGCTAAAGTAATAGAAGCAGATAGGAAAAAGAAATTACTCATAGTAAATGAAAAAGGTAGAAAACAGGCTATAGATGGAGGATATACTGGAAAAATTAAAGCAATTAATTCAGAATTTATAAAATCCCTCTTAGAAAAAGGGTTAACACCGGTTATTTCGCCAATTGCAATTAGTGAAGAATCAGAATTTCTCAATGTGGACGGGGATAGAGCTGCAGCATATGTAGCAGGTAAAGTTGGAAGTGATAAAGTATTATTCATTACAAATGTAGATGGGCTCTTAATGGACGACAAACTTGTTCCAAAACTCACACTTGCAGAAGCAAAAGAGATTAGACCAAAAATAGGTCCAGGTATGGAGAAGAAAATTTTAGCATCTACTGAAGCATTAGATATGGGAGTTAAAGAAGCATTGATTGCAAATGGTCAAAAAGAAAATCCAATTTCTTGTGCAATTGCACATGATAATTGTACGGTGATTGAACATGAGTGAAGATCAATTCATGGGAAATCTCTATCAAAGATTTCCAGTTACAGTTGAAAAAGGAGTAGGAGCTCATGTTTGGGATATTGAGGGAAAAGAATACATCGATTGTATGGGCGGGTATGGCGTTGCATTAGTAGGTCATCAAAACAAAAGAGTTAACGATGCAATAAAAGAACAAGTTGATAAAATAATTACAGTTCACAGTTCACTTTACAATAAAACAAGGGAAGAATTTTTGAAAACACTTATCGGGTTAGCACCAAAAGAGCTCACACAAGTTCATCTAAACAATAGCGGTGCAGAAGCAATAGAAGCTGCAATGAAATTTGCAAGAAAGTTTACAGGTAAAAAAGGAATGGTAGCTATGAAAGGATCATATCATGGAAAATCATTTGGAGCTTTATCATTAACATTTAATCCAAAATATAAAAAAGCATTTGCACCATTAGTAGAGAAAGTTTCTTTTGCATCTTATGGAGACATGGAATCACTTCGTTCAGTAATTGATGAAGATACTGCATTTATTATTTTAGAACCAATACAAGGGGAAAGTGGAATTATTGTCGCACCAGATGAATTTTTACAAGAAGTTAGAAAATTATGTAATGAGAAAGGAATTCTACTAATCTTTGACGAAATACAAGCTGGTTTAGGTAGAACAGGACGATTATGGGCATGTGATCATTGGAATACTGCACCAGATATTTTGTGTCTTGCAAAAGGAATTGCAGGAGGAGTTCCAATGGGAGCAACACTTGTTCGCCCAGATATTTTAGCTTCAATAAGTAAAGGAGAACATTCTTCAACATTTGGAGGAAATCCAATTTCTTGTGCAGCAGGAACTGCAGCACTCAAAGCATTGACTGAAGATGGATTAATTGAAAATTCTGAAAAAATGGGTAAAAAATTCAGAGAAGGGTTAGAAGAATTAAAAGAAAAACATACAATGATTAGAGAAATTCGAGGAAAGGGTCTAATGATAGGTGTAGAAATGAAGTTTGAAGTAAGAGATATCCTGATGGGATTAATTAGAGAAGGGGTACTAATGCTATATTCTGGAAGAAATATCTTAAGAATACTCCCACCTTTAGTAATTTCTGAAGAAGATGTAACAAAAGTTTTACATGCTCTAGATATCATACTAACTGAAGAGGAGCAAAAGAGAAGTGTACAAGGATAACATAGATCAAAAAATTATTTCATACCTAAAAGAAAATTCTAGAGAATCATTTGTAGACATTGGAAAAAAATTAAAACTTTCAGAATCGGCAGTTAGACGACGAGTAAAAAACTTGATTGGAAGTGGAACAATTAAAAAATTTACTTTAGAAATGGGAGAAGAAAATGCCACAAGTGCAATAGTTTTAGTCTCAGTAGATTCTGCAACAGATACATCAAAAGTTTCTCTTAAACTTGCAAAATTAGATGGCGTTAAAACAGTATATGAAATTACAGGTCAATATGATATCACGACAATAATCAGTGCACAAAATATTGCGGATATCAATAACAGTATTGATGCGTTAAGAAAGATTACAGGAGTTGTAGATACAAATACTGTGATTATTTTGAGAAAAATTATCTAAAAGCGACATTCGATAAATAATTAAAATTTCAAACTAGTTTAGGATCAATTTTTTTTATTTCCAACGATGTTAGTACGAATATGTTTATATCATCAATTTTAGTTAACGATTTTAGCAATGAAAGATCCGAATCACTATGCAAATATTTACAATGCATATGACAAAAACCCAAAGAAAATTAGAGTGTTAGATAGTACTCTTAGAGAAGGAGAACAACATCCAGGGGTTTCATTTACTAACAAACAAAGAATTCAGATTGCATGGATGTTAGATTATTTTGGAGTAGATCAAATTGAAATTTCACCAGTAGTATCAAATGATCATAAAGAAGCAACAAAAACAATCATCAAACAAGGATTAAAAGCAGATATTGTTTCTCATGGACGTGCTCTCAAGCAAGACATCGATGTGTCATTAGATTGTGATGCAAAATGGTGTGCAGCATACTTAGGTATTTCAGATATTCATCTTAAAGATAAGTTACGCATTACAAGAGAAGAGGCACTTACCAGAGCAGTAGAAACTGTGGAATATGCAAAATCACACGGACTCAAAATTAGATTTACAGTTGAAGATGGAAGTAGAGCAGAACCAGAGTTTTTGTTAAAAGTATGCAAGGCAATTGAAGAAGCAGGTGTTGACAGAATCAGTCTTCCAGACACAGTAGGGATTTTACGTCCAATTGGAATGTATAATTTTGTTAAAAAAGTTAGCGACATCATAGATGTGCCACTAGATGCACATGTTCACAACGATATTGGGTTTGCAGTTGCAAATGCATTTTCAGCATGTGAAGCAGGAGTTGATCAAATTCATACAACTATTGATGGTATTGGAGAAAGGACAGGGATTCCACCACTTGCAGAAGTTGCAGTTGCATTAACATATCTATACAAATCACCAAATGATTTCAGATTAGATATGTTGTTAGATCTTTCTAGATTAATTGAAGAATACACAACAATCAAACCATATGATTCAAAACCAATTGTAGGAACTTCTGCATACAAACACAAAGCAGGAACACATCTTGCTGCAATTCTCAAAAATCCTGCAGCATATGAGCCTATTCCACCAAGAGCAGTAGGAAATAGAAGAAGAATAGTATTTGGTGAATTAGCAGGAAAAACAGGAGCCGCCTATTTGATGTCGTTATTAGGCCTTGAAAAGGACGATAAAAGTGCAAAAGCAGTTGCAGCTGGATTAAAGGGTCTCAGAATGGGCGATCTTATAGAAATTCCACTTGAAGATAGGCTTGAAAAAAAGATAATTAATGATAAATAAAGAGGGGATATGAGAAACAGATATGGCCAAATGTGACGAATGTGATGCAACGATTTCAATTCCAAGTGATGCACTTGAAGGAGAAATTGTTACATGTCCAGAATGCGGTGCAAGTTTTGAATTAGCAAAAGGTTCAGACGGTTTCGATCTCAAGCCTGCCCAAACGGTTGGCGAGGATTGGGGACAGTGAGTCCTGACGTTACGATTCTTTACGATACTATCCGTTGGGAAGAAAAAGCTCTACTAGAAGCAGGTAAAAAAAATAACATCAATATTCAGATGGTTGATTGTAAAAAATTAGCATTAAATTTAGAAAAAAAGCCTGAAGATTATGGAGTGGTAATTCAAAGATGTGTGAGTTATTACAGAAATCTACATTCAACTGCAGCTCTTGAAGGATTAGGAGTTAAAGTAATCAATTGTTTGAATACAGGAGTTTTTGCTGGAAATAAATTATTCACACATATGTTACTAAAAAAATTTGGAGTACCAACACCGGATGCAACTGTAGCTTTTTCAAAAGATGCAGCTTTAGAAGCATTACAAAATGAAGGATTTCCCAAAGTAATCAAGCCAACAGTAGGTAGTTGGGGAAGATTAATTTCAAAAATTAATGATGTTGATTCTGCCGAAGGAATTATTGAAAGTAGAGAAAACATGTATCCAATTTATCAAATTCATTATCTTGAAGAATTTGTAAAAAGACCACCAAGAGACATTAGGGCAATCATGGTCGGGGAAAAAATTGTTGCTGCAATTTATAGAATTTCAGAGCATTGGAAAACAAATATGGCACTTGGCGGAGTGGCAGAGCCATGCAAAGTAACTCAAGAGATGGAAGAAATGTGTATTAAAGCAAAAAATGCTGTTCAAGGAGATATTGTAGGAGTTGATTTAATGGAAAGTGAAGAAAAAGGGCTGGTAGTACATGAAGTAAATAATACAACAGAATACAAGAATACAGTCAGAGTTTGTGATGTAGATATTCCTTCACT
>ENA-UZXA01010018-UZXA01010018.1-metagenome-genome-assembly--contig:-Day-1-1m-contig-10018_pt1 | contig 20306 bp, 20 predicted proteins | sample MGYA00260336_ERZ794896 | MGnify/ENA metagenome assembly ERZ794896
AATATTTTGATAATTTATGACGATATCGATTTAGCCTTTGGACGTCTAAGACTAAAACAAGGAAGTTCAGATGGTGGTCACAATGGCATCAAGTCAATTGATAGGAATATCAATAAAGATCAGTATTGGAAATTAAAAGTTGGCGTAGGAAGACCGCCAAATGGAGTTGATCCTGCTCATTTTGTTCTTTCAAAATTCAACAATGAAGAAAGAGAAGAAGTAGAGTTTATTATAGAAGATGCAATAGACGTGATAGAGTTATTTTCTACAAACCGACAGGATGCTGTTAAGAAAGCTTCCGAGAGAAGAATAATTGATGTGATTTAATGAAAAAGCGAATTCCAGACTTACTTGCTTGGTTTAGGATATTTTCTTCACCTGTTATCTTATTTTTGATTCTTCAAGATGGTTCTGAAAATGGGCTAATGCTTACTCCAGCCATTCTTGCATTTATAGCTGCTTGGACTGATTTTTTTGATGGAAAATTAGCTAGAAAGTGGGATGTATCAACTAAAACAGGTGCTTTTTTAGACACTATCGCAGATAAACTTTTCGTAACATGCATATTTATAGGGTTTACATATATAGACAGAGTGAATATATGGATTACCGTTTTATTGATCTCAAGAGAATTTATTGTAACTGGTTTACGAGGACTGGCTGGAAATGAAGGCAAGCTCATACCTCCAAGCCCATTAGGTAAGATAAAAGCAAGTTTACAGTTTTGGGCTATTGGATTTGTATTAATGGACTTCCCAGTAGATATAGCGGGAGTAAGCTTAGATACCATCATTGTCTATTTAGCATTACTGTTCTCAATAGTTTCAGGCTATCAATATTTCGCTGCATATAATTCAGCTGAATAATGGAGTATAAAAATATATTTATTACCGGTGCAACGGGAGTTGTAGGTAAACCATTATTACAAAAACTAAAAGATCATAATCACAATATTTATGCCCTAACAAGAAGTGCAGAAACAGAAAAAAGCTTAAAAGACTTAAACGTCACTCCAATCAGAGGGGATGTATTTAATTCCACACTTCATGAACAGTTGGCTGAACATCATATTGATGCAATTTTCCATGTTGCCGGTATGAATAAAATGTGTGCAAAAAATCCAGAAGCTATGTTCAATATCAATATTGAAGGTACAAAAAAAATGCTTGCACTAGGGAATAAGCTTGGAATCAAAAAGTTTATTTATACATCATCAGCGGTCACCCTAGGTGAAGAAAAGGGACTACCTGGTAATGAAGAGGCTACTCATAGAGGAAGTTTTTTGAGTAACTATGAACAATCAAAATATGAAGCAGAAGTGGAGGCCTTTAAATTTGATAAAGAATTTGAATTTGTCTCAGTTAACCCTTCTTCAGTTCAGGGTCCAGGACGTGTTTCAGGAACTGCAAAATTATTAATCTCATCTTTGAATAAAAAATATCCTCCATTACTAAAAAATAATATCTCGATAATAGATATCGATAACTGTACTGATGGACACTACAACGCACTCTTGTATGGGGTAGATGATGAGAGATATGTTCTTAATAGTTTTCATGTCACTTCAGAAGAACTAATCAGTAAGGTGAAAAAAATTACTAACTGGGAGGGTTCACCAATTTATATCCCAAAAAGCTTGTTGAAGACAGCAGGACCTATTTTTGATCTTGTTTCTTTATTATCCTCTGGAGACTCAATCATTTGTAAAGAATCAGTCAGAGTTCTTACTCATGGACATGTATATGATGGCGCAAAAGCTGAAAAAGAACTGAAATTAGAATACATAGATGTAGATAGTTTTATTCATAAAATTATTAGCTGGCTGATAGATCAAAACCTATTAGAACTCGAGATAAGAAGTGAAAACTAAATCATGTCTGAGTTTGAGGAACTAGTACAAATAGTTGCAAAATTAAGAACTGAATGTCCGTGGGACAAAGAACAAACACACGAGTCACTAGCAAAACACCTCATTGAAGAATCTTACGAACTACTCGATGCCATATCCAAGTTGGACTCATCACCAGAAAGCTTCGAGGAGCTAAAAAGTGAATTGGGAGATGTTTTATTGCAGGTTTTCCTTCATTCGAAGATAGCTGAGGAGAAAGAGTTTTTTAATATAGATGATGTGATGACGAATTTACGCTTAAAGCTAATTAAAAGACATCCACATATTTTTGAAGATACAAATCTTGACTCCGCTGAAGATGTAGAAAAACAATGGGAGAAAATCAAACAACAAGATAATAACTCTATTTTTGATGACCTTAATAATAGTTTGCCTCCTGTAAGTATTGCTTTTAAGGCTCAAAGAAAAGCAAAAAGTCTAAAACTAACCTACCCAACCTATGAAGATGCCTTAGAAGACTTAATTTCCGAAGTAGAGGAATTAAAAGAAGCAACTAATGCAGAAGATAGAAAGAGTGAGTTGGGAGATGTATATTTTTCCCTCCTTAATGTTTCAAGATATCTGGAAGCTGATCCAGAAGTGCAGTTAAAACGCTCAATTGACAGGTTTATAACACGAGCTAGGTATGTTGAAAAAAATTATCAAGATGATGCTGATATTAATGTGCTTTGGCAGGAAGCAAAGAATAGGCAAATAGAGTCGTAAACTTGAAAAATTCTGTTAAATTTTAATTAACAGGGTTATGAATACAAATATTAATAAAATACACGCTAGGTATGTCCTAGATTCAAGAGCTAATCCCACCGTGGAAGCCGAAGTCACATTAGAAGATGGTTCCACAGGTAGAGCATCAGTTCCTTCAGGTGCATCAACAGGAAAACTTGAAGCCCATGAACTTAGAGATGGAGATGGAAAATTTCTTGGAAAAGGTGTTTCAAAAGCTGTTAATAAAGTAAATACAGAAATTTTTGAGCTTTTAAAAGGACACGACGCAGGAGATCAAAGTAATTTAGACAATCTAATGATTGAACTCGATGGTTCAGCAAATAAAAGCAACCTTGGAGCAAACTCTATTCTTGCAGTTTCTATGGCAAGTCTAAATGCATACGCAATAGCAACTGGAAAACAAATGTACGAATTAGTACCTAATATATATGGGCCTCCATCATTACCTGTACCATTTATGAATATATTGAATGGCGGTGCACATGCTGATAATAAAGTGGATATTCAAGAGTTCATGATTGTACCCCACGGATTTTCACAATTTGATCACGCACTTCAGGCTGGTGTAGAAATATATCATACATTAAAAAAACTCTTAAAAGATAGAGGGTTAGCTACCAATGTTGGAGATGAAGGTGGTTTTGCACCTAACTTAAATTCATCCGAAGAAGTGTTAAAGATCATTATTGAAGCTGTTGAGAAATCTAACTACAAAATGGAGGAACAGGTGTCAATAGCACTCGATGCAGCAGCATCTGAATTTTACAGTGAAGATAGCTACCATATTGAAAATCAAACCCTTACTTCAAGTGACATGGTTAATTATTTAGTAGACCTCACTGAGAAATTTCCAATTATCTCTATAGAGGATGGACTCGCAGAAGATGATTGGGATGGATGGAATGATTTAACTTCAAAAATTGGTGACAAGACACAACTTGTTGGAGATGATTTATTCGTAACTCAAACCAAAATGCTTCAAAAAGGAATAGAGCAACAATCAGCAAACTCAATATTAATAAAAGTAAATCAGGTTGGCAGCATAAGTGAAACATATGAGACCATGTCTCTTGCAAATGACAATAATTTCACTTCAATGGTGTCTCACCGCTCTGGCGAAACAGAGAATGTTTTTATAAGCCACCTAGTAGCCGGAAGTTCAAGTGGTCAAATTAAAACTGGAGCACCTGCAAGATCTGAAAGAACTGCAAAGTACAATGAATTACTTAGGATTGCTGAAGTCTTAGGTTTTGACAATATCAATAATTCAAAATGGAACAATTAGACACCTTCAGAAGAAATTTAGTTTCGAAAATTATTATTTTTACAATAACTTTCTCTGCTTTGTATTTCATGTTTGATACTTATCAGGTGACATATAAAAACTATAAATCGATGGAAGACACCTTAAATAATAGAATCGAACAATCAGAGCTTCTAAAAAATCAAATTAATGAATATCAAGTAAAACTAGAGAACTTAAATGATCCTGAAAAATTGGATTTAATTCTTCAAGAACATGGATATGGAAAAGCAGGAGAGGTTCTCCATAAGTTCGAGGTTCCAGAGGCAGTTACTCCATTAGAGGAAACTCTTCGTAAAAAAAGAAGTAAAAGCATTTTTGAATATTTTGTAGAATTTATCATTGGTACCAATGACGAATCACAATAAGCAAATTGTAGAAATACAACTTGGAAGAAAACTAAGAAGCTCTGTAAATGTCGTTACGACCTGTCATTTTAACCTACCAGTAGTTATTAAAGTCCCACCAAATCTAGATGATGGTACTCCATTTCCAACAACCTACTGGCTTTCATGTCCAATGTATAACAAAAAAATAGGTTCTCTCGAGTCAACTGGACTTATTAAAGAACTAGATAATCAAATGCAAAAAGACACTGACCTTTATGCCCAATGGGCTGAAAGACAACGCACCTATGAATCTGAACGAACTGAAGAAGTTGATAGCGAGATAAAGATACCCCCATATGGAGGTGTTGGTGGAGCTCGTGAAAGCATAAAATGTCTGCATTCACACCTAGCGGATCAACTAGCTACCGGAAAAAATATTGTAGGAAATATTGTTGAGGAACTAGTCGGAGGATTTAATTGTGAAGAGCCTTGTGTAGATAAAGAAACATTACATAAAAATACAGCTTGGAAAGTTAAATGGTAAAAGTCGCAGCAATAGATTGCGGTTCAAATTCAACCCGTCTGTTGATAGCAGATGTATCTTCTGGTGAGTTAATACCTTTATATAAAACACATCAAGTTACGAAAACCTCTGAAGGACTTGAAGTTTCAAATGAAATATCTAAGGATGCCAAAAATCGTCTCATTAAAACATTGCGAGGATACATAAAAAAAGTAAACTCAGAAAATATTGACCATATGCTGATTACTGGAACAGCAGTATTTAGGGATGCAGATAACTCTGAGGAAGTTATTGAAGAGATAAGAAAAAAATTAGATATAGAGATTCAGATAATCACTGGGGAAGAGGAGGGGTTTTTAACCTCTTTGGGAGTATTATCTACTAGCGATATAAAAGAAAACTTCTTCATTGTAGATATAGGCGGAAGAAGCACAGAGTTAATTTATGATGTAGGTTCCAGAACAAATGTACAGTCTTTTGATGTTGGAGTGGTGTCTTTAACAGAAAGAAACTTACACAAGAACCCAATAAGTGAAGAGGCTTCTCTTATTGCAGCCAAATCAGTTAATGAGCTCTTGAATCTGGAAATAAATACTGAGCATTCTTGTATGATCGGTGTTGCTGGAACATTTACATCTGTAGCTTCAATATATTTACAACAAAATACATATGATGAGGATGAAATACATTGGAGTACTTTAAGTTTTGAGTGGATGACTGAATTATCCACAAAATTAAACCAAATGACAGAAGCACAAATAATTAGTAAGTTTCCGTCTCTTGATCCAAAAAGAGCAAAAACTTTATCAGCAGGCGTCTTGATAGTTTGTAGTATTATGAAAAAATTTAAATTTCAGGAGCTAAAAGTCTCAAAAAGTGATATTTTAGAAGGGCTAATCTTAAAAAATTATTAAGTTTAGACAGGTAGCCCGGGTGGCGGAATTGGTAGACGCGACGGACTTAAAATCCGTTATTCGAAAGGATGTGGGGGTTCGAGTCCCCCCCCGGGCACACATAACCTTAAATTCTCAAAAAAACTAGTATTTTTAGCGCACATATAATAAAACTTAATATGATGAGAAAAGTTAAAGATTACATCTTTGGCTACGTACGTAAACAAAGGAGAAATAAATAATGAGGAAATCATTATTAATGACTTTTTTGCTTTTAACTCTAATTCTTGGAGCTTGCGGAGGAGCAAGCCTTGAAGGTGAAGAGGTAACCATTACTGGTGCTCTCATCGGAGAAGATCAAGAAGGTTTTAGAGCTAACTTTGAATCCTTTACCGAGGAAACAGGGATTGTTGTCACCTATCAAGGTTCAGACAACTTTGAGCAAGAAATTCAAATTCAAATGGAATCTGGTGATACACCAGACTTCGCATTATGGCCACAACCTGGTGCAGTAGTTGATGCTGCGCAAAGAGGTATGTTAACATCACTTGCTGATCTAGACATTGATCTAGATGCATATAAAACAAACTTCTCATCCTACCTTGTAGGATTAGGAACTGTTGATGATGTTATCTATGGTGGTGCAAATGCAGCTAACCTTAAGAGTATTGTTTGGTACCAACCAGCAGAGTTTGAGGCAAGAGGATACGCAGTTCCTGAAACATGGGATGCTATGATCGCACTTGCAGATCAAATTGTTGCAGACGGAATGAATCCATTCTGTTTCGGTATGTACTCAAATGGTGCATCAGGTTGGTTAGCAACAGACTGGATGGAAGATATTATGCTTCGTACCGGTAACGGAACTGCTTCTTATGACCAATGGGTAACTAACGAACTTAAGTTCGAAGATCCAATCGTCAAGAATGCAGCAACACTCTTAAGCCAAATCATGCATACTGAAAATTATGTTGTTGGTGGCACAGATGCTATCGTTTCAACATACTTCGGTAACGCACAAGACCCAATGTTCTCAAAAGATGCAAATGGCAACCCAGGTTGTTTCATGCATAGACAAGCATCTTTCATACCTGCATTCTGGCCTGAAGCAAATCAAGCTGAAGCAGGAATTGAGACAACAGTCTTCCCATTCCCAGTAATTGATGAAAGCCTTCCAAAGGCTGCATTAGGTGCTGGCGACATGTGGGGTGCGTTTAATGACAGAGATGCTACAAAAGCCGTCGCGGAATATATGCTTAGCGAAAATTTCCACGCAGCTGCAGCAGCTATGCCTAACAATGCAAGATTAAGTGCTCATACAGGTTTTGATACAACACAATATTCAAAAGATATTAATAGAATATTGGGTGATATCATTGCTGATGCTTTAGCAGCCGATGCATTCAGATTTGATGCATCAGACTTAATGCCACCTGAGGTTGGTGCTGGTTCTTTCTGGAAAGAAATGATGAACTTAGCAGTTGAAGGCCCAGGCTACATTGATACTGCACTAGCAAATATTGATACTTCTTGGCCGTAAGCCAAATACGTATTAATTAATTTTGATAGCCACCCATTTGGGTGGCTATCTTTTTATGGATGAGCTAAAATTAACAATTAGCATGAAACAAAATACTCAGCAAAAAAAGCTATTCACCTTTGGGATATCCACATTAGCCCTTGTTATTTTTCCTCTTGCATGGTTCCTATCACAAGCTATTTTATTCCGTGAACTTACAGAACAAGTAACAAGAAATGTTCTTGTGCTTATTGCAATACCTCTAGGTTCTACTCTTGTCTTTTTATTATTCCTTGGTATGGACAGACTTATTAAATTAGTTCCTCGTGATTCCAGAGAAGTCTTAGAAGCAAGAATGTTTGTAGGCCCCTCTATTTTTATGATATTTCTATTTCTCTTCTATCCGGCAATGCGCACTATTTACTTAAGTTTTAAAGATAGATACAGTAACGATTTTATTGGTTTGGAAAACTACAAGTGGGCCTTTACTGATGCAGAGATGATTACAACAATTAGAAATCAAGTTGTTTGGCTTATTTCAGTGGTGGTACTTACTGTCTTTGTTGGTTTAATTGTTGCTTGGCTTACAGATAGACTGAATAAAGGTGAATCATTTTTTAAATCAATTGTATTTATGCCAATGGCTATATCTGCTGTTGGTGCAACAGCGATATTTAAATTTATCTATGAATATCGTCCACCTCCGTTGACACAGATTGGAATTATTAACGGTATTAGAGTTTCAAAAGGTGAAGAGTGTTTTAATAATAGAATTATTGATGGAGTTCTTGAGGGATATGATGATGACAGTTGTGTAAATGCTGTAGGGTGGCTTCAGCAAAGAGATTTATCAGCTCTCCCTATCGCAGACACACTAGAGAGTGGAGGATGGTTTTCTAACCTGTTAATAAATTTACCTATCAACACTATGTTGTTGATGATCATTATGGTTTGGATGTATACAGGTTTTGCTGCAGTCGTATTTTCTGCTGGTATTAAAGCAATACCTGGAGAAATTATGGAAGCAGGACAGATTGATGGTGCATCTGAGTTAAGAATATTTAGGTCCATTGTTATTCCATACATAAAAAGTACGGTCATTGTCGTTGGAACTTATATGGTTGTAACTGTATTAAAAGCTTTTGATATTATATATGTCTCAACTCGTGGTGACCTCGAAACGAATCTACTTGCGGTTAAAATGCTGGATGAATTTTCTAAATACAGAAACTTCGGTAGGTCATCAGTTGTAGCTGTACTAATATTCGTATGTGTACTACCAGTAATTGTAGGTACAGCATTAAGAGAAAGAGAGAATTCAAGTTCATGACAAGAAGTAACCAAAAATGGTACGACAAACCGGTCACTAAATTGATTCTCATAACTATTGCTGTGACCTGGATGTTTCCTTTATTTGGATTTTTATTGAGTTCTTTCAGACCTGGTGAAAGTATCAAAAGAAGTTCTTGGTGGGACGCTATATATACAGGCACAATATGGTCTGAATTGAGTTTTGATAATTATGTAGAAGTTTTTAGAGCTGAAAATCTTGATAGGTCATTTTACAATTCTTTAGCTGTCACTATCCCATCTACAATAATCCCAATAACAATTGCTGCATTCGCGGCATATGCGTTTGCATTCATGGAATTTAAAGGAAAAGATATTCTATTCCTTTTTGTTGTTGGATCGATGATTATTCCACTTCAGATGTCTTTAATCCCACTGGTTCAACTTTTTAAAGATGGAATTGAAATTGCTGGGATTCCTATTATTCCTGCACTTGATCTAAACGGAACTTTTGTTGCAACGTGGTTTGCCCATACAGGATTCGGATTACCCTTAGCTACTTTTTTACTGAGAGATTTTATGATGGGATTGCCAAAAAGTGTTATTGAGTCAGCAAAAATAGACGGCGCCAGCCATTTCACCACATTTTTTAAACTTGTTCTACCACTCTCAGTTGCTGGTATAGCTGCTTTTGGTACTTTTCAGTTTTTATGGGTTTACAACGACTTCCTTGTTGCAAATGTATTCCTTGGTATTTATAAGCCTGAAAACTTAGTTGTTACTTCTCATATGTCTCAGATTGTTGTTGGACGTTTTGGAGAAGCATGGCACTTAAGAACGTCTGGTGCCGTTATATCCATTATTGTTCCCTTAGCTGTATTTTTTGGCCTACAAAGATTTTTCATTAGAGGATTAGTCGGAGGAGCTGTAAAGGGTTGAAAGACCCATATAAGCTTTTTCTCTTTCTCTTTATATTTTTTTGTTCATCTAATACAACTTATGAATACGAAGTTAACGTAAGCGAAAGTTATAGTAATTCAGAGATAATCGGTAATGTCGAAACAAAACTTCTATATACAGTTCAAGAATCTGATGACACGGTAACTCTGCAAGTTCAGAGTTTTCCAAAAATTTCAAATCAAATACTAAGTTATTCACTTGTTTTTGATTTGAAATTTAGAGAAAATTATCAAACAGACACGGATAGTCTTTGTGTTGGACCCGTCTGGAATGGATTTGGACCAGGAGAAGTAAGTATAAATCTCACCAAAAGCAATAACTTTACTAACTCAGTAACTGGTAAAGTCGATAAATTAAGCAATGATGGATGTAATAATTATTATTATTATCTTCGATTTTTAACAATTTTTCTTGAATCAGGTGAAAAGATTTATGTTGGTGTTGCAACTGATTATGCACAAAACTATCCCGATGCACCTTATATCTGGCTAGTAAATAAAAATAATCAAATTGAAGAGCTTGGGACTAGTAAAATAGAAAAATATAGCTTAAATTTTGAACTGAGTAAATGAAATGAAAATTGGTATTGATTGGGGCGGAACAAAAATAGAGGCTGTTCTAATAGATCCGCTTGACGGTGCAGAAAAGAATCGAATAAGAATTGACACTCCTCGTGAAGGTTATGACGAAATCATTTTAAGTGTCGTTAATTTAATTAAAGAAATATCTGCTCCTGTTGAAAAATTTACTGTAGGAATAGGAATGCCTGGCTCTGTGCACCCACAAACAGGTCTTGTGCAAGTTTCTAATACCCAAGCTTTAGAAGGGAAGCCGGTGAAGGATGATCTCGAGTCTGCATTGGGTTATGAGGTCAAAATTGCAAATGATGCCGATTGTCTCGCACTTTCCGAAGCTATCGATGGAGCTGGAAAAAACTATAATAACGTATTTGCAGTGATATTAGGAACCGGTGTTGGAGCAGGGTATGTCGTAAACAAGCAATTGATTGAAGGTCCTAATAAGCTTACTGGCGAATGGGGTCAGAACCCTATTCCGGGCCCTATGAGTGATTATGAAAAAAGTATCAAAAGACATTGTGGAAGGATTGGAGCAATTGAAGTTTTTATTTCTGGTCCTGGACTTGAACAGCATTATGAATTTTTAAACGGAAGCAACATCCCTTCTAGGGAGATAATAAACCTATATAGATTAAAAGATGATACCGCAACGACTGTCATGAATGATTATTTTGAAAGAGTAGCCAGAAGTTTTAGTACTTTCGTAAACATTCTAGATCCGGAAGTAATAGTTTGTGGAGGCGGAATGTCTGACATAGATGAGTTGTATGATGAGATTCCAAAGAGAATCACTCCATATTTAGCTTCAAACTTTTTTCTCACTCCTATAGTTAAGGCCATGCATGGAAACAGCAGTGGAGTTAGAGGTGCAGCTTTTTTATGGGCATAAAGAGCAATAGTAAATTCATCATAATTTTTATAATCACAACGGTGACCTTTTCTTTTGCTGCATATCAACCTCCTGATGTAATTATTGGCGGACCAAGTTTTCCTCAGAAAGACTATTTTATTGAAGAGTTAGGTCTGATTTCTGAAGAATTAGAAATCAAAATTAAGTATGAAGTTTTTAGCGATATTGAGACATATCTAATTAATAATCCTGATAATAAATTAGATTTAGCGTTGATACCAAATCCTCAAGGAGCTGTAAATCTTGGTCAAAGAGGAATTGCCATACCTATCACTGAATTATTAGATGATTCATTTCTAGATACAAATTTTTCTCAACATCTACTAAATATAACAACATCAAATATGGATAATAATAACTATGCAGCCTGGTTTAGAGTTATTCCAAACTCACTGGTGTGGTACGACGTAAACAAATACAAAGAAATTGGTTCCCCAATCTTTAATACTTATGAAGAAATGATTGATTTCACGCAAGAAAATTCATTTAAAGACCAACCTCTATGGTGTATGGACATAGAAAGTGGAGCATCTACAGGTTGGATAGCTACAAATTGGCTTGAGGACACCATTCTCCATAAATATGGACCTTCAGTCTACGATGCCTGGTTCACACAAGATAAGTTACCAAGTTCAGAGGAGGTAACTTTGTCAATACTAGATATCGGTAAATTAATTTTTATTGAGAATGCAGTTTATGGTGGAAATAAGAGAATGGTTCGAAAAGAGTTTAGAAATAATTATCGAAACTTGTTGGATGCTGATAATACTTGCATTTTTAGCTGGTCAGGACATTTTGCAAGCTACTATTTTCCTGAAAATTCAGAATACGGGGTTGATTATGATTTTTTTAAACTTCCTTCCTCGGATTATAAAGATGCAATGGTTGGTATCGGAGATGTTGTTGTAGGGTTCAATAATGAGTTGAACACTATTTCAGTATTGAAATCACTAGTATCAGAAAATTTTGGAGAGAGTTGGTTAGGAAAAACAGATTCTCAGTATATATCAGCAAACATAAACTCAAATACAGACTTACTTACAAATCCCATGACGATTAAAGAAACTAATCTAATCAAATCATCATTTGCAAAAGATCTTTTTAGATATGATGCTTCAGAGCTTATGGAGCGAAGAATTGGTTCAGACACTTTGTGGTATGCTCTAATGAAATATATTGAGCTAAAAAGTCTTTATATTGAAGAAGTCACAGAAGAGCTGGATAGTAGCTACTGATTACAGGGCATTTCCTGTTTCAGGATCAAAAAAGTGCAATTTTGAAGGATCGATCGATAGTTTTATTTCTTGACCCTCCTCAACTGTAGAGTTTGGATTTATTCTTGCGATAAACTTAGTTTGATCACCTAAAACACTTATATCCTCTCCCTCGTCAGCGAGTATTTCCTCAATAGCTTCTGTTTGAACGGGCTTGATATCTTTATAGAAATGTATGTATGAATCAGAGCCAAGTTGCTCAAGTAAGGTAACAGTGATTGTGATTGATTCGCTATATTCAGTGTCTTTGGCATAAAGAGAATCTTCAAAAGCTTCTGGTCTTATGCCTAGTACAATTTGTTGGCCATCAAATTCTTTTAGTTTCTTTGCAACATCTCCACCGCATGTAATCACTTCATTCTCAAAAGCAAGCTCAGCATTATTTCCTGACAATTTTACATTTGCATAGACAAAGTTCATAGAAGGACTACCAATAAAACCAGCTACAAAAATATTTTTTGGATAAAGATAAATTTCTCGAGGTGTGTCAATCTGCTGAAGTTCACCTTTTCTGATGACAGCAACCCTATCACCCATAGTCATCGCTTCGACTTGATCATGTGTTACATAAAGAGTTGTAGTTTCAAGTTGCGTGTGCAATTGTCCAAGTTCTGCACGCATTTGTACTCTTAATTTTGCATCCAGATTGGAAAGTGGCTCATCCATCAAGAAAGCTTCTGGATTTCTAACTATAGCTCTTCCCATTGCCACTCGCTGTCGCTGACCACCAGATAAAGCTTTTGGCTTTCTTTCAAGAAGTTCACTGATTTCCAAAGTTCGAGCCGCATCTTTCACTTTCTTATCGATTTCATCTTTTGCTAGTTTTCTTAGTTTTAAAGAAAATGCCATATTGTCATAAACTGACATATGCGGATACAATGCATAATTTTGAAATACCATTGCGATATCTCTATCTTTAGGAGCTACTTCGTTAACTATCTTATCTCCAATGAGGATTTCTCCTTCTGTGATATCCTCTAATCCCGCAACCATTCGAAGTAAAGTTGTTTTTCCACAACCTGATGGGCCTACAAGTACTACAAATTCCCCATCATTAATTTCAATATTTACATCCTCAAGAGCTCTAGTCCCATTGGGATAGATTTTTCCTATATTTGCTATTTTTATTGCGCCCATAACTACAACTATATTAAACGGAAACTAGTAGTTTTAAAAACCAATTCATATTTATAATTGAACTATGTCCAAAGTACCAGATAACAGAATCACGATATTGAAAGATTTTGACCCTGATGCTACAAAAGATTACGTACTTTATTGGGTTATAAATTTTAAAAGAACTTCTTACAACTTCGCCCTTCAAAGAGCAGTTGAATTGGCAAATAAATTGTCAAAACCATTGCTTATCTTTGAACCATTAATTCTAGATTACCCAATGTCTAGTTTGAGATTTCATAAATTCTTCTTAGAGGGAATGAAAGATGTAGACAACAGTATCTCTAAAACAAATGCGTATTACTACCCATACGTTGAAGAGACTAAAAATGCTAGTGAAGAACTTCTTTCTCAACTTACAGCAAAAGCAGCTGCAGTTGTTACTGATGACTATCCAACTTATTTTGTTCCACAAATGACGGCAAAAGCTAGAGGAATTGTTAACACGAGGTATGAGCTTGTCGATGCAAACGGTCTAATCCCAATCCGAATTGCAGAAAAAGAGTATGTTAGAGCGCATGATTTTAGAAGATATATGCATAAAAACTTATTGGACTTTCTTGTTGATGTTCCAGAGGAGAATCCTCTTGGTGATTTAGAGGTTAAGTTTGATGAAAATATAATAAAAGATATAGAGAAGAAGTGGAATAAAATAAATTTTGAAACTTTCAACCAGAGTGACTTTTTAGATAATCTCAATATCGATAAAACTGTTAAAGCAAGTCCAATAGTTGGTGGCTACAACATGGCTAAAAAACGATTGGATTATTTTCTAGAAAATGGATACAACGACTACGCAACATTAAGAAGTCACCCCTCTGAAGATGCAAGTAGTCAACTTTCACCATATTTACATGCAGGCCACATTTCACCATATGAAATTTTCATCAGAGTCAATGAACTTGAATCCTGGTCTATGGAAAATGTTAACCCTGCTTTTGTTGGAAGAAGGCAAGGTTGGTGGGGCGGATCAGAAAACTTAGAAAGTTTCTTTGACGAGCTTATTACGTGGAGAGAACTTGGTTATCATACTTGTGTTACTCGAGCCAATTATGACCAGTATTCCTCACTTCCAGAATGGGCAATTAAAACTCTAGATGAACATGCAGATGATCCAAGAGAGTATGTTTATTCACTACACGAATTAGTTAATTCAGAAACTCATGATGAAATATGGAATGCAGCTCAAACTCAGTTAAGGGAAGAGGGAATTATTCATAATTATTTGAGAATGCTTTGGGCAAAAAAAATATTAGAGTGGTCACCAAATCCTCAATTAGCGTTGTCATATATGATTGATTTAAATGATAGATTTGCTTTAGATGGCAGAGATCCAAATTCATACTCAGGTGTATTCTGGTCACTAGGCAGATACGATAGAGCGTGGGGGCCAGAAAGAAAAATTTATGGAAAAATTCGTTATATGACCTCTGAAAATACTGCTAAGAAATTTAAACTTGGCGGTTATCTTGAAAAATACGGTTCCTAAATATAGATAACCTGCATAGTTAAAAATACCTAAAATCATGTGAATTATTTCACAAGCATACTATATTGTGTTTATAAGAAATTTAAAAAGTTAAATAAAGGAGAAGCTTAAAAATGGCCGAACTTACATACAGACTTTTTATGGTGGCGACTGTAGCTATGCTTGCAGGAACAGTATTTTTACTGATGTCATCAAGAGAAGTTGATCCAAAATTCAGAAGAGGTGTATATATCTCAGCATTAGTGACTGGAATTGCATGGTATCACTACCAAAAAATGACAGTATCTTTTGCAACAGGAGACTTTGACACACCTTTGCGATATGTTGACTGGGTACTAACCGTACCGTTGATGTTCGTTGAAGTACTTGCTGTAACATCTAAAGGTGCAGAGTATGCACAAAAAGTCAGAACTATGGGTGCAGGTGCACTTGTGATGATTGGTGGAGGATATTACGGAGAAGTAGCAGCTGAAGCTGGAGATACACAATACTGGATTGGTTTTGTAGTGTCAATGGCAGCATATGCATTTCTAATGAGAGGACTACAAGCTGAAGGTACATCACTTACAGGTGATGAGGCAGCAGCGTTCCAGAAAATCAAGAATCTTATTCTTGTTGGTTGGATAATCTATCCATTAGGATTCTTAGCACCAGTAGTAAGTGCTGAACTCACAGATCTTAGAGAACTTCTATACACAATTGCAGACATTGTAAACAAAGTCGGTCTAGGTGTACTTGTTCTAAATATGGCAAAAATAAAATCAGGAGAAAAAGTCTAACTTTAGCTCTTATTAAATTTATAGATAGGCGGCAATGTCCGCCTATCTTTTTTTATAGGTAGAATTATGGTCATGGATAAAATAGTTTTTTTTAATACTCTCTTTGGATTTTTTACAGTCACTGCCTGGGTAATCTCGGCAGGAATTTTATATCTATATATAACAAAAAAAACTTTTAATAAATTTATTACTGATCAATTTTTATACTTTGCAACAAGTGTCGCTACGTTCTCTGCCATTGGAAGTATTATTTACTCAGAGGTTGTTGGATTTATTCCATGTAAATTTTGCTGGTATCAACGTTATTTAATGTATCCAATTGCTATAGTGCTTATTCTTTCGCTGTTCAAGAGGGACTTCTACAAATTTGGTTTTATTAGTTTAGGTGGCCTCTTTGTTAGTTTGTACCATATCTATCTCCAAAATGGTGGTGGCGGTGGAGGGTCTTGTGCCGTAGACATTCCATGTAATCTCAAATATGTAGACATATTCGGTTTTATTAGTATTCCAGTAATGGGTGCTACAGGGTTTTTAACGATATTTATTTCTTTACTCTATTATGACTATGCAAGGAGACAAAATATTGAATAAAAATTTCTTAATAGCCGCAGGTGTTCTCTTAGTGATTGGCTTTGCTGTCGCAGTAGGGGTTACTTTAAGTACCGAACCTTTAACTGCTGGCCTCCCAGAAGGAGAGACCACTGTTACAGGAGACCCACTACCGACTTATTCTGGTGAAAATGATGATAATATTGCAATTGGACTTTCAGCTCCAACATTTTCCGGGCCAAATGAAAATTCTGAAATAATCACGCTTGAAAAAAATGGTAATGCTAAAGCTATACTTTTTCTTGCCCATTGGTGTAATTACTGCCAAGCAGAAGTTCCATCTGTACAAGAATGGATTGACACTATAGGAGTTCCAGAAGGTATTGATATAATTGCCGTTGCCACATCAATTGACAGATCAAGAGGTAATTATCCTCCTAACGATTGGTTGGAAAGAGAAGGCTGGAGTGAAACTCAGATTTATGACCTAGATAAAAAAATTGGAGACGCATATGGTCTTACATCATTTCCATACTGGGTGTTTCTTGATAATGAATTAAATGTTAAGGCACGAAGAACTGGTAGCTTACCACAAGACGCAGTTGGTCAACTTTTAGTTCAATTAGCTTTAGAAAGCAGATAATAAGTTCTTAGCTTTTTTGAAGCACAGCAAGGTAGACAAAACCAAATATTCCCATTCTCTCAACGGTGTAATTGTTAAATCCTGACTCTTTAAGAAATAATTCAGGTGCTTCCAATTTGTCCAAAGAGGTATAAAGAAATCTGTACTGCTTAAAGTTGAGTGTTATAAAACCAATCAAATGCAAGGTAATAAATGTTCCTAACTTATGTAATATCTTGGCGAATAAATTTAATGGCCGTGTCATATCAAGTAGTACAAAATTACCATCATCTTTAAGAACTCTAAATATCTCTTTAAAAGCCACATCAACATCGGAGACATTTCTCCAGACAAAAGCACAGTAAATGCTATCAAATGTTTTATCATCGAAAGGCAATGACTCTGCAGAACCTATGATTTTGCTAGAAAAATTATTTAAAGATAACATTCTTTCATCAGGATCTATTGCAGTTACTTCAAAGTCTACAAGTTGTTTTTCAGCCGCTCCGGTACCGCTACCGAGGTCTAAAACTGTTGAACCGGTGAGTTTTTGTGACGCTCTTTCTCTCCAAGTTTTATCAAATCCGAGCGTGAGAAGAGAATTTATGCCATCGTAGAATTTGTATATTTTTGAAAAATTAGCAGATTTAGACAACCTAGAGAATGTAGGCAACAGATAGTAAGATACCTGTTAAGAAATGTATCCCTATTGTTGAAACATTTACTAGTAGGAGTTCATAAGGAACTTTTTGTCTATCAGCATCTGGATTATTCCATTTAATCATCCACTCATCAGCCATTTTAAATGCCTTCCAGACAAGTAAGACAGGGAGTAATGCTGCAAATGCGTAAACTGTTCCAAAATCCGTGAATATACCTAGAAACCCAATAGCTGCAACTGACAAAAATGCTTCAACCATAAATTGCTTATACAAAGAAAGTGGTTTCTCAAGTCTCATCCAACCATCGTTTACTGCTGTTCTCACTACCCAGGTATTTTTACCTACTGCAGCATCCGAAGGTGCATCTTGGAATTGATTAATCCAGACAATTAACATGACTAATATTCCAATAGGAACAGAGGCAATAAGGGCCTCAACCCAATTCCACAAGGCTAGGTCATTGTTATGAATTGGTGCAGTTAATACATAATGTGCGCCCATGACCATAATTGGTCCAAATCCTAAAGCAATTGCTATCTCTCCAAAACCTTTGTAGCCAAGTCGTACAGGATCTCCTGTATAGCCTAGAGCTAAAAATGTACCAATAATTCCTGTCCAAAGTATTGGAGTGTTGCCGAAAAAGTTCCCACTCACTTGCTGGTTAAGGTACAAGCCAATTCCAACTGTACCAATAATGCTTACAAGAGCAGTTAACAGGACTTGTCCTGCTGTCATTAGGCCGACTTGTATGACCCTGCTGCCACCATTAAAAGGACTGGCTACTTTATTAATCTCGTCTGCATTCGAAGTATGATCAAAAAAATCATTAGAAGCATTCGTAGCAATTTGTGCGAGAGATGCACCACCGAGAACTAACCAGAACATTTTCCATGACCAGTTCTCGGCAATACCATTATCTTTGAGATCGCTCCATGCTACAGCGGCACCAATAAATATTGGGGCAAAAGTAGCCGTTAGAAAGGGGGCTCTAACTGTTCTCAACCACAAACCAATTCTTTTTAAACCTAATTTAAATGCCATTTTTAAAGCAGAAGTTTTATTTCCAGGAATAGTTTTCCATTGAAATTGCTCTTCCTCATAAAAATTTACGTACTTTATTGTTGTTGGCTTAACTCTGTAGTATCCAATAACATCATTTTTTATTAAAAAATCATCTTCCATGTATTCTTGGAACGCGTCAGTCGTATTTAAGACAAGGTCGTAAGCTTTCTTTTTCTCTTCTTCGTCTTTTATCTTGTAGCATTCTCCATCGATTTGAAGGCCTTCAATACCTTCTTGACCTTTTGGCCAAATAACTACATGAACACGTGGATTTAACCTAATTTGTTCTGCTTTTCTCGTTGGATTGAATGTGAAAAATACAAGATCTTCACCATCTCTACTGAAAAATACTGAGGCACCTGATGAGTTCCCGCCAACACTAGTAGCTATGAACATTCTGTCAGCTGAATCTAATACTTTTTCTATTTTGTCATCTAATACGTTATTCATAAGGGTTATAGTAATACGCTTGTGAAATAATGCACAAAGTCTTTGGTATTTATTTATAAATCTCAAATAGATATAGGATGTGATAATGTTCAACGTGTTTAAAACTCCTGAATTCAAAAAGGCACTTCAATTCTATAAAGAAGGTGTTAAGGAGAATAAAAGAAGCTTTGCCTTTTCTATGCTATCTGCAGTTATTTGGTGTTTCCTGATAGTAATACAGCCATATTTAATAAAAAGAATCATAGATGAGGGAATTGTTGAGCAAAACCAACAAATACTCATTGTTTTGATTTCTTTCATGGTAATTGTAGGTTACATTCGAGCAACAACGATAGGTGTAAGAAGATATTATTCAATGCACGTCTCTTATAATGTTGAAGCAGGTATCCGAAATAGGATATTCACCCATATGCAAAAGCTTGCATTCAATTTTCATGACAAAATTCCTACGGGAGAATTAATGGCTAGGGCCTCAAGTGATGCTTCTCAGGTAAGGCTAGCATTTGCAATTGCCCCATTAGCTACAGCAAACATATTATTGTTAATAATTCTCAGCATCACCCTCTTGAGCTTGAGTTTACCGTTGGGTTCTCTTGTCCTGCTCTCAATCCCCGCAGTGCTTTGGCTTGCATCTAACTTTTCATCTAAAGCAATGGGAGTTTCACTAAGAGTAAAAGAAGCTGAAGCACAAATGACAACAGAGGTTGAGGAGCAACTGGGAGGAATACGCGTTGTGAAAGCTTTTGGTAATGAAGATCTTGCTTCTTCAAAAGTTGAATCAGCTATTTCGAACATATACGAAACCTCTCTCGAATACCTAAATCTCAGAACAAGATTTGTACCATTGTTTGAACTAATTCCGATGGTCATAACACTTCTTGTGTTACTACTTGGTGGGTATTTATCAATCAATGAATACATAACTTTGGGAGATTTTATTGCTTTTACTCAGTATGTATTTTTACTTTTATGGCCTTTAAGAATTACAGCGTGGTTCTTATCAGAGATACCATCAAGTGTTTCTGCTGGTATAAGAATATTGGAATTACTTGATGAAGAACCAACAATTGTTGATGATGACTCAGTATCAAATTTTCCAAAAGATGGAAACGGAAGTCTTAAATTCTCAAATGTAAATTTCAAATATGGAAAAGATAATATATTTCAAAACTTATCTTTTGAAATAGAAGGCAAAAAAACAGTTGCAATCGTCGGATCGACAGGCTCTGGAAAATCGACTTTGGCATATTTACTTCCAAGACTGTACGATATCGAGTCTGGAACAATCGAGATTGATGGAGTT
>ENA-UZXA01010754-UZXA01010754.1-metagenome-genome-assembly--contig:-Day-1-1m-contig-10754_pt1 | contig 19750 bp, 20 predicted proteins | sample MGYA00260336_ERZ794896 | MGnify/ENA metagenome assembly ERZ794896
TTAATTTATCCAAAGGGTCTGATTCACAGTCAATCTCGATATTATCTTTCCAACCGTCATTATCATCATCTGAGTCGATGAAGTTGCAAATATAGTCCGTATCCGTATCCAATGGTACTGAATTTTCATCATATAAATCAGTTCCACATACTAATTCGCCAGAATTAGTCCATCCATCGTCATCAGCATCTAACTCTAAGTAGTCACATATACCGTCTAAATCAGAGTCAATAGGTACTGAATCTGAATCTAAATGATTTGTCCCACAAGATTGTTCGATATCATCATACCAACCATCGTTATCATCATCAGGATCAAGGGTATCACAAATTCCTGATGAATCTGTGTCTCCAGGTACAGATTGTGAATCTAGTGGATCGGTACCACATGAATCTTCATGATAATCCGACCAGCCATCTGAATCGCTATCAACATCTTCTGCAGATGCTTCAATAATCGCTACGCTCAACAGTATCGCCAGAGATACCAGAATTGATGATAAGCGACCCATGTCATACCCTACGTGTATCTAGTTCAAAGATTATTCATACAAGTATTTCCATTATTATCTGAATTAGTTCCATCAGGGCAAGTTGTATTACTCCAAGTTACACCAGTCAGGTCGGCAGGCCCATAAGATGTATTTAGATAAGCAAGATCTGCTCCAGTCAAATCTGCTCCAGTTAAATTAGCATATCTGAGATCTAAGTCATACATCATCGCATTTGTCAGATCGGCATACGAGAGATCCACCATCAACCAATCCCCACCGCCATATATCCAAGCATTAGTTAGGTTGACGCCAGACATATCACTGTATCTGAATTCGGTATAAGTTAGTTGAGCACCAACAAATTGTGCATCAGTGAAATCACTTTGCCTAAATATACCAAAACTCATTGAAGCACTGGTGAAATCAGTACGATGGAATGTAGAAAATAAACCATCCGAACCACGCAAATTAGCGTTAACGAAGCTAGCATCGGAAAGGTTGGAATAAGATAAACTCGCATTCTTCAAATTCGCAAAATCAAAAATCGGTGGAGCTATTTGCCACCCCAAACCATTATTGATGTTGAACAGTTCCGAACCTTGGAAGTCTAGATAAGAAAAATCGTTCATTGCTCTAGTGTTATTTAGTCTATTTTCTAAGTCATAAATTGAAGATTGAAGGCTAGCCTGAAGATTTTGTAGCATTATTACAACATCTTCATCTTCATCTAAATCATCGACAATTAACGAAATTTGATCTATTGAATATTGACTATTCTGCAGATTAGTTTGTAACGAGTTCAAAGATAATAATAAATCATCAAAAGCAGCTGCATTTGTTTCATTAATCTCATCAAGAGTCTGGCTATTTGTCAATATCAGTGATTCAATAGCAATGATATAACTAGATTCTAAATCAGCTAATGATTGCTGATAGTCAGACTCCAATGACTGAATAGCTTGCATGTTTGCAGATTCTATCAAAGAGATTGATGCTAGCAGGTCTTCATTCGTTTGTTCTTGTTCAGCATTATTGACCTCTAAATCTGATTGAGAGTTTTCTAAATCATTGATTTTTGCTTCTAATAAATCCATATCGGTTGTACCAGTTTCATCTCCTGTAGTACAACCTGCTAAGGCTGCGGAAAGCATCATCAAAGTTAGTCCTAGGGTTTTCATTTGCATGATTGTCCGTTTATCGAACTTCATATAACTAAATTGGGAGGATGTATTTGATACTCCTGAGTTTATTATTATTTGATACTGGCAGAAATCAACTTAGAGAGTTCTAAGGCATCTTTTTCTTCAATCTTTCCTGGCACCCATACGAATGAATGCTCAGATTCAGGGTATTTGGGTATAATGTGTACGTGTACATGTGGTATAGTCATCCCTGCATCTTCACCATTATTTTGGATAAGATTGTATGAAGCAGCACCAGTTGCTGCAATAATTGCTCGACAAACAGTAGGTAATGCCTTTCCCATTGCTGAAGCGGATTCTTGACTGAGTTGATCTATTGATGGAGCTGGTTCTTTAGAAATCAACAGCGTATGCCCCCTTGATAATGGATTAATATCAAGTATTGCCAATACATACTCATTTTCATACAACTTGTGGCATGGTAATTCACCATTGATAATCCTAGTAAACAGTGTAGTCATATCCTTCCCTAGTAGTTTTTTGTAAAGAACTTAATGGAGATATTAAATGTGAGTTGTAATCTCAATTAACTATGTCCATACTAGCCGCATACCAAGCAGCCTTTGAATCAGCAGACGTCAACGCTCTAGAAAATATCTTACATGAGGATTTCACATTTACTCCACATGTTGGTAATGCAGTAATGACAAAAAAAGATGTTTTAGCTTTTGCAGGTTCCGGGGGAGTGAAAACAGAGAGTCATAGAGTGCTTTACGAGAATGAAGAAGTTGGTGTAGAGCATGCTATTGCACATTTCTCTAACGGTTCAGATTCAGAAGCGGTACTCTCATTCCATTGCTTCAAGGACGGAAAAATTTTCTCAACAGAAACCGGTGCAACACCAATATCTGAAGATTATAGATTAGTTGGAAGCGATAATTAACACTAATATAAGGTGTATCCGTAATTAACTTATTAATGCCCCTCTCATAGCGCAAACTGTATTAATTAGGTGATATTTTGCATATAGCGACTAAAATTACGTTAGGGATAGGTTCCCTAGTTACTATAGTTAGCATATTCGGATTAGTAATTGGTGGATCTATGCTAGACTCAATGGACCCTAATGATGAAAGTTGGGCAGGAGAACTAATGATGAAAGATCAGGCTCCACTTGATTATGAAGATAATTTTGAATGGACAAGCATATACAATGTATTCGTTGAAGAAGGGTATGAGGTAGATGTAGAAGTCCTTAATGGAGGCGATAATGCCTACTTTGAATCTTGTGATATTTGGGGTGATTGCGATTATTATGATAATGAGGGGTACCAAGAGGGTTTCCAATATATAGGAGAAATAATAGTTGACCAGTCAGGAACTTATGAAATCAATTTCATTGTAAATGGAGATGGAGAGGAGCCCACCGTTATGATTAGGGAAGAAAGTATAACTGGCGTATTTGGCATACTTGGAGGATTCTTTGGCTGTTGTTTAGGCATAATAATTTTATCTATTGGGTTAATATTTGCTTTAGTTCTAAAGGATAAGAAGACATTGCCCCCAAATAAGGTGATGATAGTGGGGAGAGAAGAATCTATAACTCCATTAATCGATATCCAGAAAGATGATAATAATGATATTCCTCAAGAAATAGAGGATGATTCAAATCCTGATTGGTGGAAATAGACTTTTGTACCAATGTTTACTCCACGTGTTGTGAGTCGAAGGTTAAGTGCAACCATTCTGTCTCTAATTATTATCTCAATGTCTTTGAGCGGTTGTATTTCATTAGATGAAAAAAATCAAGATGATGGAATTAATATTGCACCTGAAGATGAACTTCCATATTTCGAGAAAGAAGGTTATCGATGTATTGTGCATGACGACTATGATCGGTGCTGGCTTACTTATGTTCCAGAGCAAGTGAATGAAAGCAACCTTGTACCACTAATCATCGATCTCCATGGTTGGAGTTTATCTGCTTATGAGCAGAGAAATATTTCTGGATTCATGGAATTATCCGATGAAGTAGGTGCTATTTTACTGAATCCAGAAGGTCTGGCATTTGATGGTGATCCGTTAACTGGTGGCAGTGAAGAATCTTGGAATGCGGGTTGGTGTTGTGCGGATGCTGTGATACATAATGTAGATGATCTTGGATTCCTTGATAAATTAATAGATTTAGCAATTCAAATACATCCAGTCGATCCTGCAAGGGTTTACGTAACTGGCTGGTCAAATGGTTGTGGGATGTCCTATTATTTGTCATTCCATTCAAGTGAAAAAATTGCTGCAATGGCTTGTATGGCGATGTACTTGCTTGGCGATATCCCATCAAACTATACACCAATACCTATGATGGAGATACACGGTATGCTTGATGACAATGTATGGTATGCTTGGGGGGCAAGACCAATAATTTTCAATCCAGATTCTTGGTTTGATAATTCTGCGTATGAAACAGGTGCCATCGAAAATATGTATGAAGTAGCTGATTTCAACGGTTGTAGTGGAAGTCTACCAGACACTAATATTCCCAAAGCACTCTATTCAATACAGGCTTTCACTGACTGTGATAACGGTGCTGAGGTACAACTTGTTTCTCTCTACGCAGGGACGCACAATCCGTATGAAAAAGATTATGGTGAACCAAGTTCGTTTCCTCGATACGTACCTGGTAATGGTGGACTAATACCTACTACTCAAATTGCTTGGGATTTTATGAGTCAATTCTCCAAAGAAATATCGGATAAGGACAATGAACTTCCAGATAATGGATCTAATTGGTGAATATAATGGAAATGAAATCTGAGGGGTTCGACGGTAATGTCGACGACCGTCTCGGTGCAATTTTTATGTTTTTATTTAGTATACCATTCGCTTGTGTGCCACTGCTAATGGCAGTGTTATGTTATTGGGCTCTCGAGTCGTTTTATTATGGTTGGATTGATTTTTCTGGTTTAATATTTCAGTTAGGTTTTTTCCTATTATTTATGATAACATTTGGAGTTGTAGGATTTGGATTGATGATTGCTAGTTTCAAGGTAATAATTGGAGGAGACAGTATGGCTGTGGAAGAAGAAAATATTGGAACCCCTATAGAAGACCCTATTATTGGTGAAGAATGGTGGAAAACCGATACTTGATGTTGGATATGGGACAAGATATTTTCACTCATAAGTCCAATTTAAAAATTAGAATATGCAGATATTAAGCATTCAATATATATTTCCGGAAATAAGTTAATTATCAATAGTGGAATCCTTTGGCCATGGTCATGCTAGTTGATATGTTGTTAGATAGATTAAATGGACTTAGTTGGATAGAATTCTTTACATTTGCAGTGAATGCATTTGTGTTCATATTTTCAAAAAATATTTCTAAATTACATGGAGAGGATGATGAATCGAAAACAAAGACAAGATTGCGTACACTTCATTCATTCAATCTGGTTGTTTTTGCTGCATTCATAGCGTCATTAATCATGAATAATAGTGCATTTCCAGACGAACAAATTAGTCATTCATCACTCTGCTTGCTAATTTCATATATAATATACAATATCGCTGATGGAATGATTCTATCAAAATATGGGGAAAATATCAGCGTCATGGGTTCTTCGAGATATGTTGAAACTGCAACATCTAGAACCTTGGAATTAATAGTACTTGGAGCCGTCATTGTAACTTCAACAATTACTCTGATAAATATTTGGGGCATTACAGGGATTCTAGAAACTACTGGAGCTCTTGGTTTCCTTGCAGTACTGATGTTTACAACCAAAGACTATTGGTTGGGAGATTTTCTCAGTGGTATATTGATTGTTAGTAACAATAGTGTCAAAAGAGGTGATGTAATATCAATACCAGATATGGATATAATGGGTATTGTAATGGAGATAGGAGGTTTACAAACAAGAATTAGAGATCTTGTACAGGGCCATGATATCGAAGTCCCAAACACTTCAATTTTATCTAATAGGACAGATTTTTTCAAATTAAACCATGGTGGACCTTTGAAAGATTTTGTTGACTTCAATATTAGTTATGGCATTGCTACTGAAATAATCAATAATTACTTGCAGAAAGTGTACGACACAGCCAAGGAAAATATCGATGGCCTTAATGAAACAAGGAAACCAATAATATCTTTGAAAGAAAATAGTAATAATGCTGTGAGATGGAGGCTAACTTACTATGTTGAGAGGCCTTATAGGGTTTTAAAAATCAGAGATACCATTAACCTAGCCGCATATAATTTACAAGAGGAATTTGGAATAGATTTGAGTACTCCACAATTGGAATCATCAGTTAAAAAATAATATAATTTCTAGAATATCGATTAGGAATTATTTCTTTTTTTCCTTCTCGAACGGTGTTTATTATTGTTATTATTATTCCTCGATTTACCCGAATCTTTACTATTTTTTATCTTACCAGGCTTTTGATTAGGCTTTGGTATCGCTTTAATAAAGTGATAAGGATGATCTTCAATAACTGGGATTTTTTTACCAATTAGTCTCTGTATACCTACTAAATATCCGCTTTCACTATCGTCGCAGAATGAATATGCAGTACCACTTTTTCCTGCACGTGCAGTTCTTCCAATACGATGAACATAGCTTTCAGGTTCATTAGGTAAGTCATAATTGAATACATGTGTTACGTCATCTACATCGATACCTCGACTAGCAATATCTGTGGCGACTAGTAGTGGTGTAGTGCCGTTCTTGAATTGTGAGAGTGCTCTTGTACGAGCACCTTGGCTCTTATTGCCATGAATAGCTAGAGCGGATATATTCGCTCTATCGAGTTTTTTAACTAGTTTATTCGCGCCATGTTTTGTACGAGTAAAAATAATCCCTCGCTGAACTTTATTTTCTTTAATAATGTCTATGATTAATTTAATTTTATCTTCTTTACGGACAAATAAGATAGATTGTTCTATTCTATCTACTGTAATTTCCTTAGGACTCAAGTCAATCATTTCAGCATTAATAAGGAAAGAATTAGCTAAATCCGCGATTGAAGATGGCATCGTCGCACTAAAAAGTAAATTTTGTCTATCTTTAGGCAGAATTTTTAATACTTTTTTAATATCTCTTATGAAGCCCATATCAAGCATTCTGTCTGCTTCATCTAGAACAAAAAATTCGACATGATCAAGTTTTATATGACCTTGCTGTATAAGGTCAAGAAGTCTGCCAGGTGTAGCAACTAATACATCAATACCTTTCCTTAATGCTTGAACTTGTGGTTTTTGGCTCACGCCTCCAAATATGACCTTATGTCGAATATCTATATATTTACTATATACGAAGAAACGTTGATCGATTTGTGCCGCTAATTCTCTAGTTGGAGAGAGTATAAGCGCACGGATATTGCGTTTACCAGAAAATTTGTTAAGCGATATTTTTTGTAGTACTGGAAGTGCAAATGCAGCGGTTTTTCCAGTCCCAGTTTGCGCTACTCCAAGCACATCCCTTCCCTTTACTAATAGTGGTATGGCAAGTTCTTGTACTGGCGTAGGGGTGTTATAGCCCTCATCACTTATGGCTCGAAGTAAATTATTGGATAAACCTAAAGATTCGAAATTTGACATTTACTCACCCTACTAAACATTCGAAACCAGTAATTGCCGAGAGTCAGTACATGTGTTCGTAGCGAGGGGCGCATAAAATACAATGGGTAAAAAATGACTTTAAAATAGTAATATAGATATATCATTTTATTTAGGAAGTTTTTGAAGACACCTATTAGAATCAGTAATTGTATCGATATTTCTATACAGTTATTAAAGTACTATACGAATACGCATAATGTTATGGATGCAAATACATGCCTTATGGTTTCTGACCCTAAAAGAAGAATGAGAGTGCTTAAGATAGAGAATCGCACAAGAATTCTTTAATCGTTAATTTCTAACTAGGAGTTAATATGGCAGATAATGATCATTACGTACGTAAATTTTCCTTAACTTTTGCATTAGTTATTACTGGAATTTCTATTTTTTTATCAGTTAGTGTAATCTTTCTTTATGCATCTTTATCATATATTGCTAAAGTCTTCTGGTAGATATTAGGTAACTATACAATAGTATATATGAGGAAAATGGAATATTAAACACTCCTTAATTAGGAGAAGTACGATAGCAAGGATATGACAGGACAAATACTTACTTTCCTTATCGGTGGCTATGCACTTTTCGCTATTACAGTGATGACGGTGTCTCCACTATTGGGTTAAATAAATAAAAAAATACGATTGATTTTAGCTATACATATGTATTCTAATTTTTATGGCTTAGAGGCTACAAAGATAAATCTCTAAGGACTTCGCCGAGAGACTTTATTGTAAATCTGACATCTTCTTCGGATATTACCATTGGGGGTTTTATTTTGATCACATTTTTGTACGGGCCATCAATGCTCAAAAGAATATTTTTTGAAAGCATTTTATTGACTATTTCCTTTGCTTTAAGTGGAGCTGGGTCAAGATTATCATGATTTTTAATAATCTCTACCCCTATGAATAACCCCCGTCCTCTGACATCACCAATTATTGAATATTGATTTTTCAAATCATTTAATCCATCAATGAAAATTCCACCTAGTTTTTCTGCATTATTCATCAAACATTCTTCTTCAATCACATCTAGTACGGCTAAACCAATAGCACAAGAAACAGGATTTCCTCCGAATGTTGAAAAGAATTCCATTTCTTCGAAAGACTTCGCAATTTCTGTTGAAGTAAATACTGCTGCCATGGGATGACCGTTGCCTATCGGTTTACCCATTACAACAATATCTGGTACGACTTCATGCTCTTCGAAAGCCCACATATGTGTCCCGATTCTACCAAAACCAACCTGAACTTCGTCCGCTATACATAATCCTCCAACAGACCTCACGTGTTCGAATGCTGATTCTAGATATCCTTTAGGTAGTGGGATCTGTCCTCCGCATGATAACATTGACTCTACCAAAAACCCTGCAATAGGTCCAATATTAGTTATAATTGATTCGAATTCATTAGTATAGCTTCTCTCTGGTTGCCTATATTTATCTGGTATAGGCACTACATGAACCCAGGGTTCAGGCTTACCCTTGCCCCCAGGCCCTCGAAATTTGTATGGACTTAGATCAATTAACATTCCAGTATGTCCATGATATGCTCCCTCTACTACAACCATATCATGTGCTCCAGTATATGCCCTGGCAATCCTAACTGCTAATTCATTTGCTTCACTACCAGAATTTACTAAATATCCTACTTTGAGAGCAGCAGGTAATGTCTCAGATAATCTTTCTAAATAATCAGTTAATCCATCATAAACATATCTTGTATTAGTATTGAGAAGCGCCATTTGACGTTGTCCGGCTTCCACTACCTTGGGATTCGAATGCCCCACATGACATACATTATTTACTAAATCTAAATATTTTTCACCTGTCGCCGAATATAAGTATTGCATTTCTCCTTTAGTAATATGAAGTGGTTTGCCGTGTGCGATAGAGAGAGCCTTACCTACATGAGTATCTCTTTGTTTGAGTAATCTATCCAAAGAATTAGTAGAAGGTTGTTCTCCATCTTTCACAATAGTATACGTGGTGTATTGATAATTTAATATTTTCATTCGAATATCTGTAATTGGATAAGATATTAAATAATATTACTCTTTGCAGTAATTATGGATTCAGAATTAATGTTGATACCCTTACTGGGGCAAGTCATTCTAACATTGTGCGTAGGTGTTTTAGCTAGGCTCAGAAGGAATAAATCTGTTAAAGAAGGATTTAATTGGAGATATTTCAAAACATTCGAAGGAGAAAAACCACCAAGGTATGTACTACAAGCAGATCAGCATCTAGTCAATCTCTTTGAGGTACCAATGCTATTCTTTGCTGTAGGCATTTTAGCAATTTCCTTAGATACAGTTGATACTGGAATTCTACTAATGGCATCTATTTATGTAATTTCTAGAGTAATTCATGCTATTATTAGTTTAACGAATAATAGATTATTATGGAGGGCTCGAATATTCATTTTTTCTACAATCATTCTCTTGATGATGTGGTTCTGGTTAATATATCTAAATTTTTGATTTACTTCATTCGATAAGATAGAACGAAAAACAAATACTAGTCAGAGTAAGATATGGCTTACACCGAAGTGTCGTTTGAAGATGCTTCAGATATTGTCAGGGCAGCAGGTCTTTCTGAGCTCGTTCATTTGGAGAAGTTGTCGGGAGGATGGGCAAATTCAAACTATAAATTGTCATTAAAGGACAACACAAAGATAGTACTGAAGATATGGGATGAACAATCTATTAATCATGTATCTTACTTACTCTCAATTACTACTTACTTATCGGATAATAATATACCTACTCCATCACCTATAGAATTCTCTAATGGCGAATTTATCATGGTAAAGAATGGTCTTGCCTGGACACTTCTACCGTTTATTGAAGGTGCATGGTTAGTACCTAATGCAGCTTCGCTTTATTCATTAGGAAGCCATCAAGCTAGATTACATTTGGTTAATCCGCCTGTTAATTTGAAAGAAGATTTCTCAATGGGTCATTCATTATTTGAGAAACTTTTTTCAATTGCAGATGAGAAAGATGAATGGTCAGATTTCTTATACATGCTTAAATCAGAAACTTTGGAATTGAATCAAAATATTAGTGAATTACCTAGAGGTATTATACATGGAGATTTATTTCCTGATAATATTTTAGCAATTAATGACAATGTAAATACTATTCTAGATTTTGAAGAAGTTTGCTATGATGTTTTAGCTTTTGATCTAGTGATGACTTTCGTTGGATGTGGGTGGGAAAATGGTAAACCTGTTGCAGAGCGTTGGAATGCTTTGCTTAGTGGCTATCAATCGGTAAGAAAATTGAGTAGCGATGAAATTAATTCCCTATCTGATTTACATAGATTAGCGACTCTCTCAATAGCCGCCTGGAGATACTGGCAATTTGTATTTAATTTGCCTAATACTGAACATAGCGATAGATATTTGGAAATGACTTCGAGACTCAATCAACCACTTCCTTTTTGATTAAATTATTATTTCTAATCAGTATCTTCTATCATTCTTAATTTAAGTAATCTTTTAGCGGCACTATATTCTATTGATTTGAATGCGACTTTTTTATCTCCACCTTCAAACGGCTCTTGAATTGTAGGTTGCCCACCTCTAAATAGCCCAAGTATAGTTGTATAAACATCTACATCAACATGTGCTTCAATATAATATACTGCTGATTCTGCACCTTCATCAATTAAATCATCCCCTTCTAATCCGCGAATTATAGTTCGTTGTATTCTTCTCTCGATGCTAACTAAAATTTCAGAGCATGGAATTTCCATTTCAACTGTCATCTCTTTTCTAATTTCTAAAAGAGATGTTTCTCCGGCATCTTTTATGGGGCCTCTTATTTGCAAAATTTGTGGGTTTATTTTCGATATTTCTGTCATCTTTTCACCTATTCTTCTATTCATTATTTATCGCGTTCGTCATAAATGTTAGTAATTCTACTACGATTGTTATTTCTTCGTCATCATCTTGTGAAATTGGCCCTAATTGATCAACTGAATTAACATCTAATTCAACTTTAATTTCTAAAATTCCTTCACCCCAGCCATCATTATTCCAGGGCATTAATGCCTGAAATTCATTAGGGGCATCTGATGACTTATTATCTCCTGTGAAATCAGGATATACTTGTAGATATAGAAGTATATTTTCACAACTACTATCTTGACCTGTGAGGTTATTATCATCACTACTCCATTGTGCTGTCAATTCATTCACCACAATATCACCAGCTATTGCATCACATTGCACTAAAGGATCAGTTAAGTCTGCATTATCTCCTACTTCCGGGATTATTATTACATTAATTGCTCCAATGAAATATCCTTCTGTTAATTGAAAGTCTTCCATAAAGAAATCAATTACCTTCACTTCTTCATCTTGCCAAACTTCTGTATGCTCAGATGTTAATATTTCTATATCAAATTCAATTGACCAATTTTCTGCAGTTTTTGCATCTACAGCATCATCATAATAATTGTAATTCCAATCTAATGCATGTATGCTACTTATGATAATTACCAATGAAATTAATATTGCTGAAATCATATTTGATTCTCTTAATGTGAAAATTTGCTTAATTACTTGCTTAATATCGCCATTAAAATTTTCTAATTCATTATCTTCAGTCATATTAACACCTAACTATGAAGTCCCATTGAATCAAATAAAACAGAAAGTAAAATTCCGTAAATAATTAATGAAATTATTGCAGCTGAGAAAACTCGGTAATCTTTATTATCAATATCTGGATTGTTTAGATTCATTATTGATTTTATTGCCTCAACAGAATTAGATTTATCTGTAATCATTTTATTCATTATTTTCTCTTCCCATCCAATAAATAATACTACACCTCCTGCAAATAATGCGGATGTTACCATCTCTGGTATTGGTAGAACTATTTGTACCATCTCAATAAGACTAGATGTTGCAACAAGTAGGAGTAGTAAGACCATTATTCTAGTAATCACTTTACTCTGATTTGTTTCAGTATCCACAATATTATAGTTCAATATTATGAACATAAAAATTAACGGGACTATTAGATATACTGCTACTTGGAAGGTGAATGCATACCAATCTATGAAACTTTGATCCCAAGCCACGCAGATAGTATCAACACAAGATGTAGCGGTATCTTTGACCACGAGCGTTAGTATGAACCACATTACACCAACGATGAAAACTGTACCAACCGATACACTAATTCCATTAATTCCTTTATGATATGCGCGCCATAACTCCCCCCCTAGTAAAACCAAGAATGTTAATCCGGATAGAGTCATTGCTATTGGTGAGAATATTACTGTACTAATTTCGGTTTGAGATGCAGTACCCCAGAATACCTCATCTTCTACAATCCACCTTGCTAAGTATAATTTACTTAGACCAGTTAAATGTTGTAACCAGAATATCATCCATTGTACTTTAGCTGCAAGTAGGAGAAGTAATGCTACTGATGATACTTCCCTTGCCCTATCTTCACCATATCTAATTTCACCAACAAGGAACCTTAAATAAATTGGTACCCAAATAATATAGCATAACCAACCTAAAGCAGATTTCATATCCCTGTTAGTAAATTCAGTAAATATATCTAGAGGAATTACTATTATTCCTAATAGAATCACTATACAGGTACAAATTTTAGCTACATTCTCCTTCTGAAGAATTGGATATGGATATACTAGGGGCAGTATAACTAGTAGACACAAAAATACTGAATCCATTGCCATTTGAGCATACATGTGTGAAGAATAGTAGATCTCACTAAATGCTCCTTCAATAAAGTCTTGTCCTGTTAAATTCTCAACCCTCAAATCAATTATAGTTGCAAATGTATATTTTATTCCTAAAATTATCATCATCCAAGATATAATGTATCCTGCATAGAGTTCATTCCATTCCCTATCTTCGGATCTTCTCACTAGTATTAGTGCCATCACTCCAAGAGCTATATGAACGACGGCAGCCACAGGTATTAATGCATTAACAGCATCATCAGCCATGTGTTCAGGAACATAGTTAATGTCATAACCTTTAGGGCGTATCTGTATTTGGATTTCTTATTTTGATTATAATATTAGTTAATATTAGTATAAGAAGCAAGCCATTTTTCTAATATTTCCCTTCTTTCTTCTGTATCTACTCTTGCTGTATGTGGCATATCATCCAATACATAAATTTCAGATAAATTCTGGAAGTGTTCATTTAGTAAGTTAAAATGATCATTACCTAATGTTTCATCGTTGCCGGATTGTATTACTAGCATAGGTACTTTTGGAACACCCCAATAAGGTATCTGAGCGTTCGCATAACCTACATTCAAATCAGGATGTATCCTTTGGTATTCTCTTCTAAGGACGTGACGTACCCATGGACTAGCTAGAACGGCTCGACCAGGTAATTTTTTTTCAATTATTAGCGGAAAGGAAGTAGCAGGGGATTCAAGAATAATTCCTTTCATAGATTCCCCCCACCATCCAGATAAATGAGAAGAAATTCTAATTGTCAAGAAACCCCCCAGAGAGTGCCCATATATCCATAATTTGTCAGGTTTGAAACCAAGCATTTTGGGGGCCTCATCAAGTAGAAGTTCAATATCCGCAATAACTTTCAATATTGTCCATTCATGCCTCCCCTTTTGCTGACCAAATCCCCTCTGGTCTAAACCAATTATGTTAAACCCTAAAGAATTCATATGTTGACACCTGGATTCACCATTTCCAAGGCTTGAATTATATCCATGAAGATAAAGGATAGTTTCTTCACTACCGGATTCAGATCTTAGTAAATGAGCTTTCATCTTCTCATTCCCCCAACCTCTGAACGAGAACTCTTTCCATCTTGAATCAGTTATCTTTTCTTTACTTCTTTTTGGAGTAATAAAGACAGTAGAGTAGATTCTCCACCTCATAGCTAACCAACCGGCAATTGGTATTGATGCGCCAAAAATTACCCATGCAATCCTATATTCTCTCCAACTAGGAGATATCATCAGTGCAATAATTTGAATGATTATTAATGCTGTCAAAACCTTTGGTTTACTTGGAAGCAGAGGTGCAGGAGTTTTCTGGTAAACTGCTGCTTTAAGTCGTGATCTATGACTTGGTTTAGAAGCGTCCATCTACAATATATCTCCATCAATAGATTTACCCAATCTTTCCATGACAACAGTAGCAGATTCAATACTGTTCACTGTTTCTACACTTTTTCCAGCAGACCATAAATCCTTCGATGATTTACCCTTTCCTTTAGAAAAAGCTCTCATTCTCCAGAAAGAGATTGCAGTAATGAGTACTCTGATTCTATGTTTGAATCTACTATCAAGTAGACGCCTGATAGGCCACGAATTATTCTTTTTCAATTTACTATTATTGATAACTGAAATTGGTACACCTGTTAATTTGGTAGTCCATGTAATATCTTCTTCTTTGGCTTTAACGATTGCATCTTTGTAATCTTGAGGAGTAGTACATTCATCAGTAGCAATAAATCTAGTACCCATTTGAACACCATCATATCCTATCTTTAATGCCTTAGCTAATTCTAATTCACTGCCAACTCCACCAGCACAGATCAATGGAAGACCCATGTCTGAAAGTTGCACATACATTTCCTCCATGGAAAATTCACCTAAATGTCCACCTGCTCTATTGTTGACGCATATTAAACCATCAACTCCACACTCCTTACCTTTCTCAGCCCATTTCCTATTAGTGACATCGTGATAAACGACACCTCCTTTGGCATGAACTTTATCACAAACCCAATCCGGTTTACCTAGAGAGGTTACGTAAAAAAGCACTCCTTCCTCTAGTGCAATATCAATCCATTCGGACATTTGTCGAATATATTTTTCACTTCCCTTCTCTATTAGAGCATTAAATCCAATTGGTTTGTCAGTAAGTGTTCTGATATATCTGATGCCAGCCCTAAGACCTTCCTTCCGATTGGGTTTATCGAATCCATGAACCATAGTTAAAGAAACTGGCTGTAAAATAGCTATACCTCCACCATCAGAAGCTGCCGAAACTAACTCTGGATTCGAGCAGGGGTACATTGCACCACAAATAATAGGATACCTAATACCAGCATCTTTCGTCAGCCTTGTATTTATCATATTTCACTCTCCATTAATTACTAAAAAGTTCCATGTGAATATCCATTCTGATACGACGTCACCTGATGAATCTGTCGCAATTGAAGTTAACTTACATTCAACTGGATTACCAGTAACCATACTTTCTTCTATCGATGATTTAACCAAAGAATTTTCATTACATGTGAATATTATCTTTCCTTGTGCCACCTTAGTAAATTTAGCTTCAGTAGCCACTACAAACATCCTTATTTTTTTAGTCATAGATTTTGAAATTGCAAATGCAGCAGCACCTGTACTCAGTTCTGCCCCCATGCCTTGTACGGCCCAATACATGGTTTTGAAGGGATTTTGAGTACGCCAACCTCCTCGAAGTGATGATATGCAAATATTATTATCTAATTGCTTAATATGAAGTCCGGCGAACCAAGCTGTAGGCATAGAAAGTGCTGTAAAAACCCTAAATTTGACACCATTTAACAGGCTTTTATACTCTACATCTAATTTTTTTTCATCGATTAGCATCCTCTCACCTATTCTGCTTGGACTAAATATTCGACGACTTCACAATACTTTGTCATAGCATCAAATTCGGAAGTACCTAAAATCGAGTTCCAAGCTTTCCATTTTGCTCTTTCTCTCAAACCACCACTAGCCCTGCCTTTACAATCTCCCTCATTGGCCTGCTTATACAGGGCATAAAGTTGGAGAAGAAGTTCATTTGTTGGCCTCGATGAAAGATTTTGCACTCTTTTAATAGCCCTTTTGAATCGAATTTTAAGTGTTTGACTAATTTTAACAGACATCACATCATCTCCAAAGGATAGTCCATTAGTGTTTTATGACCTGCTTGAATTTTTGCTGCGAGACCAACAGTTTCTGGGAATATTTTTTTGAAAAAGAATCGTGCACTAGCTAATTTAGCATCATAAAATGGTTCACCTTTTTTTGGTAGAGAAACTTTAGCAATCCTAGCCCACATATACGCAATTAATACATTACTAAAATATCTACAATAGTCAGTAGCACCTGCAGCGAGGAAGTGAGGATTAGACTGCCCCTCTGCGATCATTAGCAGCGTTAATTGCTGAAGACCTCGAACACCTTGATGGAGTGGTTTATTGAATTCAGCCATCTGTGAATCATTCTTATTTTCATCAATGAAATCAGTTAAAGGCCACATAATATATCTCAGATTTTTACCTAGATTTTGAGTGACTTTTCGGCCTGCTAAGTCCAATGCTTGAATCCCGTTTGTGCCTTCCCATATCTTAGAAATCCTCACATCTCGATAAAATTGTTCTACACCATATTCAGAACAATATCCCGCTCCTCCCATTACTTGCATACAAGTACTTACAGTTTCACAACCAAGATCTGTGAAATGTGCTTTTACAATTGGTGTAAATAAAGCAACTAATGCGGTAGCCATTTCGGCTTCTTCAGGATCATCACTATGGGATTGATCGAGGAGAATTCCGGTCCATGCCGCTAGTGCCCGACAACCTTCATTGTTGACCTTAGCCTCCAACAACATTCTGCGAACATCAGGATGAACAAGGATATTATCTGCAGCTTCATTAGGATCTTGTGTACCCTTGATATCTCTCCCTTGGCGTCTATCCTTAGCCCAGGATAGAGCATTTTGATATGCTATTTCGGCAAGCCCAATGCCCATCATCCCAGTAGCTAATCTTTCTCTATTCATCATTTCAAACATTAGAGGCATTCCTGAATATAAATCCCCGACTCTCCACCCGATACTTTGGTTGAAATTCATAACACAAGTAGGGGATGCATGAACTCCCATCTTTTCTTCACTTCCAGAACAGGTGACTCCATTATGTTCTGAATTAAGATCACTTGTCATTTCTGAAAGACCTTCGAAATTCCAACCTGAAGGCATAAATTTAGGAACGAGGAAAAGAGATATACCTTTGGTACCTTTAGGTGCATCTGGAGTCTTTGCAAGTACTAGATGGACAATATTTTCTGTCATATCGTGCTCACCATATGTGATGAATATCTTAGTCCCTGTCAGATGGTATGATCCATCATTCTGTGGTACTGCTTTGGTAGATATCATACCTAAATCTGTACCAGCATGTGGTTCTGTCAGACACATTGTCCCAGACCATTTTCCTGAAGCAATATTTTTAGCAAAATAGTCAACTAACTCTTTTTCACCATGTTCTACTAAAACCTCGTAAACACCTACCGTTAGTGCGGGAAGCACACTTAATGCCATATTTGCTGAAGTTCCGAATTCGGCCCAAATAACAGACTGGAAGAAAATTGGCACTCCCATCCCTCCATGTTCAGGTTTACATGCAGTGGATAACCAACCAGCTTCAGAACTTTCTTTGTATGCTTTTTTGAATTCTTCAGGCATTGATATTTTACCATTATTAAAATTCAATCCTACTCTGTCACCTAATTGATTGATTGGCAGCCATACTTCCTTGACATGTTCCCCCCAACCTTCATTGAGCATAGACAGAAAATCCTTGTCAAATTCAGAATATCCTAACCTTTGCACAATTGGAATTGCATCTAATACTTCATTCAATAGAAAATCGTAGTCTTTTTTGGGTGCATTGTAATCTACCATATTCTCACCTTAATTCCTCAATGGTTTACCTTTCTCCAGCATATGCTGCATTCGATCTAATGTATCTGTATTCTTCGCTAGCATTGATATTGTTTCCCTCTCCATGGATAGAATATCATCCTCTTCTAATAATTCAGTAATATCAGTATCCCCTCCAGTCAATATCTCTGCTAATGCATTAGTGACAATGATATCATGAGGTGTGACCTTACCTGCTAAGGCTAGATCATTAACTGCTAATTGCAACGCAGCCTTACCAGATTTACCAGGTAATGAATAAGTCCTGGGTTCCGGAGGTGTATATCCCACAGAAATCTCAATTAGTAACTTTTTAGCATCAGATAGTAGCCTATCTCTATTCATAGTAATACCATCATTTGGACTCAAAAACCCCATTGAACGCGCTTGTTCTGCTGACTTTGCCACTTGGGCAGTACCAATTATTTCGAATGCTTTCATTACTGCACCCATGGGTCCATTTGATGCAAGACTAAACTCTTGGACTCGACCTAAGTATTCCTTACAACCCCCCCAAGCAGGAATAATTCCAACACCTACTTCAACCAGTCCTACATACGATTCTGAATGTGCTTGGACAGCATCACAATGCATCAATACTTCAGCTCCACCACCTAAACAGAGGCCTGCTGAGGCAGCCACAATTGGAACCTCAGAGAACTTCAATGTTTGATAGGTATCTTGTCCTAAAGCAATAAAATCATCCAAATCTTTCCATGCAGCTAAATTAGCTGCGAACAAAGCTAATCCAAGATTTGCACCTGCACAAAAATTCGTAGCATCATTACCTATCACAACTCCTTTCCAATTACCCGATTCAGCCATGTCAACTGCATTCAGAAGCATTTCCATATTCATCGGATCCATCGCATTCATTTTGGTGTGATATTCAACAAGTAAAACTTGTTCACCCATATCCCATATACTAGCAGAACCATTTCTCTTCAATGGTTTGCCGCGACGTTTTAAATCGGCTACGGTAAGATAATCTCCTGATCTTTCAACAATAATCATTTCACCATTTGGAGAAAGTCTTGTGATTTCACCAGATTGAATATTGTAGAATGAACCTTTTTCTGCTGCAAGAGCCAAGAAAGGTGGAACTAATCTATTAGAATCTTGAAGTCTTTTAACCATGGATTCAGCACCTATTGCATCCATCATTTCGAACGGCCCATTTTTCCAGTTATACCCAACTTTCATAGCCCCATCAATTGCATAAATATCATCACTAACTTCAGGGACTATATAGGCTGCATAAGATAGTGAGTCAAGTAATACATCTGTAACGAATTCAGCACCTTTGTCATTACAATCCATTATAGCTGAAAGCCCACGTTTACCCATTTTGGCTGATGGGAAACCCGCTCTACGATTTGCAGTTTGGTATGTTCCAGTAACCAAGTTTCTTGCTTCCTTTACCTTCTTGCCATCATCTTTGTTAAGTCGATAAAAACCACCTTTTCCCTTACGACCAGTGTAACCATCCTTAATCATAGAATTGACAGATTCTTTACCCGCACCCGCTATCTCATGAAATGGATCGTTAATAGGAAGATTAGACACAAGACTTTCGGTAACATGTGGTATTAAATCAATTCCAACTAAATCCATCAATCCAAATACAGCAGTCTTGGGTAAACCAATAGGTCTGCCAAGCATAGCATCAGCTTCTTCAACCGAAAATTCGTGATCAATGGTTGCTTTAAATGCTCTTTGTATAAAGTAAATTCCGAGTCTATTACCAATAAACCCTGGGCTGTCATTACA
>ENA-UZXA01012524-UZXA01012524.1-metagenome-genome-assembly--contig:-Day-1-1m-contig-12524_pt1 | contig 19671 bp, 19 predicted proteins | sample MGYA00260336_ERZ794896 | MGnify/ENA metagenome assembly ERZ794896
GCTAATATTGATTTCAATGCAATTTGCATTAATCGGATACCAGGTGATTCCAAATCTATAACTGGTGGTAATGTTCGTGGTCTTTATTGGACAATGCCTGATACCACTAATGTTGAAGAACAACGATTGCCTTTTGTAGAAGAAAGTAAATATACAGAAATCTGTCCAGAGTTTAAAGGGTCATATGTAGAAGATGTTTACAATCTTATATCTAAACATTTTAAAATAGGTCGTATTCGTTTCTTAATGAAACCAAGTCGTACTTGTTTAAGTTGGCATAGAGATCCTGAAAAAAGAATACACATTCCTATTATAACAAACAAAGGTAATATTATGGTTATAGAAGACACAGCATTTCATATGCCTTCAGACGGCGCTGCTTATATAACTGACAATACAAAATATCACAACTTCTTTAATGGTAGTGAAGTTGATAGAGTTCATTTAGTGGCAACCTTATTAGAATGAAACTAACACTTAAAGAAAGATGGAAGAAGGCCTGTAATACAGATAACATAATAGATTTTTCTGTTGATGTTGGACTTATTGCATTTGATGTTCTAGCAAGTCCTATATTAATAGTGGTAAGAATATTCCGTTGGGCAATGAACAAATGGGTCAACGGTTATATTAAGAGATTTTTAAAATGGTTTGTCCATAAGGTACTACGAATTAAATAGAGGATATATATTAGTATGAAATTAAGTGAAATAGAAGATGGTAAAATGAAATCTGATAGGCAAATGAAAGAGATCATTGCTGATCGTAAAACAGAGTCTTGTGTTAGATATTATGATAGGATTGTTTCTAAAGAATGGTGCGATCAAACTATTGATATGTTTGAACAAGAAGATCCAAGTTATCACTATGGATTTAATGAGGGAGATAATCCAAGAAAAAGTTTTACTGAATTAGATATAGAAGATAAAGAAAAATGGTTAGATGTTAAAGAAACTTTTATTAGAGTTTGTCATCAAAACTTTCAAAACTTTACAAAAGATGTAGGTATAGAGAAACATCATTTACCACCTATAATAGATTTAGAAAACGTAAGAATTAAAAAATATACAGATAATGGTAAAGATGTTTTTAAAGATCACGTTGATGTTATGCGAAGTACAGGACCATCATCAAAAAGATTTCTAGTTTTTATATTATATCTTTCAGATGTAGAAGAAGGTGGCGAAACAAGTATACCTAGATACAAGATTAAATGTAAACCAAAAGCAGGAAGACTATTAATGTTTCCACCTTTCTGGACACACCCTCATCAAGGTGAAAAAGTAATTAAAGGAACAAAGTATCAGATAATGACTTACTTACATATGGGAGATATAAATGATAACAATCCTAGATAACGCATATAAAAGATTAACTGAATTAAGAAAGAAACATAACAAGAAGTTTGTTAGACTTTCTGTTAAAGGTGGTGGTTGTGCTGGTTTTAATTATGATTGGTCTTTTACAGATGAAGAACAAAGGGAAGATATTGTTATTGATGATATGTTAGTTATAGATAGAATTAACGAATTGTATTTAACAGGTATGGAATTAGATTATACTTATGATGACTTTGAATCTGCCTTTGTATTTAACAATCCTAAAGCAACCTCATCTTGTGGTTGTGGCACATCTTTTAGTGTATAAATAGTTATAATCGTTTATCCTGAAACGGACGGAAGTAAACCAATCAAGGTTGAAGAAACGCTCTTTATTAAAGGAGTATGTATGGACTTAATAAAAGACCTACGAGCTTTAAGAAAAGAGAAAAGTAAATTAGACTCTGCTAAAGCTCAATTAAGAAAAAGAAGTAAAGATAGTATCGCTAGACCAAAGGCAAAGAAAAACCTTTTTTCAAATGATCCTCGTATGCAGAGCATATAAAATAAAACCCACCTAAAGGTTTCCAGCCTCTAGGTGGGAAAAAACAACCCTTAAAGGGTAACTCTAAATTCCTATTCCGTCTAGTCTAAAATCTACAACAGGTACAAAGTCGTAAGCATATTCTTCATCAGCACCCATAGGACCAGACATTTTAACTATACAATCATTTACTTTTCTTTTATCAAAGAAAGTCTGTAAAGCAAGTTTTAAACTATCTGCCATTTGTTGATGTACAGATACATTAAATTTTGTAAACAAGGTACCACAACAAATTGTAAATTCATCAGCACTTTCGGCCCTTGCAATATTCATAATGTCTTTTTTTAATTGTGTATCTTTCATATTTTCCTTATTTGATTTCTTCGTCAATGTAATATTCAGTTAAGTCTTTGTAATATGAAGAAGACTTTGAGTCTGCTTCTGAATACAATACTTGTGAGTATAATGCTAATATAAAACTAGCAACACCTATTAAGAATAGTGCGAAACATAATGCCCAATTATCGTTCATTGGTATTCCGTTGTAGCCACCATCTATTGCACCAGCAGCACCTATCATACAAAAGGTACCGACTATTGACATAACTATTGTTGTATATTCATATATTTTTTTCATAGTGTTTTTTTCTCCTTATTGGTTTATCTTTTTGAAGTTATAATCGTGGATAATCTTATTAATTGCGTTTTTCATATTAATATCAATTATCTCTAAAAGGTCGTTATCAACTTCAACGATTTCTTTGATGTTTTTCTTCATTTTTTTAATTTGACTATAAGCAACATTTCTTACAATTGTCAAATTATTTGTTTTTTGTGTTTTTGTTATCATATACTACTAAATATATAGGAAAACCACTCAAAAGTCAACAAAAAAATCCCGAAAATATGAAAATAATTACACTTTTTTTGTTATGTTCTCTTTTTGTTCTCGTAAATTGTACAAAAATCAAAGAAAATTGCGATTATAGACCGGAATTTGAAAATTCCAGCGAATCAATGAGCGAATCACTTGATGGATTAAGACAAATTGAAAATTTGCAACACAAAACTCGTTGTAAATTTTAGGATAAATAATAATATGGTAAATTCACAAAAATTTTGTCTAAATTGCGGACACGAATCGCATTGTGGCGAAAAATGTTTACAAGATTATGGCGAATCAGAAAAAACTGTTTGTTGTACACATTGTCGTTGTGAAAAAGATGATGATTCTTGGGAAGATACTGTAAAATACGATTTAAACAATGAAGATTTATTTAATGGAGCATAAAAATGGCAAAAATGAGAATATTTAAGTTTTGGAATGAAGCAGGTGACGAAAAAGAGAAAGAAGCAATGAGTTTGAAGAAGGCAGTTATGTCTGTTCAAGGTGATTTCAAAGATGAAAGAATAGGAGTTGAATTTATTACTAAAAAAGGTAATAAAATAGAAACTTCAGTAAAAATCCCTATGGGAAGAAAAATAAGACAATCAATTATGGTTGAAAAACGAAGAGCAATCGCAAAAGCGAAATTAGAAGCAAGTAGAAGAAGTGCATAATGCCAGCAGTTAGTAGAAAAGGGGATCAATTAAGTACAGGACACATATGTGCTGGAACAACAATACTTGATACACCAGGACAATCAACTGTTTTTGCAAATAGTATATTAATTGCAAGACAAAGTGATCCTACGGTATCACACCCTTTTCCACCAGCACCACCTTGTGCGCCTCACGTTGCAAATGTTAATGTTGGTTCTTCAACAGTAAGAGTATGTGGATTACCAATTGCAAGAATAGGAGATAGTACAGACGCTGGTGCAATGACTAAAGGTTCTTCTAATGTTTTCTCAGGTTAGCGTATAAATATAAGAGATATGTCAAACTATGATGCTAGTACAACCAACAATTCTAAAAGAGCAAATAGAATCTATAAAGATTTGGATTTAAACTTTGGTCGTAATCCTATTACAAATGATGTTAATAGATTAACAGATGTAGAGGCAGTTAAAAGAAGTGTTAGAAATTTGATTAACACAAATCATTATGAGAGACCTTTTCATCCTGAAATAGGAAGTGATGTTAGAGCAATGTTGTTTGAACCAATGACACCATTAACTGCTCTTAATTTACAAAGAAAAGTTGCTGAAGTATTAAACAATTTTGAACCAAGAATTAGTTTACAACAAGTTTTAGCAAGTCCTGACTTGGATAGAAATAGTTATGCGTTAAAAATTATGTTTTATGTAGTTGGTTCAAATCAACCAGTAGAAGTAGAAACATTTTTAGAAAGATTAAGATAATATGGCAAGTAATAAATTTACAGTATCAGATTTAGATTTTGACAACATCAAATTAAATTTAAAAGCATTTTTACAAGATCAACCAGAGTTTTCAGATTACAATTTTGAAGGTTCAGGTTTTGCTGTCTTGTTAGACACATTAGCATACAATACACACTACCTAGGTTTCAATGCTAATATGGTTGCAAATGAAATGTACCTTGACTCTGCTGACGTTAGAAAAAATGTTGTATCATTAGCAAAGATGTTAGGATATACTCCTTCTTCAGCAAAATCACCTACTGCTGTTGTTGACATAACATTAAACAATGCTACTGGATCCACAGTTACTATGAATAAAGGAACATCATTCTCAGCAACAATAGATAATACAGATTATAATTTTGTAACTAATGAAGATATAGCAATGTCACCACAAGATGGTGTTTATAAATTTCAAAATGTAACTTTATATGAAGGTACTTTAGTAAACTTTAAATATACAGTTGATAGTACAGATGTTGACCAAAGATTTATAATTCCTAATATAAATGCTGATACATCTACTTTAAAAGTAACCGTACAAACTTCTATTAGTGATACAACACAGGAAGTTTATACATTAGCAACAGGATTAAAAAGTTTAAACGATACATCAAAAGCATATTTTTTATCAGAAACAGATACAGGTAAATTTGAAGTTTATTTTGGAGATGATATATTAGGTAAGAAATTAGCAGATGGTAATATTGTAAATTTGGATTATGTAGTTTCAAATTTAGAAGACGCAAATGGCACAACAAACTTTATAGCAACAGGTTCAGTAGGTGGATTTTCAGATGTAACTGTTGTAACTAAAACAGCAGCACAAGGTGGTTCTATTCCTGAAACAAAAGAGTCAATTAGATTTAATGCACCTTTACAATATACATCACAAGACAGAGCAGTTACAACAACAGATTACGAAACTTTAGTTAAATCAATTTATCCTAATGCAACTTCTATTAGTGCTTGGGGTGGTGAAGATGATGAAACACCTATTTACGGTGTTGTTAAGATTGCAGTCAAAGGTCAGTCAGGTGTGCCTTTAACTAATGCTACAAAATTAGATATAGTAACAAAATTAAAATCTTATAATGTTGCTTCAGTAAGACCTGAAATAATTGACCCAATTATAACTTCAGTTGTGTTAGTAATTAATGCTAAGTTTGATAAAAACTCTACTACTAAAACAGCAGACACTTTAAAGTCAGAAATTGTGGACGCAATAACAGATTACAATACAAATACTTTAACAGCATTTGATGGTGTGTTTAGATACTCTAAAGTTGTAGGTATAATTGATGATGTAGATAATTCTATTTTATCAAACATTACAAATGTTAAAATTAGAAAAAACTTTGCACCAACTTTAAGTTCATCTACAAAATATGATATTTACTTTAGAAACGCAATTTACAATCCACATTCAGGACACGAATCAGTTTTATCATCTACTGGATTTAAAATATCTGGTAATAATAATGAAATGTTTTTAGATGATGATGGTATGGGAAATGTAAGACTTTATTATCTTGTAAGTGGAATAAAAACAGTACAAAATGCTACACAAGGTACAATTGATTATGCAACAGGACAAATTACTATTAATTCTTTAGACATTGCTTCTATTTCTAATATTAGAGGTTCTGTTTCTACTGTAATTGAGGTAACTGCTTCTCCTAGTTCAAATGATGTTGTTCCTGTAAGAGATCAAATTTTAGAAATAGATATTGAAAATTCAATTGTAAATGTTTCTGAAGATACCTTTGTCGGTGGTTCTTCCGAGGCAGGAGTAGGGTATACAACAACATCTAGTTACTAATGTCCTATGGCAAAGTTTAATGATAAAATCTCAACACTCATTAATAGTCAATTACCTGATTTCGTAGTTGATGACCACCCTCAATTTGTTCAATTCTTAAAAACTTATTATCAATTTATGGAATCTGCTATGTTGCAGGTTACAAGTGTTGAAAATACAGATGGTATAACTTTAGAAAATGAAACAGGTCTAAAAGACAATTTATTATTAGACGGTTCAAAAATAACTTCAGAAAAAACACAATCAGACGCTGGTGATAAAATAATTTACGAAGATACTGTATATGGTAAATTTTCAGTTGGCGAAACAATAACAGGTCTTGTATCAAAGGCAACTGCAACAGTTCTTGCCGAAGATTTAACAAATGGTAAACTTTATATATCAGCACAAGACAAGTTTGATAGAAATGAAACAATAATAGGTAATACTTCAAATGCTCAAGCAGTAATTAATGATTATCGTCCTAATCCTGTATCAACTGTTCAGGACCTAACAAACTTTAGAGATCCTGACAAAGTTATATCAAACTTCTTAACAAAATTTAGAGATGAGTTTTTAAAAACAATACCTGAAAATTTAGCAATAGGATTAGACAAAAGACACTTAATTAAAAATATTAAATCAATGTACCGACTAAAAGGTACACAAGCAGGACACGAATTATTTTTTAGAATATTATTTAATCAAGTATCAGAAACATTTTATCCTAGATCACAAATGTTGCGTGTATCAGACGGACAATGGGATACACAAAAAGTTTTAAGAGCAGTAGCTATAGTTGGTGATACAACAAATTTAGTTGGTAGAACAATAAAAGGTTCATCATCATCAGCAACTGCTATTATTGAATCAATTAAGAAATTTATTATAGGTAACAAAGAAGTTTCTGAATTTGTACTTAACATAAGTTCAATGACTGGTACATTTAGTATTGGTGAAGAAATTACTGGTACTGCTAGTGATACAGATGACTTTTTTATAAAAGCAAATATTACAGGTATACCAGGATTAAAAACAATTACAAATGACGGTAACTTATATGCTACTGGCGATTTCTTAACTGTATCAGGTGGTGGTGTAGGTGCTGATATTGCTATTAGCGATATAGGTTCAGGACCTGTATCAGAAATTATTATTGACAATGCAGGAACAGGTTATTCAGTAGGAGATAAATTAGTTTTTGATAATACAGGAACAGAAGGTGTTAATGCAGAAGGATTTATTTCTGTTGTTAATGGTGGTATCTCTGGTGAATCAGGAACAGGTGCTGAACACATTTTAATGGAAGATGAAACTGGTAGAGGAGATCAATACTCTGGAAGTAAAATTGTAATGGAAGGTGCTACTAACTCCGACTTAAATGATATAACAGATATATTTTTAATTAACAATGGTAGTGGTTATAATATACCACCTAAGGTAACTATAACCTCATCAGGTTCTAATGCAAGTGTTTTAGCAAACGGTACTGATATAGGAAGAGTTATAGGATTAAAAACAAATGAATTAGGAGAAGGTTATCAAAATAGTCCTACTCCATCAATTAAATTTAGAAACTGTTTATTATTAACAAATAAGTCAGGTAACTTTAATGCTAATGATACTATAACAGGTGGTACTTCAGGTGCAACTGGTACTCTTTCTAGTTATGACGCAGATAGAAGTTTATTAAAAGTAAAAGATTTAAATACTAATTTTATTCTAAATGAAACAATAACATCAACAAGTAGTGGATCAGCAACAGTAATAAGGTTAGATGTTGCTAGTGCTACAGTAGATGTAGTTTCTGTTGCAGATACAGATGGTAAGTTTTTAAACGAAGATGGCAATATATCTGAGCAAACAATGAAAGTACAAGATAGTAAATACTACCAAGATTTTTCTTATGTACTAAAAGTTGGTCAATCAATTAATGATTGGCGGGACGCATTTAAAAAGACTATGCACACAGCAGGTTTTTATTTTACAGGACAAGTTGATTTACAAAGTAGATTAAGTTTAAAAGTTAAGGCGCCAATTACTGGTGTTATATCAGGTGCTATAGATACTCCATTATTCAATGTATTAAATGTATTATTTACAACTGTCTTCGGTAGAAGATTAGGAACAGTAGATGATGGCACAAATTTAAGATCAGATAATATGTCTGAAGGAACAATACACGCTGGTAATGATTATGAGGAGACATTTACTTCAAATACTAGAGATGTAACTTTAACAAGACCAGCAATTGAAATTAGTATGATGAGTAGAAAAAGAGCAACAATAGATGGAGTATTAGTTAAACAAGGATACGCATATGCAGGACCTAAATTTGGTACACTAAACAGATTCGCAAATACAGTATTTGGTGTAAATGCAGGTGGAAGTAAAATAACATTTAAAGAATTGAGTAATGTAAAAATACAAGGTACAAGAACATCACTAGATGGAAGAGGTGCTATATTTTTAGCAACTTCAAATAAAGATGGTCAGTTATTAAAGACAAATTTTGCAATGCCTACGCAATTTGCGGTTTCTCAGGATGTTTTTGATAATACTGTTACAAACTTTGCTCAAACTGTTTTAACTTTTGATGATACAACCCCATAGGAATGTTTATAAATAGTATAGACAATAGGAATAATTAAATGACAAAACAAACTATTAATAGAGGATCAGCTGCTAATGATGGAACAGGTGATAATTTAAGAGCAGGTGCAAATAAAGTAAACGAAAACTTTGACGAAATATATACAGTTTTAGGTGACGGTACTACTTTACTTTCTGGTAATTATATAACAGACGATTCTACTTCAGTTTTAACAAATAAAACAATTAATGGTCCTGATAATACAATTACAAATATTCCAAGTAGTGCATTAGCAAGTTTACCAAATACAAAATTAGATAATTCAACAATTACTATTACAGGCGATACTGGATCTCACGCAGTAGATTTAGGCGATACTTTAACTGTTCAAGGTAGTAATGGAATTGCAACTACTGTAACAGCAGACCAAGTTTCTATTGCTATTGATGGTACGGTTTTAACTGAAGATTCTACTGATACACTTACTAACAAAACAATTTCAGGTTCTACAAATACTTTAACAAGTATTGCTAATGCCTCTTTAGCAAATTCAACAGTTTCATATGGTGGTGTACAACTTAATTTAGGTGATGTTGACGCTACTCCTGCTTTTGATTTAGCAGACGCAACAAATTATCCTACAAGTTCTTTATCAGGAACAATTACAAATACTCAATTAGCAGGTTCTATTTCAAATGATAAACTTGTTAATAATAAAATTACAATAGGTGATGATACATCTACAAACTTTGATGTTCTTTTAGGAGAAAGTTTTGAAATAGTTGGTGGTCCAGGACTTTCTACTGCTATTGATAATAATAGAATAACTTTAACTGTAGGAAATATTCCAAATGCTTCTTTAGATAATAATTCAATTACAATTGGTGGTAGTACAGTTAATTTAGGTGGAACATTAGTTTCAGCATCAAATTTAAACTTAACTGGTACATCATCAATATCAGGAACAGGTACGGCAGATTTATCTGGTGCAGGTTCTAAAATGAGATTTGATTTTGCTGGTTTTGGTGCTTTACCAACGGCTTCAACTTTTGTAGGAATGTATGCTTATGATAGTACAGGTAACAGACCTTATTATTCTTCAGGTAGTGGTTGGGTTAGAGTATTAGATGAAAACTCTTCCGTATCTGCTCATACAGATGTCAATGTTTCTGGTATTGCTGACGGTCACGTTTTATCTTGGAGTTCATCACAAGGAAGATTTAATGTAGGTGCGCCTGCAGGTGGTGGCGAAACTTTAAATGTACAAGAAGAAGGATCAGGTTTAGCTACAACTGCAACAACAATGAATTTTGTTGGTTCTAGTGTAACTGCTTCAGGTACAGGTGCAACTAAAACTATTGATATTCGTAGTGCAACAACTATATTAGATGTAACTGCTAACGGTTCAACTTCTTATAGATTTACTTCACACTATGGAACCGAAGACAATCCTACACTTTGGACAAAACAAGGTCAAACAATTGCATTTAATTTAAGTGCTCTTGGAGGATCACATCCATTTGTTATACAAACTTCATCTGGTGCTTATGTTTCAGGTAATAGAATTTCAACAGGATTAACTCACATTGATTCAGATGGAACGGTAACAACTGGTGTATCTGCTCAAGGTAAAACAAGTGGTGTATTATATTTTGATGTACCACACGATCAAGCAACGGTTTATTATGTGTGTTCTTCTCATTCTGCTATGGCAGGTACTTTAGAAGTAGAAAGTAAACAACCAGGTAAATTATTACAACAAGTTTATACTCAAACAGGTGCTTCTTCAACTGGAACAACAATATTTCCAGAAGATGATTCAATACCTCAAAATACTGAAGGTGATGAATATATGACTTTAGCAATTACACCTAAATCTTCTACAAGTACAATAAACATTGAAGTACACGTGTTTTATTCACAATCAACAGGAACAAGAGGTGGTTCAGGATTATTCAAAGATTCAGACGCAGACGCATTAGCATTTACATCTAACTTTATAGCAGACGCTACAAGTATGGGTAATATGCAAGTATTTTATTCAGAAACATCTGGAAATACTACTGCTAGAACATATAAAGTAAGATGTGGTAATATACAAAATGCAGGTACTTTTACCTTTAATGGTCAATCAGGTAATAGAAAATTTGGTGGAACCGTATTATCTACAATTAGAATATTAGAAATAGATTCATAGGAGAAGTAGTATAAATATAAGAAAGAAAAAGAAAAATTATGCCAGCAATTATAACAAACAAATTTAGAATAAACAACGCTGAACAGTTTTCAGAATCATTTTCTGAAACAAATAATCAAGTGTATTACTTGGGTATTGGAAGACCACAACCTTTTGGTACTGCAACAAGACCTGATGGAAGAACAGATTACGAAGGTACTGATTCTCTTCCTAATACACCTGCAGATTCAATGGCTAGAGAATTTTATACATTTGACGATTTAGTTGCCGCTAAAAGAGTACAAACTTCAGATGTATCTTTTGTAATACCAAGAAGAAACTGGACTGCTGGTATTGTTTACGATACTTATTCACACGACATTGGAGAATATACAACAGGATCAACAAGTGTAAGAAAAACATCAACAAGTGGTGCAACTACTTTATTTGATTCTACTTTTTATGTATTATCTTCAGCAAGAAATGTTTACAAATGTTTAGATAACAACGGTGATTCTACTTCAACAGATGAACCAACTGGTGTATCAACTTCAGTAATTACAACTACTGATTCATATAAATGGAAATTTATGTACACACTTTCTGCTGCTCAACAAGCAAATTTCTTATCAACAGACTTTATGGCAGTTTCACCAAATTCTGGTGCAAGTTCAGATCAATCAAATGTTATTTCTGCTGCTGTTGACGGTTCAATAGATATAGTAAAAATTAAAACACCTGGTTCAGGTGGTACTAATGGAACATTTAGTGGTATCTCTATCAAAGGAGATGGTTCTGGTGGTGTTGCTACAGTAGTAGTTGGTGGTGGTCAAGTAACTTCGGTAACTGTAACTACTCCAGGTACAGGATATACTTTTGCAACAATCAGTAATTTACAAATAGTTACTGCTGGTGCAACTAACTTAGCAGGTTCAGAATTAGATGTAATTATTCCACCTAAAGGTGGACACGGTGCAAATGCACAAGAAGAATTAGGTGCTTTCTTTGTTATGATGAATACAAGTTTAGAAGGAACTGAAAGTGCAAACTCTGGTGACTTTTCTGCTGTAAATGATTTTAGAAAAATCGCATTGTTAAGAGATCCTACAAAATCTGCTTCTGCTGTAACTTCTAATACTATTAGATTAACAAAGGCAATTAAAATTGCTGATTCTCCTTCACCAGGAACTTTTACACCTGATGAAGAAATTAATCAGGCAACAACTGGTGCAACTGGTAAAGTTGTAGAGTGGGACGCAACAAACAAAATTTTATATTACATTCAAACAAGACACAACAATGCTGGTGTGGACGCAAGTGGTAATCTAACTGCGTTCTCAGGTGCAAATGTTATTACAGGTCAAGGTGGTAGTTCTCCTACAGGTACACCTGACACTTCATCAACAGGAACAGTTAACAATGTTTCGTTTACTTCAGGATATGCAGTTCCTGAAATAGACCACGATACTGGCGATGTACTTTATATTGAAAATAGAACACCGATACAAAGGGCACCAGATCAAACGGAAAACATTAAACTGGTCATAGAATTTTAGGGGTAATTAAATGTCAAGTCCAACAGACTTTAACCTCTCGCCTTACTATGATGATTTTGCAGAAAGTAAATCATTTCATAGAATACTTTTTAGACCAGCATTTGCTGTTCAGGCAAGAGAGTTAACACAATCACAAACAATCTTACAAAACCAAGTTGAAAAACTAGGCGACCATTTCTTTAAAAATGGTGCTATGATTATTCCTGGTGAGATTGGTTATGATTTAAATTACTATGCTGTAAAACTTACAAGTATTGATAGTTCAAATACTTTAGCACATTTCACAAACGGTACAGAATTAACAGGATCGGTTTCAGGTGTAACTGCAACAATTGTAAATCAAAGTGCAACAGACGGAACAGATCCAAATACTTTATTTGTAAAATATAGTAAAACTGGTGGAAGTCTTAATAATGAATTTAAATTTTCTGACGGAGAAACAATTAATGGAACAAATAGCGATTCGACTATTGTAAATGCAGTAGTTGATACTTGCGCTACAGGTTCTGCTGCTCAAGTAGAGGCAGGTTCATATTACATAAATGGATTTACAGTAACAGTTAATAAACAAACAATTTTACTTGACAAATATTCAAACACACCAAGTTATAGAGTAGGATTATTAGTTACAGAATCTTTTGTAACTCCTACACAAGATACTACTTTAAATGATAATGCACAAGGTGTTTCAAACACAAACGCTCCAGGTGCTCACAGATTCAAAATAGATTTAACTTTAACTAAAAAATCTATTGGTGCTACAGACGATTCAAACTTTGTAGAGTTATTAAGATTAAAAACAGGTATAATACAAAATAGAGTTAGAACAACTGAATATGCAATACTAGAAGAAACTTTTGCTCGTAGAACATTTGACGAGTCTGGTGATTATACAGTAAGACCTTTTGATATTGATATTAGAGAACATTTAATATCAGCAAATAATAGAGGAATCTATACAGCAGCAACTGGTGGTGATACTACTAAACTTGCAGTAGGTATGTCTCCTGGAAAAGCATATGTAAAAGGTTTTGAAGTTGAAAAATTAGCAACTCAATATATAGATGTTGATAAGGCAAGAGAGTTTAATACCGAAAGTAATTTTAATACAAGATTTGATATAGGTAATTTTGTAAATGTAACTAACACATACGGTTCTCCTGATATAGGTTTTGTATCTGGTGAAACAGAAGCATTTAAAAGAGTTAATCTATATAACACAGCAACTGCTACTCGTGGAGTTGAAAATGCAGGTGCAGGTGCTAGTCTTAACACAATAGGTCGTGCTAAATCAAAAGGGTACGAATATCATTCTGGAACAGCAGTAAGTAATTTATTTGCTTCTTCAGGTGCAACAACAAACATATATAAACATTTCTTATTTGATATTAATTTGTTTACTCATCTTAATACTACAACAAATGTAGCATTTACAAATGGAGAAAAAGTTACAGGTGGTACTTCAAGTGCTACTGGTACAGTAGAAAGTATATCAACACAAACTGCTGCTAATGTAACTGGTATTTCTATCGCAAGTCCAGGTATTGCAACAGCAACTGCTCACGGACTTAAAGAAGGTCAACAAATAACTTTTGACGTTATATCAGCACAAGATCAAACGGTTGCAATAACATCAAGTGATATATTTGTTGTTAGAAATCCTAGTGCTAACGAATTTGAATTATACAGAGCAGACGGTGTAACTCCTACAAATATAAATCAATACACTTCTTCAGGTCTTGCTATACACGGAATTGTAGTTGTATCAAANNGTAAACGGAACATTTATTGCAGGAGAAACAATTACAGGTGGTACTTCATCTAACACTGCTACTATTCAATCTAATGTTATCGGATTTAAAGGTGCAACTTCATATGATTTCCCACAAGTTAAACAAATTGGTATGGCAGGTTCTCCTACATATACTGCTGACACAGCGTTAGACAATACTTTTGGTGTAAATAAAATTCTATCAGGATCAATAGATGTTGGTTCTGGTTCAGCAAGTGTAACTGGTATTAATACTTTCTTTACGGAAGACCTTGCAATAGGTGATTCAATTTCATTTACAAATGATAGTGGTAATACAGAAACAAAAATTATTAAATCTATTATTTCAAATTCTAGTTTGATTTTAGAAAGTGTAACTGCTGCTGCTTCAACAAAAGGTGTCGTAACAATAAGAAGAACATCAATTAAATCGCCAGAAAAAAATGTTTCAGTATTTCAACTACCTTATGAAACTATTAAGACATTAAAGACAACTATAAATTCTGGTATAACAGATACAAATTTTAAAGTTAGAAGACACTTCGTACAAACATTATCATCAAATGGTGACGCAACTATAACAGCAGGTACTAATGAAACATTTGCTGCTTTAATAGAAAAAGATTTTTCAGTTTCAATTATGTCAACTGGTTCTGGTGCTTCAGGTGCTGTTGGTGATGTATTCAGTTTAAGTGGTAATAACCACGAAGGAGATCCTATATTTTCATTATCTGGTTCTCCGACAGGTAAAACATTATTACTAGATTTAGGTGCTAACTTTCAAGGACATAAAGTAAAAATATTAGCAACAATTAATAGAAGTGTTGCAGGTTCAAAAACAAAAACTTTAAATACTGCTTCAACAGTTCAAAAAACAGATCAAACAGAAATAGAATCAGGTACAATAGGATTAGGTAAGGCAGATGTTATAAAAATTAATAGTGTCTTTATGGCAGCAGACTTTACTACGGATGCTACTACTTCAGATACAGATGTTACTGATAGATTTAATTTAGACTCAGGAATGAGAGATAACTTCTATGACATTGGAAGATTAACATTAAAAACAGGTTCAATAACACCAACAGGAAGATTATTAATTAATTTTGATTTCTTATCACACGGCGCTGGTGATTACTTTGATGTAGATAGTTATTCAGGTATTTTAGATTACGAACAAATACCTAGTTTTACTTCAGGTACAACTGGACAAGTTTATGAATTAAGAGATAGTTTAGATTTCAGACCTAGAGTAGATGACGCTTCAACAATTAATTCAGGTGACCAAGATCGTTCTTATGATGGTTCAGGTGCTTCAATAAATGATATTGTTAAATTTGAAACAGATATAACTTCAGATTTTGAATTTTATTTACAAAGAGTTGATAAAATATTTTTAGATAAAGAAGGTAACTTTAGAGTATTAAAAGGTGCAAGTTCTTTAGAACCAGAAATTCCTGGTATCTTGGATAACGCAATGCACCTATACACATTGTTTATTCCATCATATACTTTAGATACAGCAGATGTAGGTATTGAATCAGTTGATAATAGAAGATATACAATGAGAGATATTGGTAGACTAGAAAAGAGAATTGAAAATACAGAATACTATACTCAATTGTCTTTACTAGAACAATCAGCACAGACTTTACAAATACAAGACGCAAATGGTTTTGATAGATTTAAAAACGGATTTGTTGTAGATAATTTTACAGGACACTCAATAGGTGATCCAGGTAATTTAGATTACAAAGTTGCTATGGATATGGCAAAAGGTGAAATGAGACCTACTTTCAATGAAGACGCAATTGCTTTAGAGGAAAGAGATGACGATGGTACAGTTATTCAGGCGTCTGATAGAACGGATGCTAATTATCAAAAAACAGGTGATCTAATAACTTTACCTTACACGGAAGAAACTTTAATAGATCAAAGTTATGCAAGTAAAACTGTAAATGTTAACCCATTTGGAATATTTACTTGGATTGGTTCTGTTGCATTAACTCCACAAACAGATGAGTGGAAAGAAACAGAAAGAGCACCAGATTTAACTATTACAAATGATGATGGTACTTGGGATACTTTAGTTAAACAATCAGGTAATCCAAATCTTCAATCTGTTGAATTAGGTACAGTTTGGAACGAATGGCAAAATCACTGGACAGGTTCGTCAACATCTAATAGTACAGAAAGATACGAAACAAGAGGTGGTCACGGTTGGAGAGTAATGCAAAGAGATATCCAAACGACTACTAGAACAGGAACAAAAACACGAACAGGTATTAGACAAGTATTAGTACCTAAAACAGTTACGCAAAATGTTGGCGATAGAGTTATCTCTATTGCTTTCACTCCGTTTATTAGAAGCAGAGATGTTGATTTTGTTGCAACAAGATTAAAACCAAATACAAGAGTTTATCCTTACTTTGATAATGAAACTGTAAGTGTATATGTAACTCCTCAAGGTGGTTCATTAGGTGGTAATTTAGTTACAGATAATAATGGTTCTGTATCAGGTACTTTCTCAATACCAGATCCAAAAGATTCTACAAAACCAAGATGGAGAACAGGTGAAAGAGTTTTTAGATTAACTAGTTCATCTTCAAATGATTTAACTTCAGCACCAGATACGGCTGCTAATGCTGAATATATTGCTAAAGGTATTATAGAAACAGTACAAAATACAATTATTTCTACAAGAACAGCAGGTGTAGAATTTAGAGCAACTAACGAAACAGAAAATGTAACTCAAACAAGTACAACAAGAGGTGCTGCTAGACAAGTAGGTTACCACGATCCATTAGCACAAACATTTATGATTGATGACGCTGGTGGAGTATTCTTAACTTCAGTAGATATATGTTTTTCAACTAAAGACGCAAATATTCCTGTAACTTTACAAGTTAGAAATACTGTTAATGGTTATCCAGGTCAATCAATATTACCTTTTTCAGAAAAATCTTTAAATCCAGCAAGTGTAACTACAAGTACAGATGGTACAGCAGTAACTACATTTACTTTTGAGAGTCCTGTTTACGTACAAGAGAATACAGAATATTCTTTAGTATTAATGGCAAACACAACAGAATATAATGTTTTTGTTGCAAGATTAGGTCAAACAAATTTAGGTTCTAATAGAACAATATCACAACAACCATACACTGGTGTTTTCTTTAAATCACAAAATGGTGTTACTTGGTCAGCAGATCAAAACGAAGATTTAAAATTTAAAATTAAAAGAGCAGAATTTAAAGATGTAACTGGACAAGTTACATTAACAAATAAAGATTTAAATAGTAGAACACTTAAACTAAATCCATTAAGAACATCAAACACTTCAGGTGTAATTAGAGTTTATCATCCAAATCACGGAATGCACGGAACATCAAACAATGTTACTATTGCAGGAGTACCTGCCGGCACACTTAATGGAATTGTTCATTCTGATATTAATGGAACATATACAAGTATTTCAAATGTAACTTTAGATAGTTACGATATTACAACAACTGGAACAGCAAACACAACTGGAGACATTGGTGGCTCTGCTGTAACTGCAACTCAAAATAGATCGTTTGATGTATTGAATTTGGCTGGTATACAAACTATGACTTTACCTGAAACAAATTTAACTATGGCAATTAGACCAACAACTGGTAAATCAGTTCACGGTTCAGAATCAGAATTTGCTTTAACATCAAACTCAAATAAAATAAATGTAGTTAGTAATGATAATATCTACTTTACTGCTCCTCAATTAGTTGCTAGTCCAATCAATGAAACAAATGAAATGTCTGGTAGTAAATCATTTTTCAATATTTTAACTTTAAGTTCAACAAATAGGAAAGTTTCTCCTGTATTAGATACTCAAAGAATGAGTGCTTTTACAATTACTAATAGATTAAATAATCCTACTTCAGGTAATACACCAGATTTCGTTGATGATAATGCTTCAACAGGTTCATCTACAGCAGCAGTTTACTGTACTAAATCAATTGTATTAGAAACTGCTTCAACTTCTTTAGATGTTAGATTAACTTCAAATGTAAGATCAACTTCAGATGTAAAAATGTATTTCAGAATTATAGGATCGGAAGATGATACTACTATTGATAAAATAAATTGGACACCATTTAATACAGATGGTGAAGAAGATATTACAGTTAGTCCTGCAGAAAATAATTCTACATTTAAAGAATACAAATATACAGTAAGTGGTTTAAAAGACTTTACTACTTTTCAACTAAAAATTGGAATGACAGGAAGTATATCTTCTTATCCACCTATAATTAGAGATATGAGGGCGATTGCATTGGCGGTATAATATGAGCAGATTAAAAGTACAAGGATATGGCAGTTTGGTAAGAGATACTTCAACAAATGCTATTGTTAATACTAGTAAGAGTGAATACAAAATTTATATGCAAAGAGTTCAAGCAAGAGAAAAACAAGGCGATCAAATTAGAAACGCAGTAAAAGAGATAAATAGTCTAAAGAGTGAATTAAGAGAGATCAAAGATTTAATAAAGGGTTTAGGTAAACAATAATGGCTGTAAAATTTATAGCAGAAACAGATACACTAGAGCAGTTTAGAACCGAGTTTAATGAGTTGTGTGCTCAGGATTTTGGTGATAAAGCAAATCTATCAGGTGCAATTTCAGCGACTAACTTAATAGACGCAATGAATGAAACCATTAGTATTGCAACATCAACTGCTGGGTGGACTATTAGAGATGAAACTTCATCTACACAGATTATTGGTGGTGGAAATACTTTATCTGTATTAGGTACTTCTAATCAAATACAGGCAGTTGTATCAGCAACAGATACAATTACTTTTTCTTTTCCAAATGATGTAACTATACCAAATAACCTAACTACTTTAGGTACTACAAATACTTTTGGTTCAGTAGAAATTAGTGGAAACAATATTAGATCAGTAGATACTAATACAATTACTATTTTAGATAGTTTAAAAGCTGCTACTTTAGAAACAGGAAGTAGTTTATTAGTTGTAGATGAAAACTCTAGTATACCAAGATTTACTTCTTCAGCAGCTGGCAAGGCATTAACTTTTGACGCTGTTCCACTTTTTAGTGGCAATGTTGAATTTGATGGCGCTACTGCAGGTACATTTAAAACTACGGTAACTGCAACAGACCCAACAGCAAATAATACAATTACAATTCCTGATATAACTGGTACACTAATTACATCTGGAGACTCAAATACAATTACAAGTGCTATGATCGCTCCTGGTGCATTATCAGGTTCTGATCTTGCAGACGATTCAATAGACGAGGCAAAAATTGCTGATGACGCTGTAGGACAAGATCAACTTAAATCAGTTGTAAATCTACAAATACTAAATTCATCTGGAGGAGTTCTAAAATCTTTATATGGCGCTGGTGCATAATTAGAAGTCGTATAAGTATATGAGAAAGAATATATTATGGCAGTAAGATCACCTATAAAAAACGATAGTGGAAATTTAAAAGAAATGACTTCAGCAGAGGTCAATCAAATCGTAGATCAAATAATTTATCAATACTCATTAAATCCAAGTGTATCATTATCAGTTGTT
>ENA-UZXA01001795-UZXA01001795.1-metagenome-genome-assembly--contig:-Day-1-1m-contig-1795_pt1 | contig 18797 bp, 20 predicted proteins | sample MGYA00260336_ERZ794896 | MGnify/ENA metagenome assembly ERZ794896
ATTTAATAAAAATCTATTTCTAAAAAATATGAAATTCAAAATTTTAGAATAGAAATGAAATTTTTACAGTTTTTTTAAAGAAATGAATTAATTTTACAACAGTTTAATTACAGTAAAATTTCACAAAACGCAGATAAAAATGTCATTCGATAGAGAAAGAGAAATGTTTGATGCAAAATGCGGCGATTGTGGAAACGATTGTCAAGTGCCATTCAAACCAAAAGAAGATAGACCTGTTTATTGCAGAGAATGCTTCCAAAATCACAAACCAGAACCAAGAAGTGGTGGTGGTAGATTTGGTGGTAGATCAGGCGGTAGATTTGGTGGAGATAGAGGTTCTAGATTTGGTAGACGAGACGACAGACCACGAGAAATGTTTGATGCAAAATGCGGAGATTGTGGAAACGATTGTCAAATACCATTCAAACCAAAAGAAGATAGACCTGTTTATTGCAGAGAATGCTTCCAAAATCATAGATAACACTAGTGAGTTATTTTTTAAAGAAACTCAAACTAGATTTTATTAAATTTTTCATTTATTAAATTCTATAGAGGAATTGTAAATTTTAAAAATTTTTATAAAATATCAATGAAGTTAGATCATGGAAATGACAGAAAGTTATTCAATAGTAATTTTTGATAATCAATGTTATCTTTGTACAAAGTTTGTAAAAGTGATTAATTTTTTTGCAAACAACAAGATCATGATTATTGGTCATTATTCTGAATTTGGAGAAAAAATTAGAGATGAAATTTTAGATGAATCAGCTTTAGACATGTTTTGGGTAATTGATAAAAAAACAGCATATGGAGGTAGGGCAGCAATCTTGCCATTAATTAAATTAATTTTATGTAAGAGAAATTCAAAAGTTTCAAACTTAAAAATTAATGATGAATGTAAACAAGAATGTAAAACAATCAAAGCATTAATGGAAAGAACATTTAGTCTTTTTTCAAATAGCAAAATAATCAAAATTCACAGATAAAAACAACAGAATATCATCAAAAATTGTTTAGAAAAATATTATAAATCTAAATAAGACATCAAATTTGTATTTTAAATATGAAGATAAAAGTTGAGAACTCTGCAAAAAATACTCAAATTCTTTGTGGATTTGTTATAGAAAAATCAAACAAAGTTTTAGGATTAAAGAAATTTGATACTAAAACATCCTTAGCTATCAATCAATCTCTAAAAGACATGGAAGGTAAATTAGGAAAATTAAGCATCATTCCAGTTCCAGGTAAAAAACCGGCTCAAAGAATTCTGCTTGCAGGTATTGGAAAGAAAGAGGATTTAACAAAAGACACTATCAGATATGTTTCAGGTAAAATTGCACAAAAAATAAGAGAGTTAAAACTAAAAGAATTTTCAATTATAACACCACCAAATACAATAACTGATCAAATTTCATCAGTTTCTCAAATTATAGAAGGAGTCAAAATGTCTCTTTACAAATTTGATAAATTCAAAGCAGAAAAAATAGATAAATCCCCAGACCTAACAATCATTGTTTCAAAATCAAATAAAATTTCAAAGGCAATCAAAATTGCTGAAACTGTTGCTGAAGGTGCAATATTTACGAAAAGTATTGCAAATTTACCTCCAAACGAATGTACCCCTACAACATTAGCAAATTTTGCAAAAGGTATTTCTAAAAAGAATAAAATGAAATGTACTGTTATTTCACAACCTGAATTAAAGAAAAAAGGTTTTGGTGGAATTTCAGCAGTAGGGAAAGGAAGTAAAAATGAACCAAAACTAATTACTATTGAACATAATGGTGGACCTAAAACTCAAAAACCAATTGTTCTAGTAGGAAAAGCTGTAACATTTGACACTGGAGGAATTTCATTAAAACCGGGACAAAGCATGGATGAAATGAAATTTGATAAATGTGGTGGGTGCACAGTTTTAGGAATTATGAAATCAGTTTCAGAATTAAAATTACCAATTAATGTAATAGGAATTATTCCATCAGTTGAAAATATGCCTGGAGGAGAAGCATATAGACCTGGAGATATCATAAAATTGTATAACGGAAAAACTGCAGAAATTCTAAATACAGATGCAGAAGGTAGGCTCATTTTAGCAGATGCATTAGCATATGGAGAAAAACAATACTCTCCAAAAGCAATTATAGATTTTGCAACTTTAACAGGAGCATGTATTGTAGCATTAGGTAACAACGTTGCAGCAATCGTATCAAATAATGAACAATTAACAAAGAAGATTACAAATTCATCTAAAACAACAACAGAAGAAATTTGGGAACTACCACTAACACAAGACTATATGGATATGATAAAATCAGATGTTGCAGATATTAAAAATGTGGGAATAGGAAGGTCAGCAGGAACCATTACAGCTGCTGCATTTTTGAAAAGTGCAATTAAAGATACACCATGGGCGCATTTGGATATTGCAGGAGTTGCATGGACTCAAGGAGCAGCTACAAAAGAAAAACCATACAATCCAAAAGGAGCTACCGGTTTTGGAGTCAGGTTGATTTTAGATTATTTACAAAAATTATAAAATTAGTAACCCCTACTATTTCTATCAGGTTTTCCAACATTTGGATTTCTAAAACCATGTTTTTCCATCATGTGGTTTAAAAATCTAATATCATCAGAAAACGATTCACCACATACAGTACAATTTTTCATAGATATCACAACATCCTAAATAATTCAATATTAAAAGATTGATTGAAAATTAAAAATGCCAGCACTGTTGCTTCCCAAGAGCTCTCGCATCTTAGTAGCACAACAGCGACATCAGGTTTGACTTCCAAGTTCGGAATGGGATTGGGTCGCACCCTAACGCTATGGCCGGCTTGTACATTGATGTTAGATTCTCATCTATTAACGTAACGCAGGGATTTATTCTACTCAAAATAGGTATAAAGCAAAGAAAATACCGGATTACGTCATGACACATAGAGTTGGCGTTTTAGATCAAGATCTCTGTCAGCCACAAAAATGTGGTTTAGAGTGCATAAAATACTGCCCAGTTAACAAATCAGGCTCAGATTGTATCACACTAAATGAAGAATCAAAAAAAGCACAAATTGATGAAGAAATTTGCAATGGTTGTGGAATATGTGTAAAAGTATGTCCATTTGATGCAATAACAATTGTTAATTTAGCAAGTGAATTAGCTACAGACAAAATTCATCAATATGGACAAAATTCATTTCGATTATTCAAACTGCCAACTCCAAAAAAAGGAGAGGTTGTAGGTTTACTAGGAAGAAATGGAATGGGCAAAAGTACAGTAGTAAATATTCTATCAGGTAACCTAAAACCAAATCTTGGGAGATTTGAAAATCCTCCAGAATGGGATGAGATTTTAAAATATTATAGTGGAACAGAACTTAAACAACATTTTGAAAAAATTGAACAAAAACAAATTCGTGCATCAATTAAACCTCAACAAGTTCACCATATTGCACAAGCATTTGATGGAACAGGAAACGAACTTCTTGATAAATATGATGAGAGAGGGGTATCAAGAGAAATAATCAAAGAATTAGGATTAGAAAATTCTATGGAGCAGAGTTTAAAGGAATTAAGTGGAGGAGAGTTACAAAGAATTGCAGTAGCTGCTGCTGCATCAAAAGATACTGAGTTTTATTTTTTCGATGAACCGTCATCGTATAATGATGTTTTTCAAAGAACAGGGGTTGCACGAGTAATTCAAAGTTTAGCAAAAATTGGAAAAAGTGTCATGGTTGTAGAACATGATCTAACGTTACTAGATTTTCTTAGTGATTATATCGAAGTTTTGTATGGTGAACCTGCAGCATATGGTATTGTATCAAATATTTTATCTACAAAAGTTGGAATCAATGTATTCCTTGATGGATACTTGCCAACTGAGAATGTTAGATTCAGAGATAAGAAATTTTCATTTGATGTATCATCATCATCTACAGATATTTTTCAAGAAGGAAGTGAAGTCATTGTTTATCCAAAACTAGAAAAAAAATATGATTCATTTTCAGTGTCTATCGAGCCTGGACAAGTCAGGAAAGGAGAAGTTTTAGGCATAATGGGAGCAAATGCTCTTGGAAAAACTACCATGATGAAAATGATTGCAGGAGTGGATAAACCAGATTCGGGAAGTATTAGTAAAAAAATCAAAATAGCATACAAACCACAATATCTTCAAAATGATACAGATGTAGAAGTAATTTCATTATTAGATAAAGCAAATGGCAATCCAGTTGAAGAAAGTATGGAAGAAGAGCAAATTCTTGATCCACTAAAAATTAAAAAACTTTACAATAAATCTATCAGAAATCTTTCAGGTGGAGAACTACAAAAAGTAGCAGTAGCATCATGTTTACTTCAAAAAGTAGACGTTTATGCATTAGACGAACCATCAGCATTTTTAGATGTAGAAGATAGAATTGCAGTAGCAAAATTTTTGCAAAAATTTGTTCGTTCATTTGGAAAATCAGCAATAGTAATTGATCATGATTTACAATTAATGGATCTTGTTTCAGATTCAATGGTAATCTTTGAAGGAGAATCAGGGGTATCAGGTAAAGCAACATCTCCAATGTCAAAAGCAAATGCCATGAATAGATTTCTAAAATCATTAGACATGTCATTTAGAAGAGATGAAAAGAGCCTTAGACCTCGAGTAAATAAACTTGAAAGCAGATTAGATAAGAATCAAAAAACATCTGGGAATTATTACTATAAACATTGACTAGAATGCTGAAAAAAGCATTAGAAAGTATACTAACATTAGAAGAAAATAATGAATTTATTTCAGCGTTTGATCAAATTGGGGAAATTATCATTGTAAGAATTCCGGACTCTTTACTATCAAAGAAAAAAATCATAGGGGAAACTTTACTAAAAGAAGTAAAAACTGCAAAAAGTGTTTTTTATCAAGTATCAGCTGTGGAAGGAGATTTTCGTACAAGAAAGTTGGAGATTCTAGCGGGAGAGGATAACACAGAAACAGAATACAAAGAATTTGGTTGTAAATTTACAGTAGATGTAGAAAATGCATATTTTTCGCCTAGATTATCAACAGAAAGAGAAAGAATTGCAAACTTGATTCAAGATGGGGAAGTAATGACCAATATGTTTGCAGGAATAGGGATGTTTTCCATAATGGCTGCAAAGAAAAACAAATGCACAGTATTTAGTCTAGATATCAATCCAATGGCATCAAAATTATGTGAAAAAAATATTGAGTTAAACAAACTTGCAGGTAATATAATTTCAATAAATGGAGATGCATCAAAAATTATCAAAGAACAATTAATGGATAAATCAGATAGAACTTTGATGTTGTTACCTGAGAGATCTGATGAATTTTTAGAATCAGCAATCAATACAACAAAGAATGGAGGAATAATTCATTATTATTCTCACATACATGCAGATAAAAAATCAGATGCAGGAAAACTATCAGAAGAACATTTTCTTCAGATCACTCCAATCCAATCAGAAATCCTAACTTCTAAAATTGTAAGAGCAGTAGGTCCGAGATATTATCAAACTGTGGTAGATGTAAGAATTTCTAAATAGATTAGTCATCAGATGTGATTGATGCCGATGAAGGTTTTGTTGTTGCCATCACATATCCAATCCATGCAACAACACCAAGTATTCCTCCAGCAATCATTAACACAGATAATTGTAATACAATTGGACTCCATTCTGAAAGCATTAACAAATATGCATAAAGGAAAAAACCACCAATGCAAAGCATGAAAATGGCAATTCCCATACCTTTGCGTTTATCCATGGCGAAAAACTTTTTGCGAGTTATTTATTGGTTTGAACTAATCTAATTCAATTGCCATAAGATATGCATCTTCACCATCTCGATAATATGCATTTAGTTGCTGTTTAATTACAAACCCAAATTTTTCATATAATCTCACAGCCTCATTATTACTACATCTGACTTCTAAATAGAATTCATCACAATTTCGTATTTTTACGCCATTTACAGATTCTTCAACAAGTGCACTCCCTATACCTTTTTTTCTATATTCATCAATGACTGCAATAGAAACAACATGGCCTTTTTTAACAAAACCTAATTTCTTAAAATTGGAAAACCCAAATTCGGTTTTACACATGATGTAACCAATATGTTTTCCTCCAACTTCAGCAACAATAAATGCCTCAGGCAATTCAGCTAACAAGGATTCATAAAAATAATCAGAATAATGTTCAGGAAGAGTTTTCAGATTAATTTCCATAACAGATATCAGATCGCTTGGTTCTGCTCGTCGTATGTTACAGTCACCGACACTTCTTAGAATTACTTGCATGAAATTCAATACAAGTATCAATATTTAATTTTAAACCAAAAGACCATTAATAGAAAGAATAGTTCAAAGGAATATGGAAGAAGACTCACAAGAAGGGGTTATTTCATTAGTAAATTCCATATTCGATGTTAGTGATTTTACAAAAACGCAATTTTCATTGGAGTTTAGAATTGAGGATTTTGAATTTAAATCAAAATTTGAAGATTTGGCGAGAAAATTAGAAAATATGAGTTTTGCTTGCAAATTAGAAAAAATGAATGATGGAAAATATATCATCATTCAAAAATTTACTCCAAAAAAACAGAGAAAATGGATGAATTCATCATGGACTCCTAGAATTTTGTTTGCAGTAGTTATTTCATTTGTAATGATTGATGGATACTTTAGAACATCTGGAACAAACTCAATTGTAGAGATTGGAGATCCTTTAGAAATGGCAGGGGTTTACACATTATCATTATTAGGAATTTTAGGAATTCATGAACTAGGTCACATTATTGCTGCCAAAGCACATGGGTTGAAAACAACTTGGCCATTTTTTATTCCAGGATTACCTGTTATCGGGATTCCAACATTTGGTGCTTTCATTCAATCACGAGGATTAACAATTAACCGAGAAATATTATTTGATGTAGCAATTGCAGGTCCCATTGCAGGATTAATAATTGCAGTAATAGTTTCAATTTATGGGGCATATACTGCACCAATTTTAGATCAAAACATAGCTGCTGGGATGTTTGCAGACTCTAGGCTCACGGAATGGGGATGGGGAGAGCCATTACTAATGACTGCTAGTTTGGCATTATTTGGCAAAGGAGTACCAGGTCATGAAGTAATTATGACACCAGTAATGTTTGCAGCATGGATTGGGTTTTTAATTACATTTCTGAATTTACTTCCTGCATGGCAATTAGATGGAGGACATATGGCCAGAACATTACTGGGTCCAAAATTACACAGATATGCAACTTATGGAAGTATGGTAATTCTTGTTTTGTTAAATTACTGGATAATGGCAATATTGATTTTTGTAATGAGTTCAAGAAATCCTAGTGCATCACCACTTGATGATGTATCACCACTTTCAAGAAATAGAAAAATTGCATACATTGGAATTATTGGATTAGCAATTTTATGTGCACCATTACCAACAAACTTTTTACCAAATTTTTTACCTTAGTAAAAGTCTAGCACCATCTGTAACTACTGAAACTTTTTGTCGTGCTCCTTGAGTTTTTAGAATATAATCCATAGAATTTTTTATTCCAGGTAAAGAAATTACATCAAGTTTCTTTACATAAAACTCAGGAAGTATTGAAACTAATCCAATTTGAAAATTCTTTTGAATTTCTGAAAGAAATAATAGATCTTCCATTCCACTGATGTATTTTGTAGGGTTTCGAAGTTGTTCTAAAGTTAATCTATCTTCAATATATTGTTGAATTGCATCAGAACCTACCCCACCTTTACATTCTGCCACCAAAATTGCAAGTCCATTATTTTTAATTGCATTTGAACAATTCCAAAGTGAAGAAAGAGATTTTCCAAGAGTATCATTACTAGCATCTTTTCCAGTGCTGATTATCATTGTTTTATGTTGACCTAAATCTTTAATCGAATTATTTTCTAAAAACTTTGTTGTAGAAAGAGTCTTTGATGGATGATCAATAGTAAAATCAATAATACCTTGTGAATTTGCAATTATTTCAATTCCTTGAATTTCAAAATTATCCGAGAATTTTTTTGCTTCTTGTAAACTTTCAGGATATTGTCCAGGCACTGGGAGATTTCCATTTCTTTTTGCATATGCAGAAAGCATAGAATCCGTACCAAATTTTTTGATTAAACGTGTAGAAATTGTTTCATAACCAAATAATCCATCAAATTCCATTTCACCCATAAAAATGAGGTTAGAATTTTCTATACTAACATCATCAAATTCGTTTATTGAGCTTCCTTCAGGTAAACCCGATTTAACCAAATTTAGAATTTTTTTATCTGTTAAAATTTTTGGAAATGGTTTAGATTTTTGTTCACACAAAGTGAAAATAGATGAAATGATTTTTTGGATAGCCTTTGAATTATGTAAGACCACAAGTTCCATTGGTTTTGAAAAATCAAGAGTGTTGAGTTTTTCATTGATTTCTAAATCATCCAAAATTTTACCATCAGAATCTATTTTTTGCTCTAAATTTTCTGCTTTAATATCCAAAACAACGTCGGTAATTCCATAATTCAACCAAATTTCAGGCATAATTCATTCTCAATACAAACCAAAATAAATACAATGTAATTAAATTTGATATGGAATTTGTAAAAGAGTTTACAACATTTTTGCACCAAAATGGTATTATAAAATTTGGAGACTTTACACTTGCTAGCGGAAAAAAGAGTTCATACTATGTAGATTTAAGATTAGTACCAAGTTATCCCCATAAATTTAGAGAGATGGTAAAATATCTAGAAAATGAGATCGCTCAAAACATCGGATTAGAAAAATTTGATTCAATTGTTTCAGTTCCAACAGGTGGATTAGTAATTGCATCAGCGTTAGCCATTGAAACAGTTAAACCTCTAATCTATGTTAGAAGTAAACCGAAAGATTATGGTACATCAAAATCAGTCGAAGGGAAAATTCATGATGGAATGAATGTAGTTATGATTGATGATGTTGCAACTACAGGAGGTTCAGTTGTTAATGCAATCAAATCTCTAAAGGAAGTGAATATTTCAATTAAAGACGCATATGTAATTGTCAATAGAATGGAAGGGGCAAAGGAAGCTTTAGCAGAATTAGGAGTAGAAATGCATTCTCTTTTAGATATTTTACAAATTACAAAAATATTATACGAACAAAATATCATCGATAAAGACATTTTAGAAAAGGTAGAAAAACAAATCATCAAATGAGTTTTGGCAGCTCAGACAAATGCCTTCCAATCATCATTCAGATATAACTCTGATTCTTCATTGCAGCCATTAAATTTTGATAGTGCTTATTTTAAAACTAATTGAAAATAAATGGGCCCGAAGGGCTTCGATCCCTTGGCTCACCGGTTATGAGCCGGTTACTCTACCAAGCTGAGTTACGGGCCCTAAGCAGATGAATTTTTTCTTAGGTATAAAATGTTATGAGATTAACAGTATTCTTCAAAACAACTATCTAACAACAAATTTTGAGCAGAGATAGATTTGTCTGCAATTTCAATTAAGGTGTTTGAATCAGTTGTAGATGTTTCTAAAATATTTCTCCATGATGCAGCGTGTCTGATATCAGCTTCAGTGTGAAGTTTGAAATATTCAGTAGCTTCATGATTTGTTAAACCATAGAATTCTGCTAATCCGTCAAGTTTTGTTTGACTAATTATTGGAATTTCTTTTTCAAATGCATACATTGCACATGAACCACCCTCAAAAGTATTCATTAATTTATTCAATTCAGAAACAGCTTTGATTGTTTTTGGCAATCCAGTGTAAGATGTGAGTTCATCATCAGAAATTCCAAGTTCTCCTGCAAATGCAATCCAAGGTTTGATATGATCAGATTCTTCTTGTTGATTTTCAATTAATTCATTGACTACTCCATCTGGTGCCTTTTCAATAATTGGAGTCATAAAGGTCGGAACTGCTTTAACGACTTGAAAATATTCTTTTGAGTAACCTGCTAAAGATTCCTGAGTTAATTTTCCATCAGACCATGATTGGTAAAATGGATGCTTCAATAAACTTCGTTCTTGAATCATTTCATCAATTTTTTTAACAATATTCATATTTCATCTCCAAATTTCCCAATAAAAAATCTTTGTGGTTTACAAAAGATTTTATGGTCAAAATACAGAACTTTCTTGGGTTCCAGTGGTGTAGACCGGTCAAGCATTTTGCCCTTTCAAGGCAAAGATCCCGGGTTCAAAATCAAACGATGAAAATCCCGGCTGGAGCACCAAGATTTAATTACTTATGAGAAAATTTTTTGATCAGGCTATCTTGGACAGAAAAAATATCGAGATCAATCCATTACTTGAGACATATGGGAAATATATCAAAAAAATAGATCAGGCTTTAGATAAAGAATTATCATTATATTCAGAATCAGAATTTATCGAACCACTAAAGTATTCCCTAGATGGAGGAAAACGAATTAGACCCATTATTTTGATTTTGGCTGCTGAAAGCATAGGTAAAGTTGATGATAATACATTTGCAGCATCTTGTGCGGTGGAATTCTTACATATGGAATCAATCATCCATGATGATATTATTGATAATGAGACTATGAGAAGACAAAAAGATCCATTTCATATCAAATATGGATACAATACAAGTGTTTTAACTGGAGATTTTGTATTGGGATTGATTCTTGCAATATCTTCAAGATTAGATAATGCAAGAATTACAAAAGATTTGGCTTCAACTGCAATGTTGATGAGTGAAGGTGAAATGATTGAAAATAGATTAGAAACAAGTGAGGATGTTACATTTGACGATTATCTAAAAGTTATAGAATACAAAACAGCAACCGCATTCCAAGTTGCAGCTAGAGCAGGTACAATTATTGCAGGTGGAAATGAAGAACAAATTGAAGCATTATCTGAATATGGAATAAATCTTGGAATTGCATATCAGATTAGAGATGATTTGTTTGATTGGAAAAATGAAGATAAACTATTCAATATATTGATCAAGAAAAGTTCAGACCCAAGAGATGTTTTCAATAAGATGGAAGAGTTGTTAAAACAATATGCTGAAAAAGCAAGAGCAGGATTAAGAATTATTCCAGATAATGATGCTAAAATAAATTTAGAAAATTTAATAAAATTTACTTCATTTAAGGCATAAAACTACACCCAGACAATAAATTGTTAAAATAAATTTAGAAAATTTAATTAAAATTATTTTGTTTAAGGCATAATGCCCAAACTAAAAACAGGAGTTGCAAACTCTACAAATTTCAGTATTGGTTCTGGATATACACCAAATCCTATCAAGAAAATCGTCGCAGTAATCATTACAGCAATAATTGATTTTGGTTCTTTAACTCTCTTTTCTGTTTCACCTTCAAAGTACATCTTTCTTGTAATCCAACCATAGTAAGCAAGAGATAATGCACTGTTTAAGACGCCAGCTATTGCAAGCCATGGTGCCCACCAAATTACAGAACCAGCATCTAATGCACCACCAAATAACATCAATTTACTCCAGAACCCTGCAAGCGGAGGAACACCAGCCAATGCAAATAATGAGATTACCAAAGCAAGAGCAGTAATTGGCATTCTTCTTCCAAGACCCTTTAGTTTATCAATATGAGTAACAGCAAGAGTTGTTACAATTCCTGCAATTGCAATAAAGGCCATGCCTTTCATTACTGCATGGTTTAGAATATGATACAAAGAACCTTGCAAACCAAGTGAACTATGAGGGGCAATTGCAAGACCAATCAGAATGTATCCAGCATGTGCAATACTAGAATACGCCAACATTCTAGAAAGATTCTTTTGCATTATTGCAGCAACATTACCAATAGTCATTGTCATAACTGCAAGAATTCCTAAAGCTAGAGTCCAATCAAGATGTAAAACAACCATTCCAAGAATTACAATTCTAATCGTTGCAGCAAATCCAGCTTTCTTAGTAGCTGCTGCAAGTAAAGCTGTGATTGGGGGTGGTGCGCCTTCATATGTATCAGGAAGCCATTGATGGAAAGGTACAAGTCCCATCTTGAATCCAAATCCTGCAATAAACATTCCAACTGAAAGTAACGCAAGAGGCAATAGTGAAGGATCAAGTGTAGAATATCCTTGAATTACTTCTCCAATATTTGTAGAACCAGTTAATCCATATGAAATTGAAATTCCGTAAATTATGATTGCAGATGATAATGCACCAAACAAGAAATACTTTAGAGCAGCCTCATTTGAGCTTGGATTCTTTTTCATAAATCCAACTAGGACATATGTTGGAATACTCATTAATTCCCATGCAATAAACAACATTACCAAGTCAGTAGAATATGCAACTAACACCATACCAATGGTTGCAAGTAAAATTAGTGAATAGTAAACAGCAGGGGAATTATGTTTTCTCATATAATTAAAAGAACCAACAGTAGTAAACAGAGCAACAATTAGCATTGCAATTGCAAATAATCCACCAAAGGCATCATCGACAATTACATCTTCAGAAAAAAGAGCAGCTGGTGCTACGTTTTCACTTATGAATTGATAACCAACATATCCCATTGATACAATTAATGCGGCAAATGCAATTACGGCATAAAATGAGTTAGAACCATTTTCTTTTCTTACAATACTAATGATTGGAAGAAGAATACCAACAGTTCCTAAAATTGCAATTAATACCAATGGGGTTGAAGTAATCTCTAACATCTCATATCACCTACATCAACAATATCAAAACTACGAATAGTAGTCCTGCTCCAAATACGAATAGATATGATTGGGATACACCAGTCTGAGTTCCTTGTACAACTTTTGCACTCCATCCAATTGCTTTCTGGAATCCATCATTCATACCATAATCTATAGCTGTCCTTTCAAAGTATCTGAATACACCTCTTGCCAACCACAGTGGTGCTGCAACAAAGCACCAATACACCATAGCATTAAGGTACCATCTGTTTAAGAGAAGTTTATGAAATGAGTAAAATACAATATTAGAGTTTACAACCTTTACAGGATCAACCCATCTACCAATGTAGAAGATGTAACCTAATCCAATACCTGTAGCAAATGCTACTAATGATGAACCAAGTGCAACAGGGTTAAGTCCTTGTAAGAATCCTGGTAAGATTGATGCTTCTTCTGTAACATGTGCACTGTGAATGCCAAATGAGTGTTCCAAATAGTCAGTAAACATATGATGAAGTCCTTCTTCAGCAGATAATCCAATTAAGCCAATTCCAATAGTTAGAACTGCAAGAATACCATATGGAATCCACATAGATAATGGTGCTTCGTGAATATGATGTCCTTCTTCTTCCATCTTTTCGATATGCTTACTCTTCTTTCCAAAGAAAACCATACCAATCATTCTTGTTGTATAGAATGCAGTGATTACAGCAGTTAGAACAGCGATTATGTATAACGGTAATGCCCATTCATTTCCAGATTCATATACAGCAGCAAAGATTGCATCCTTACTCCAGAAACCTGTTGTGATAAATGGTGCACCCATCAGACCAAGACCTGCGGCCCACATGAAAGCATAAGTTTTCTTCATATGCTTTCTTAGACCACCCATGTCGGTCATAAATCGAGAACCTACAATATGCAACAATGAACCTGCTGCCATGAATAATGAAGCTTTGAACATTGCGTGTGAAATTAAATGGTAAAATCCTGCAGTATAACCATCAACATATTGATGAGATAATCCTGCAACACCTAATGCCATCATCATATAACCAATTTGAGAACCAGTAGAATATGCAAGAACTTTCTTAATTTCAGGATTGACCATGCCTTGTGTTGCTAGTAATAATGCAGTAATTGCACCAACCCAAGCTACAATTTCAAAGAATTGATCAGCCATAATTCCTGCAGCACCTAATGCAAATACAAGTGGACCAATTCTTGCAACTAAAAATACACCTGCTTTAACCATTGTTGCTGCGTGAATCAATGCAGATACGGCAGTAGGTCCAGTCATTGCTTCTAACAACCATTCGTTTAATGGGAATTGTGCAGATTTTCCCATTGCTCCACCAAACAGTAAAACAAACGCAGGAACTAACAAACCCTGAGCAGCCATAGTAGACGCCCAAGTTGTATCACCAATTAATTCTTTAAAGCCAAAAGTACCTGCAAACAAGAATATCAAAAGCATTCCTGCAATCATCATTACATCACCCACTTTGGTCATGATGAATGCCTTCATACCTGCATGAGTTGGAGAATAGTAATCTAACATTCCAAGAACAGTACGTCCTTCAGTACCAACATGATCTTTCTTCTTATCACGATACCAAAAGCTGATCAACGCGTATGATGCAAGTCCTACACCTTCCCATCCAAAGAATACTTGAAGTAAATTATCAGATAATACAATTAATTGCATGGAGCCAATAAAGAACATCATCCAGAACCAGAATCTTGTAATATCTTTATCACCTTTCATGTATCCCGTACTGTAAATCATAATGAGGAATGAAATCCACCCAACAACATTGGCCATTATAATTGAAAGTGGATCTGCTAATACACCACCCTTTAGACCAAGTGATTCTATCCACGTTATTTGATGATGTAATTCAGCTGCCTCAAGAGCTACTGGAATCATCATGGCTGCAGATACAGCACTCATTAATGCAAATGCTACTGCAACATATCCTGTTGCATGTTTTGATAATTTTCCAATACCTGGAATAATCATAGCTGCTGCAAATGGTAAAATCCAAACTAACCAAGCACTGATAGAACCAATTTCAAATCCCAGTAATTCAGTTGCCATAATCTAAACTCCCAGCACTCCATTCATGTACGGAATAATTGTTTTGTAAAATATGTCAGGATAAATTCCTACTACAATTGAAAATCCTGCTAATACCATCATTGGAGCAGTCATATACCAACTACCTTCTTTTACATTTTCAAGATGTTCAGGAGTTTTGCCAAAGAATACTCGTTTTAACATCCATAGTAAGTAGGACATTGTAAGTGCAGTTGCAACAAGACCTAAACCAAATCCTACTGCTCTTAGTGTAGAACCTTCTTCAATTGCAGTTTCTAATGCACCATAAAAGAGGACCCACTCTCCCATGAAACCACTAGTTGGAGGTATTCCCATTATTGTCAAGGCACCTATTACTGCACATACTGCTGTAATTGGCATCTTTCCAGCTAATCCTCCAAGTTTTGAAAGACTTCTAGTCCCAACTTTAACAATTATAATTCCAGCCATCATGAAAAGAATTCCTTTTCCAATTGCATGTGTTACATACATCATCTCAGCTCCTGCAAGACCAAGTGCAGACATTGAACCAATACCAAACAAAAGATAACCCATTTGGCTTATACTAGAATATGCAAGAAGACGTTTTATGTCATCTTGCATTAGTGCCATTGCACCACCATAAATCATCGTAACAAGGCCCCAAATGTAGAACCATATTGACAGATCAGCAAAGGTTGCAGGCAAAAATTCAACAATTAATCTAAAAATACCATAAGCACCAATTCCGATCATTGCTGGAGACAATAATGCACTAATTGGTGTGGGTGCAGCACCGTGGACATATGGAAGCCAAATGTGGAACATGAAGACTGCTAGCTTTACACCAAGACCTAATGCAATTGCAACTGCAGAAATCATCGCAATGTCTTGAGGAATTTCTGATTCGTTAATGTCTGCAAAGTCAAAACTTCCAACAGTCAAACCAATCATCAAAAAGCCCAACAGTAAAACAACTGCACCCGCATGGGTCCAAAACAAGAACATTAAACCAATCTTTCTTCTATTACCAGCACCCCAAAGAGCAACTAAGAAGAAACCAGGAATCAGCATTATTTCAAAAAATACAAAGAATTCAATTAGGTTTGTTGCAAGAACTGTTCCAAGCATTCCCATTGCAAAAAGAAGATAAAGTGCAAAGTAAAGTCCAGATTTTGCATTTACATAATTTGAAAGTGAAGATGCTTCAACAATAGAAGTTTGTCCACTTGTAGATGGGGCAATATTGTGTTCTTCTTCAAATTGATGATGGAATATGTGAAGCATGTATGGTTTTGAATAAAGCACCAAGATTGTCGATAATACATAAATGATTATTGCAAATGGTGATGCTAAACCATCCATCAAGAAACCAAACTCACCAAATTGTGTTGTCCATGGATAATGTTCTTCTACAGTTCCAGAAAGTGCAGCGTTAATTACAAGGATTGTTGTATAGAGTAAAACTGCAAATGTAAACCACATTGCAGTAGTAGGACCGAATTTTCTTCCAAGGATATAAGCTACGGGTGCTAATAACAGGGGCAGTATAACTGCCTGTAATAATGCATATTCCATTATCCCTTCAAGCTCCTAAAGTCTGCAATATCGACATTTTGATACATTCTATATGCTACAATAATTAACGAAAGCCCAACTGCTACTTCTGCAGCTGCAATTGCAATGGAAAACAAAGCTAAAGTTTGACCACCGCTATGAGGTAAAAATCTACCAAATGCAACAAGGTTGAGATTTGCAGCATTAATTATAATTTCAACAGCAAACAACATTCGAATAAAATTACGTTTTACAGCAAGACCGTAAATTCCTATTCCCAATAGGGCAACTGAAACAAGGGTAAAATCAACTAGTTCGTTGGTCATTTTCCACATCCTCTCGTTTTGCTAATACTAGTGCACCAGTTACAGAACCGGCTAAAATTAATCCCATCAAAATTAATGCAGGCCAATAATATGTTACAAAGTCAATACCAATATCTCTAAAATCAACTGCAGGTTCATCTGTTGTTATTGTTTTAATTCCAGAATCTAAGAAAACAGCACCTAATGATACCATCACTACAAGCATCAATCCAATTCCTGCAAACTTTCGTCTCCTGTCTTCAATTTTTTTGAATATGAGTTCTCTTTTTACCAACATTACAGTAAATAATATCAAAACAGCAATAGAACCAACATAAACTGCTAATTGGAATAATGCAACAAATGGTGCATCTAATAATAAGAAGAAACCAGCAATTCCACCAAGGGTTCCCATCAATGCAATTGAGCCATAAATTAATGACCTCATTTCAAGTGCAGCAATTGCTGAACCAATTGTAATTACAGTTAATGCTAAAAATGCAACATCAGCCATGTGTTGCACCTCTAGATGTAATTTGAATTTCACTATCCTGTGCAACGTATGGTTTTACCTGAAGTTGAGCAGGAGTATAGATTAATCCTTCTTTGGAAAATGAAGATAATTCATAATCATTTGTCATGTATAATGCGTAAAACGGACATGCATCAACACAAAGTCCACAAAAAACACATTTACCATAATCAATTTGGGGCATGATTGCTTTTTTATTTTGGTTGTGTTCTTCTGGAACCTTTACCATAGCAATTGCTTCAGCAACACCTTCACAAGCAATAGAACATAATTGACAACCAGTACAATGATCATGAAATAGCATATGACGTCCCTTTAATCCAGCAATTCCAACACCAGTTGAAGGATCAAATTGATAACCGTCACCTACGAATTTTAGTTTCTCTTCAGGATAACGAAGGGTAAATCGCTTCATTGCCATATGTTTAATTCCAGAATTCAATGCACGAATGATTCCAGTTGCGGTTCCCATTATTGCAATCCTCCCGGTCCTAACACTCCAGCGTAAAGCAAGCCTAGAGCAATAAAGATGTTAACGAAAGCAAGTCCAATAAGTTTGGTCCAACCTAGATTCAATAAGATATCAATCCTAACTCTTGGGAATACTCCTCTTGGTAAGATAATGAAGAAAATCACACCTACTGTTTTTAGAACAAACCAAAGTGTTCCATTAAGCATTTCTTGAGAAAATACTGGTAATCCAGGAACTTTGAGAGTTACTGGACCCATGGTAATTCCATCAGTAATTATTTCAGCAGGGAATGGAGGTACAATAGATGGGCCATTCCAACCACCAAGGAATAATACAACAAACAATGCTGCAAACGCATAAAGTTTCAGATAAGTTCCTAATTGAACAAGACCATACATCATTCCAGAAAGTTCTGTTAACCATCCAGCTACAATTTCACTTTCAGCCTCAGGTAAATCAAATGGAATTCTTTCTAATTCTGCAAGCATTGTGATAAAGAATACAATTGCACCTACTGGCAAAAATATAATCCATGGGAAATTAGATTGACTTGCAGCAATTTCAGATAAGTTAAGAGTTCCAGTTAAAATTACAACTCCCAATAAGGATAGAATTAATGGAATTTCAAATGAAACCATTTGGAATAAAGCTCTAATTCCTCCAATGAATGGGAATTTACTATTTGCAGACCATGCTGAAAGGATAGTAATGATTGGGAAAAATCCAATTACTGCAAATACAGCAAGTAATCCTAAATCTATATCTGCAACTACCCAACCAGGGGCAACTGGAATTAATGAAACAAATGCTGCTGCTGCTCCAACAAAGATTACTGGAGCTGCCCAGAAAATGGGTTTATCAGCCTTTGCAGGAATTATGATTTCTTTAGAAATTAATTTTAGACCATCACCCATTAATTGTAAAATACCTTCAAGTTTTCCACAATAGAAAGGACCAACTCTTAATTGTAATTTTGCAAGCATCTTTCTTTCAACAAAAATTGTTCCAGCAGCTATTAATGCTGCAAAACCAAATCCCGGAAATGCCATTACTCTAAAAATATCAGTTTCCATAAATGCCTGAATAATAGGAAGAGTCCTAGTAGGATCCGCTAACCACGAAAATGCTAAGAAGGGAGTAAGTAATTCACCATGAATTACAGGCATTTCAATATAGAA
>ENA-UZXA01001104-UZXA01001104.1-metagenome-genome-assembly--contig:-Day-1-1m-contig-1104_pt1 | contig 18016 bp, 18 predicted proteins | sample MGYA00260336_ERZ794896 | MGnify/ENA metagenome assembly ERZ794896
AGTGCTATTAATAGAGAGCTTTTTGAGGAAACTGGAGTGAATGTGGAGAATCATCACCTTATCCAGACAATCCATCATCAGTATCCTCAAAAGATCATTAAACTTTCAGTGTATTCTATTGAAAAATATGCAGGGATTCCCTCAGGCATTGAAGGTCAAGAGTTTTGCTGGTGTAGCATTGAACAATTGAAGGATTACAAATTATTACCTACAATGTGGAAAATTATCCATAGAATTTCTCTTCCAAATAGCTATTGGATTACGCCAGATGAGCATGAATCTGATTTAGTCATCAATCAATGCAGTCAGCACCTTAGAGATGGATTCAAAATAATACAGCTAAGAAGCAAATCTTATCTCGAAAATACTTATATTGAAAAAATTTATCAATTATGTCAATTGAATCAGGCAAAACTTATTTTAAATACACCTAATAAAACCTTTAATGAGCCATGTGATGGCTGGCATCTTACTAGCAATGAACTTATGGCTATTAAAGAAAGGCCATTCGATGAAAACAAGCTATTTGGCGCATCGGTACACTGCCTCAATGAAGCAAAACACGCTGAGCAAATATCGGCAGATTATATTAGCCTTTCACCAATTAATGAAACACTATCTCATCCAAATACTCAAAGCTTGGGCTGGAATAATGCTTCTAAAATTATTAATCAATGCAAGACACCCATTTTTCTATTAGGTGGAATGAATGAAGACTTGATGGATAGAGCTTTAAGTATTGGCGCTCAGGGAGTTGCTGGTATTAGAACTATCTAGAGGTGAGATCCAGTAACCTCAAGAAATTTATCTTGTATATCTTCTTTACTCATTTCAACTAAGCCATCAGAGCCACCCTTACACAATAAAGTGTCATTGACAAATATTTGAGGGACTGTTCTAAAACCCGATTTAATAAAGAAGTCGCGTGCATCAGCATCCTCTTGGATATTGAGTGTCACATATTCTATATCTAAATTGTCCAGATAATTCTTTGCTCTTGTACAGTAAAAACAAGAATGCGAGGTATAAACCTTAATCATAAATTAAACCGATGAAGTCAGCCATGAAGGTCGTAATGATACCAGTAAGATTATTTTAAGAGGTCTATATAGTGTTGAAAATATTGTGGCTTTAACCCCTCAAATAAACCCAAGTTGAATCATTAGATAACTCTCTATCGAATCGATACCCTTCGTCTGAAAAGTCTTTCAATGCCTCCGGATTATCTAGCCTATTTCTGATAATAAAGTTAACCATTAATCCTCTAGCCCTTTTTGCATAGATTCCAATCACCTTGTATGAATCGCCTTTTTTTTCTTTAAATACAATATCTAAAATTTTTGCATTAAGCGATTTTTTATCAATTGCTTTAAAGTACTCAATTGATGCAAGATTAATAATTAATTCAGATTCATCGTCATTCAAAACATCACTAATATCAGACCCCCAGTAATCATAAAGATCATTGCCTTTAGCATTACTAAGCTTTGTACCCATCTCCAATCGATAAGGCTGAATCAAATCAAGCGGCCTAATGACACCATACAGACCTGAAAGCATGCGAACTTTATCTTGTGCAAAATCTAAATCTTCAGTTGATAGAGTTGGAGCATTAATACCATTATAGACATCGCCCTTAAAGGCAAGAATTGCCTGTTTTGCATTATCTAAAGTGAACGGTATTTTAAACTTTTGAAAGCGATCAACGTTCAGCTTAGACAGCTTTTCACTCAGTGACATTAGTTTGGAAATTTGAGCTTGGCTTTTATTCTTAAGAATGCCAATAAGTTCATTAGAACTATCTAATTGTCTTGTTTGAGAGAATATATTAATATCACATTTAGAGAAATCTTGAGTTTTTGAAGGTGAAATAATTGACAACATTTGAGCTATAAAATGAAAAATACTATACCTTATAATCCCTGCTAGAACAACACAATTAGCTTAATTTGGTCTTCAAGACTATCAAAAAATAAGGTATAATTCATCGTTTGTTTGTATTCGTTTTAATCTCAATTTTATGAAAAATAAGCAATTGTATTTGCCAAAAGCGCGTGGGCTTTATCACCCAGCCAACGAGAAAGAGAATTGTGGTGTTGGTTTTATTGCCAATCTAAAAAGTGACTCGTCTCATAAAATTACTCAAGATGCCTTAGAGATGTTAACTCGTATGGATCATCGAGGTGCCTGCGGATGTGAGGCGAATACTGGTGATGGTGCTGGAATATTGACAGACATTCCGCATGATTTTTTTATAGAAGAGATAAAAACCCTTTTTGGTGTTAAAGTGTCTGCAGGTAATTATGGTGTAGGCAATATATTTCTACCTCAAGATAAAAAAGAAAGAGAGCTCTGTATTTCGCTGGTTGAAAAAACGATCAAAGACGAAGGACAAACTCTTATTGGATGGCGAGATGTTCCTGTTGATTCGAAAAAAGCGAATGTTGGCGACACTGCTCGTGACTCTCAGCCCAATATTAAACAGTTAATAATTCAAAACTCTCAAAACTTAAGTCAAGAGAGTTTTGAAGGCATTCTTTATGTTATTCGTAAAAATATTTCTCAACTTATTAGAACTGACGAGTCAATCTCTCAAGCTTTACTTTTCTATATTTGTAGTCTATCAACGAGAGTAATCATATACAAAGGTATGCTAATGGGGTCTCAATTATTAGACTTCTACAGTGACCTCAGTAATCAGAAATTTAGTACCTATTTAGCCATGGTACATTCTCGCTTTTCAACCAACACCTTTCCTTCTTGGGATAGAGCGCAGCCATGTCGATTCATGGCACATAACGGTGAGATCAATACTCGTCAAGGAAACTATAACTGGATGAGAGCTCGTGAAGGCGTCCTCGAAAGTGATATTTTTGGTGACAATTTAGCCAAAACCTTGCCTGTTATTGAAACTGAAGTTTCTGACTCAGGAAGCTTTGATAACGTTCTAGAATTTTTATTAATGAATGGACGTTCTCTTCAAGAAGCCGTATTGATGATGGTTCCTGAAGCTTGGCAGAATGATCAAGAAATGAGTGCTGAGAAAAAAGCCTTTTATGAGTATTTTTCAAATGTGATGGAGCCATGGGATGGTCCTGCATCCATAGCTTTTACTGATGGACGCTATATTGGAGCTGTTCTTGATAGAAATGGTCTTAGACCATCACGATACTACTTAACGCATGATGATAGAGTTATCATGGCATCAGAGGTTGGTGTTGTTGATGTAGAAACTAATAACGTCAAAACTAAAGGCAGACTTAGACCTGGAAAAATGTTTCTTGTTGACTTTCAAAAAGGTCAGTTAGTTGATGATGATGAAATAAAAAATAGCTTTGCATCAAAAAACCCATACAGTGACTGGTTAAAGAATCAACAAATAGCTCTGTCGGATCTTAAAATTCAGGGTGATTCCAAAGGTTTTTATCCAGATACTCTAATTAACCGTCTTAAGGCTTTTGGTTACAGCACTGAAACACTTCAATTCATGTTGTTACCTCTAGTTAGTGAGCTTAGAGATCCTGTTGGATCTATGGGTAATGACTCTGCATTAGCTTGTCTATCAGATCAGTCTCGAATCATATATGACTACTTTAAGCAACTATTTGCACAGGTTACAAATCCTGCCATTGACTCAATAAGAGAGGAAGTAGTTATGTCTTTAAGCTGCTCAATTGGGCCTGAAGGTAACCTACTAAGGAATAAAGAAGAGAATGCCCATCGACTCGTAATTGAGCACCCTATCTTAACGAATGAAGAAATGTCAGCTCTCAAACAGTGCGATCATAGAGGCTGGACAAGTAAAACGATAGATATTACTTATGATATCAATGGTAACCATAATCTGAGTGATATGCTCGACTCTATCTGCGAACAAAGCACTCAAGCTATTGATGATGGTCATAGCCTTGTCATCCTTTCAGACAGAAAAATAAGCTCTAATCGAAATGCCATCAGCACACTTCTAGCATCGTCTGCAGTTCATCGTCATCTAGTTGCGAATCATAAGCGTACACAAGTCGGTATCATAGTTGAAACGGGTGAAGCTAGAGAGGTTCATCACTTTTGCCTTTTGACTGGATTTGGCGCTGATGCTGTTAACCCATACCTCGCTTTTGAAGCATTATGGCAAGCAAGAAGAGATAAACTAATCAGCCTTGAAGATGATAATGCTGTGGTTGTCTCATATCGAAAAGCAATCGCCAAGGGTATGCTGAAAGTGATGGCAAAAATGGGCATTTCAACCCTTGCCTCCTACAAAGGAGCTCAAATTTTTGAAGCAGTAGGCTTGTCAAATGAAATCATGCATAAATGCTTTTTTGAGACTGCAAGTCGAATTAGCGGCGTAGGATTTGATGTGATCCAAACAGAATCTGAAGCGCAGCATAAAAAAGCCTTTATTACAAAGTCACTAGATAATCTTGGACACTATCACTGGAGAAGTGGCGGTGAAAAACACATGTGGGAGCCACAAACTATTACCACCTTGCAACAGGCTGCTCGTGGGAACGATCAAAATGCGTATTGGGAATTTTCTAAAAAATCTGATGAAGAGGGTACAAGAAATTGCACACTTCGTGGCCTCATGTCTTTCAAAGAAGGCAGTTCAATCGATATTAGTCAAGTCGAGGCGGCTAAAGAAATTGTTAAGCGATTTGTTACAGGTGCAATGAGCTTTGGTTCAATCTCAGCTGAATCACATGAATCACTTGCAATAGCCATGAATCGTATTGGAGGAAAGTCCAATACTGGTGAAGGAGGTGAAGATGCAAAACGATGGATTCCAGATGAAAATGGTGATTCTCGTCGCAGTGCTATCAAGCAAGTTGCCTCTGGTCGATTCGGAGTCACTATTGATTATTTAAATAATGCTGATGAACTTCAAATCAAAGTCTCTCAAGGTGCTAAGCCTGGAGAAGGCGGAGAGCTTCCTGGCGGGAAGGTTGATGAAGGTATTGCAAAAATTCGATGCTCAACTGCAGGTGTTGGCCTAATCAGTCCTCCACCCCATCACGATATTTACTCTATTGAAGACCTCTCCCAACTCATCTTTGATCTTAAACGCTCAAATCCAGATGCACGTATAAGTGTCAAACTAGTTTCTGAGGTTGGTGTAGGTACAGTTGCGGCTGGAGTAACTAAAGCAAAATCTGACCATATAGTTATTGCCGGTCATGACGGAGGAACAGGTGCCTCTCCTTTAACATCAATTAAGCATGCGGGTCTTCCTTGGGAATTGGGAGTAGCCGAAACGCATCAAACTCTAGTGATGAATGATCTTCGCTCGAGGGTAGTTATTCAGACTGATGGTCAACTCAAAACTGGAAGAGATGTTGCAATTGCTGCCCTATTAGGTGCAGAAGAGTTTGGCTTTTCCACTGCTCCATTAATAACTCTTGGCTGCATTATGATGCGTAAATGTCATTTAAATACCTGCCCGGTTGGTATTGCGACACAAGATAAAGTGTTGCGTAAAAAATTCACTGGCAAACCAGAGCATGTTGTCAATTACTTGTTTATGGTTGCAGAAGAGTTAAGAACAATCATGGCAGAACTTGGGTTTTCTAAACTAACTGATATGGTTGGAAGAGTGGATATGCTTGAGATGAATAAAGCCATCAATCACTGGAAGCAAGACTCAATTGATTTGAGTGCAATATTAACTCCGGCTGAAAACCTATATAGAGATGCTGGTACCTATCAAAGTATAAAACAGGATCATCAGCTTGAAGAACAGCTTGATCTTGATTTAATTGAAAAATCAAAAGCTGCAATCGAGAAAGATATTCCTGTTAAATTTGACTCTGTCGTTTCTAATGTTGATAGGGCTGTTGGTGCAATGCTATCTTCCTATGCTGTCAAATATAGGAATGGTAATAACCTTAAAGATGATGCAATTCATATTAACTTTAAAGGGTCAGCTGGCCAGTCATTTGGAGCCTTTCTAGCAAATGGAATTACACTCTCTGTAGAGGGTGATGCAAACGACTATGTTGGAAAAGGACTTTCTGGTGGTCGGGTCATTGTTTATCCTCCTAAAGATTCAACATATTCATCTCAGAACGAAATTATTGCAGGCAATGTTTGTGGCTATGGTGCAACGGCTGGTGAATTATATCTCTCTGGTCAAGTTGCTGAGCGCTTCTGCGTTCGAAACTCCGGCTTAGTTGCTGTTGTTGAGGGTATTGGTGATCATGGCTGTGAATATATGACTGGAGGAAGAGCGGTCATTCTAGGAGAAGTTGGTCGAAACTTTGGAGCAGGCATGAGTGGAGGTATGGCTTATGTTTATAACCCTAAGAACACACTTGAAGGGAGAGCCAATGCTTCAATGATTGATTTTGACCCAATGGATAAAGAATCTGTCTCAGAGCTATTTGAACTAACAAAGAAGCATTACCGCTATACAGGCTCAAAAATCGCTGACCAGATACTGAATAACTGGGATAAAGAAATAGTTCATTTTGTCAAGGTCATGCCAAAAGCTTTAAAAGAGGTTCTTGCCGCCCAAGACAAACAACACTTAAAGGCAATTTAAATAGGTATCGCGTCGATTACATCGGCGCTAGCACCTAAAACACTATCGACCCCATCACCAATAACTGGTATTACTGAAATAACTGCCCCTGTAACTCTCATAGGAACAGTCACCACTTTGGTAAAAACACATCCCGATAAAAATAGGATGCCTAAACTTAAAATAATTATCTTTTTCAAGAAATTCTCTCTAAAACAATAAACTGATACGGGTAGATATTTGAAATATCCTTTGGATGTGACTCAGAACTAATTTGACGCCATCTTGGAGCATCATATTTTGGAAAATATATATCACCTTCAAACTCGGCATCGATCTTAGTAATGTATAGGCGATTCACCTTAGGAAGTAATTGTTCACACAAGCTTGCTCCACCAATCACCATAACCTCTTCTTCATTCTGAGTTAATAAAAGTGCCTCATCAATTGAAGAGACTACTTCACATTCAGGTATCAATATTTTTGTATTACGAGTAATGACTATATTTCTTCGATTTGGCAATGGCCTTCCAATTGAATCATAGGTCTTTCTACCCATCAGTATAGATTTACCCGTTGTGATTTTTTTAAAATAAGCTAAGTCTGCAGGAAGGTGCCAGGGCAGTTGATTATCTTTACCAATCAGCCCATTGTTGTCCATTGCCACTACTATTGATAAGCGCATTAATTAAGCCTGATTGAAGTAAAATATTAGATTATTTTACAATTTTTAAACTCATAGTGTCACTCATTCTAGCCTCATCATCTCCATTCAGAAAAGCTATTCTAGATAAGCTAGGTTTACCTTTCGATGTAGTCGCTCCAGAGATTGATGAAATGAGAAAAGACAGTGAATCTCCATTTGATTTGGTTAGCCGGCTGTCTAAACAAAAAGCTGTAGAAGTTTCCAAAACTCACTCTGGGCTTATTATTGCTTCGGATCAAGTTGCCACTTTAGAGTCTGGAGAAAACGTTGAAGATGAAATTCTAACAAAGCCAGGTACTCATGAAAAAGCCTTCTTGCAACTAAAAAAAAGCTCTGGAAGAAGTGTGAACTTTCTTACGGGGTTAGCTCTCATGAATACTGATACTAAAAAAATACAACTTCATGTTGAATATTACAAAGTTAAATTTAAAATGCTTTCAGATAATCAAATCTTAAATTACTTATCTAGAGAGGACACCCTTCACTGTGCTGGTAGTTTTAAATCTGAAGGACTTGGTATTGCATTATTCAACAGCATGGAGGGTGATGACCCTAATAGCCTTATTGGTTTACCAACAATTCAATTAATAAATATGCTCGCCAAGGAAAATGTTCACGTCCTATGAGTATTGTCTATCCGCAAGAATCTGGGTCGTTTTCGTCTGACTTAAAAAAAAATTATTGGGGGTCTTTATTTGGATCTTCAGAAGCGCTTGCGCTCACAGAGTTTGCAGAATCAAATAAAGGTGTCGTTCTTTATATTGCGAGAGATATTGCGCACCATGATGAAATTAAAAAAGCACTTTTATTTTTTAAGAAATCTATAGAAATTTTAGATTTTTCTAGCTGGGAAGTTTTAGCTTTTGATCACTTCTCTCCGCACCCTGATATTGTTTCTTCCAGGATTCACACCCTATCAAAATTATCATCTATCGAGACTGCAATTGTTGTTACAACAGTTGAAACGCTTTCACAAAGATTATGTCCAAAGGATTACATTAATAAGTACAGCCTTAATTTAAAAACTCGACAGGGTCTTGAGATTGATTCGTTTACCGAAAGCTTAATTAAGATTGGATATAGAAGGGTAACAACTGTAATGGAGCCTGGCGAGTTTTCCTTAAAGGGTGCGCTAATTGACCTATATCCGATGGGTGCTGCTAATCCATACAGGATTGATCTTTTTGATAATGAGATTGATTCTATACGCTCCTTCGATCCATCCACGCAAAGATCTATTGACGTTATTGAAGAAGTTTACCTTTTGCCCGCAAGAGAATTTGCTTCGGACAATCAAAGTATTAATATATTTAAGGAAAACTATCTGTCTGAATTTGGGAGTACTGATGGCTTTATATATACAGAAGTCAGTGAAGGTCGATACCCTGGTGGAATTGAATTCTACTTGCCATTATTCTTTGATAGAACCGATACTTTGTTTGATTACATCCCCAATATCTCTTCAATTGTCTACCAAAAAGGACTGGGTGAATTGTTGGAAACTCAAAGCAATGAATTATTGGAGCGGTTTGAATATTGTCAAAACTCATTGGAAAGACTCCCCCTTCCAATCAATAAAGTGTTCTTAGATAGTAGCGATTTTTTTAGTGCTCTTAATGACAAAAAACAGATACAAATTCAGACTTCAAAAATACAGCAAAATACAGGTCTGAATTTTTCATCCTCAATACTACCGCCTCTCAAAATTGAAGCTCAGGCAAAGAAACCACTTAACAAATTAATCAAATTCATTGAAAGCTTCAGGGGAAGGATTTTAATTGTATGTGAATCGGATGGAAGGCAAAGCGTTTTAGTAGATTTGTTATCCTCCTATAACCTTAAACCTACTCAGTGCTCTGATTGGATTGACTTTATTAATCAAAACTCAAAGCTCTGTATTACCAGTGCAAGACTAAACGAGGGGGTTGTATTTGAAAAAATAGCAATCATTTCTGAAAATAACTTATTCGGCAAGGATGCTATTAAACAGCAACGGAGGAGACGAGCAAAACATAAAGATTTCGATGAAGCAATCAAAAGTTTAGTTGAAATCCAGCTTGGGGACCCGGTTGTTCATGAGCATTATGGAATTGGTCGTTACCTTGGACTTGAAAGTCGAAGCTTTGATGAAAATCAGCAAGACTTTCTCTCACTTGAATATGCAAATGGCTCAAAGCTGATGGTTCCCATTACTAGCCTTAATTTGATCTCAAGATATTCTGGTGCGAGCTCTGATCATGCGCCTCTTCATAAACTAGGAAGTCAGCAATGGACTAAAGCAAAAAGAAAAGCAGCTGAAGCGCTCTATGATGTTGCTGCTGAGCTATTAGAAATCTATGCAAAGAGACAATCTCAAAAAGGATTCTCCTATCCTGCTCCCAATGATTCCTATAGTTCTTTTGTCTCAAGTTTTAAATTTGAAGAAACACCTGACCAACTTAAAACGATGAATGATGTTCTCTTAGATATGCAGTCTGATAGACCGATGGACCGCTTAGTATGTGGTGATGTAGGGTTTGGTAAAACTGAAATTGCAATGAGGGCAGCTTTTCTAGCAGTTGAATCCGGAAAGCAAGTTGCTATTCTTGTTCCTACAACCTTATTGGCTAATCAGCATTACCAAACCTTTAATGATCGATTTTCTAAATTCCCTATTGTTATTAAATCTCTATCTAGATTCCAGGATATGAAGGAACAAAAACAAATCAAGATGGAACTCAAAGAAGGAAAAATTGATATTGTCATAGGTACGCACAAACTTATCCAGGGTGACATTAAATATCAAAAATTAGGGCTAATTATTATTGATGAAGAGCATCGATTCGGGGTGAAACAAAAAGAATCATTAAAAAAAATTCGTGGTCAAAGTGATATATTAACCATGACTGCAACCCCTATTCCTCGCTCTCTTAATATGGCCCTTGGCTCTTTAAGAGAGCTTTCGATTATTGCGTCTCCCCCTGCAAAAAGAACTGCGATACAGACTTTTGTAGATCTATGGGATGACAACACAATTATTGAAGCATGCTCTAGAGAGCTTCATAGAGGGGGTCAAATTTTTGTTGTTCACAATGAAATCGATACCATCGATAACATGGCAGAGTCATTTAAAACACTTATGCCAAATTTAAAGATTCGAGTCGCTCATGGTCAAATGCCAAGCAAGGAACTTGAACAAATAATGACTGATTTTTATCATCAACGGTTCCAAGTACTAGTATGTACAACAATTATTGAAACGGGGATTGACATCCCAAGTGCCAACACCATTATCATTAATAATGCACAAAATTTTGGTCTTGCTCAGCTTCATCAATTACGAGGCCGAGTTGGACGCTCGCATCACAAAGCATATGCATATCTTGTCATAAAATCTCATCAATCTATTACTCAAAATGCCAAAAAGCGACTTGATGCCATTGCCTCACTAGAGGAACTTGGTGCTGGCTTTATGTTAGCTAATCATGATCTAGAAATAAGGGGTGCTGGTGATTTGTTGGGAGAAAATCAAAGTGGAAAAATTTCAGAAATTGGCTTTAACCTCTATCATGACTTATTAAAACGCACAATTCATGCCATTAAAAATAATACCAAACTAGACATTAGAGAGGCACTTACTGAAGAGGTTGAGATTAGTCCTGGAATTGCATGTATTATTCCAGACACCTACCTTCAAGATGTTCATGAACGATTAATCATCTATAAAAGAATTGCTAGTGCGGACAATGAGGAGGAATTGAAAGAACTTAAGATTGAGATGATTGACCGTTTTGGAGCTCTTCCAGACTCGACAAGTAATTTATTCGAATCCACGTCACTAAAAAACTACTCAAATGATATAGGCATTCTAAAAATTAATATTTATGATGAGAAAGCTGAAATTACTTTAAAGGAAAAGAATAATATCGATACATCCAAAATTATTAATCTCATACAAACAAATCCTCAACAATTTCGATTAAAAAATCAAAATACTCTAGTTATTAATGAATCAATGGAGCCCGACCTCTCAAGAATTTCTAAGATAAGTAAACTTCTTAGCACCTTAGTCTGAAGTGTTTAAATAAATTAAGCTATTGGTTTAAATGTAACTTAACAAGCTAACCCAAAGGCGGACTTTTAGGAGCTAAATACCTAATAGCTGGAACAATTACTAGGGCTGCAAAAAATAACACAATCAGACATCCTAGAAGATCACCAATTAAATAATTTTTAATAAAGGCTGTAGCATTAATTCTCTCTATATGCTCAAACTTTGATGAAATATATGAATTTGTGAAGAAAGCTATAAGCGTATTAAATAAAGCAGTTAGAATGGCTAAGAAAAGTAAGTGCTGAAAAACTACTTTATCGCCATCAAAGAAATTTGATAGTTTAAAAAATCTCATGCTAGAGATTGCAAGAATTGGACTAGTCAAACTCGCAATATTCTGAAGCAGAGCAACCTGTGAGAAAACAGGTTGAGCATGAAACCAATAATCTGAAAAAACTGTTGCCAAAAATACAGCCAGTACAACTTTAAAATCAAACAATAAGAAGCATAATAACATTACCCCTAAAGGAAGCCAAATCAGGTTTCCAATAAAAGGATATGAGGGGCCATTAATGAAATAAACAAGGACAATCGAAAAAAATGTAATTAGATGAGGCTGAAGAATTGAACTTAAATTACTTNNTGAATTTCTTAAACTTTACTTAAAATATCAGTCTTTTAATTTAATTAGTTGTCGTATTTAATCAGTCTAAGACTCATGTCTAAGTCGAATATAATTAATCCTCTAGTTAAGTCATAATTGAAAAGTTAAAATCATCTCTCTCTTATCTTCAGAGGATTGATTAGCACTAATAACATTACTAGATGTAAGAAAGAGAACAGCCCTTTTGATAGTTGATAAAGAATATTTAGAGAAATAAGGATCGTTCTTTATTGAAGTAATCGTCACATTTGCATTAGAAGTAACAAAAGAGAAGACAGCCCTTTCTACTTCTGAGTAACCGCTCAAACCCAACTCTTTTTCACACTCATCAAGAGCTTGTCTTAGTTTAAATAATCTACTGACTGCATTTTTCATTTATTACCTCATAAATTAATCAAAAAAAATGATTATAAATCATATCACTTTATAAATGTTAGTTCCAGTATACAAGAAACTTACATACCAGAAAAACTAATACATTTCACCTTATGGTGCAACTCTTAAATATTAAATTGTTGCTTAAGACTAATATATTCAATTGCTTTAATTCTGGGCCCGAATTGGCTCACAACCCTTGATGAAGCAGTATTAGCAAAATCAGCAGCCCAAGAAAAGTCCTTGCCTTGACTTATAGCGTACAAAAAAGAACCTGCAAACATGTCACCTGCGCCATTTGTATCGACTGCGCTTGCTAATACACCTGCAGTTTGAATTAGATGAGTTCCATCAAACACTAATGACCCGCCCGGTCCTCTAGTAATTGCAAAAGTCTTTGCATAATTTTTTAACTTCTCAGCGGCAGCCTCAATTGTATGTGTACCAGTGAAGCTTCTAGCCTCATCACCATTGCAGAAAATAAGGTCAAGACCATCATCTCCGATAATAGTTTTGATATTTTCTGAAAAAACCTCTACAACAAATGGATCAGAAAGACTTAATGCGGTTTTAACACCATTTTGTTTAGCATAATTCATTGCATCTCTTGCAACTGCAGTTCTTTCATCATCAGTTACTACATAACCCTCTATATAGAGCCAGTCAGAGTTCGCTAAAGCTTTTTCATCAATCTCAGTATAAGAGAGTTCCAAGCTTGCGCCTAAATTAGTATTCATCGTTCTTTCAGCATCTGGCGTAACCATAACGAGACACTTGCCAGTAACGCCATTGGAGGGCTCTACTTGATGAAAGTCAACGCCAGATTTTTTTAGATCTTTAACAAAAAAAACGCCCACTTCATCATCGGCAACTTTACCTGAAAAAAAAGCAGGAGAGCCAAACTTACTTGCTGCAACAACTGAATTACATGCAGAGCCTCCGCAACTCATTTTCACAGGGATACGCTGTGTCGTTAGAGAATCGATGAGATATTTTTGTCGCTCTTCATCAACAAGTGTCATTAAACCTTTGCCAATTTCATTATCTTTGAGAAATGAATCATTGACAATGACTTCTGTATCAACAATCGCCGCACCAATTCCATAAATATCATATTTTTTCATTAACTTCAAACTCCAAATTGATCAATAAATAATTCATTCTTTCAGTAAAACTGGAATCGGAAAACTAACAGACTCTTCAGCCCCATCTACTTCAATAACTTCAGTTCCACCACTGGACATTAGAAATGAAACTACCTCCTGAACCAATATTTCAGGCGCTGATGCTCCCGCAGTTAAACCAATAGAGTTAATCCCATTCAGCCATTCATTGTCAATATCCTCAACGCCATCAACTAGATAGGAAGGTTTTCCTTGATTATCGGCAATCTCTCTTAAACGATTAGAGTTTGAGGAATTTTTTGAGCCAATCACAATAAGAATTTCAGAATTCTTAATAACCTTTTTTACTGAGTCCTGACGGTTTTGGGTTGCATAACAAATATCACTCTTCTTAGGAGACTGAATATTAGGAAATTTAACTTTCAAAGCCTCAACAATTTCATTTGTATCATCTATTGATAGAGTCGTTTGGGTCGTGAAAGAGATGTCTCTCCCCTGTTCCAATTCTATTTTCTCAACATCACGTATTGATTCAACCAAGTCTATATTATTATTTTCAGTTGCCTGTCCAAGGGTTCCCTCTACTTCAGGATGCCCAGCATGGCCAATAAGAATTACTTGATGATTGTTTTTTTGGCGACGTGTTACCTCTTTGTGCACTTTTGTAACAAGTGGACACGTTGCATCATATATGACAGCTGAAATATCATTTGCCTCTTTTCTGACCGCTTGCGATACGCCATGCGCACTATAAATGACCACACTTCCACTAGGAACCTCAGAGATCTCATCTACAAATATAGCGCCCTTATTCTTAAGGTTATTGACCACGAATTTATTATGAACTACTTCGTGACGAACATAGATTGGAGGTCCATGCTTTAAGATAGCGCGCTCAACAATCTCAATAGCACGGTCCACTCCAGCACAAAAACCCCTAGGATTTGCTAAATATATCTTCAAAATTTAATACACAATAGTTAAAAAATTAACTAGTGGATGCAGGATGAAGCGCAGAGAGTATTTGAAAAATTTTATTTCGAAGTTCTGAGCGATGAACAATCATATCGATAGCGCCCTTCTCGAGCAAAAACTCACTTCTTTGAAAACCTTCTGGTAACTCCTCACGAACCGTCTGCTCCACAACTCTTGCACCAGCAAAACCAATTCTTGCATTTGGTTCTGCAATTTGAATATCGCCAAGCATCGCAAGACTCGCAGAAACTCCCCCCATCGTTGGATCAGTTAAAACCGAAATGAATGGTATTTTATTATCCGATAGTAATTTAACAGCAAGAGATGTTTTAGACATCTGCATTAATGAGAAAAGCCCTTCTTGCATTCGAGCACCGCCACTTGCCGAAAAACAAACTAAAGGATGATTATTCTTAATAGCTATATGAGCTGCTCGTACAAACTTTTCGCCAACAACAGAACCCATTGAGCCGCCCATGAAGCTGAAATCAAATGCTACAGTAACAATAGGCATGCCTTTTAAAAAACCTGATTTTGCAATTAGAGCGTCTTTTTCCTTAGTTTTTTTTTGTGCTTCTTGATAACGATCCTTATATTTCTTTTGGTCTTTGAACTTAAGAGGATCGACCGATTGAACATTTGGCGCTATCTCAACTTGATTTTCCATATCAAGAAAATCTTGAATACGCCTTCTGGCAGAAATTCTTAGATGATGATTACATTTTGGACAGACATAGAGAAGACGTTCAAGCTCCTCTTGGTAAAGCACCCTATTGCACTCAGGGCATTTACTCCACAGTCCTTCTGGAATATTTTTTTTAGCATTCTTGCCAATCGATGGCATTATTTTTTCTAACCAACTCATAATATGCCTTAGTTAAGTAATTGCACTCGAGATTTCTTTTGCTAACTTTCCAACCTTGGTGACCATTTTATCTTTATCAGAAGAAAGCTCTTCGACAATAGAGACAAGGGCACTTCCAACAATAACTGCGTCAGCGTTTTCACCAACCTGTCTAGCAGTGTCAGCATTTTTTATACCAAAACCAACTCCGACAGGAAGCTGAATATAATTTCTCATTCGTTTAAGATGATAATTGACAGAATCAATATCAAGATTTGCAGCACCCGTCACACCTTTAAGAGAAACATAATAAATATATCCACTGGCTATTTTAGAAATCTGCTCTAAACGCTCATCTGTTGTAGTGGGAGCAACTAAAAAGATTAAATCAATCTTATATTTATCAAGCTCTTGTTTAAGATCTGAAGCCTCCTCTGGAGGCATATCTACAACTAAAATTCCATCAACTCCAGCTTCATCAGCTCTAATTGCAAATGCTTCATAGCCATAGACCTCAATAGGATTGGTGTAGCCCATCAAAACGATACCAGTCGCCTGGTTATGTTCTCTAAACCTCTCCACTATTGCAAAAACATCATGTAAATTAATGCCCTCTGAAACTGCTCTTTCATGAGACTTCGCGATAACAGGTCCATCCGCCATAGGGTCAGAGAAAGGCATTCCTAATTCAATAATGTCAGCACCACTATCAGCCAAAGTAAAGACAAGTGCCTCACAATTGTCTAATCCTCCATCACCTGCAGTAATGAAAGGAATGAATGCTGTCTTATCTAATTCATCAAGTTTTTTAAAAATATTAAAGATTCGTGACATATTATTATTTCTGTTTACATTAATGAAATTTTAACATAGGGAAACTCTCACTCTATTTAAGTGATTTTTTATTTTGAATAAGAATGAACTGCGTCTACTAAGACTTTCATACTTTCAGGATTGACCTCTGGGGTAATGCCATGTCCAAGATTAAATACGTGCCCAGTTGAGCCTTGAAACTGATCTAAAATTTTATTCGCTTCACTTTTTATGACCTCGGGTGATGCGTAAAGTACCGATGGATCAAGGTTACCCTGAAGTGCAACTTTCGAGCCAATCCTTCTTTCCGCCTCTCCAATTTCAACTGTCCAGTCAATACCAACAGCATCACAACCAGTTGATGCAATTTGCTCAAGCCAGGCAGATCCACCCTTTGTAAAAAGAGTTACAGGAATTGTTTTACCTTCGTAGTTACGGTTAATTCCAGCAACTATTTTTGACATATACCTTAAGGAAAAGTTTTCATAACTGGCCTTATTTAAAAGACCACCCCAAGTATCAAAAATCATAACTGAGTCCGCTCCAGCCTCGATTTGAGAGTTAAGATAATCAATGACTGTATCAGCTAATACATCTAAAAGTTGATGCATATGCTTCGGATTTTCNNCCCTCAACCATATAAGTAGCAAGCGTCCATGGACTTCCAGTAAAACCAATTAATGGAACCCTTCCTCTGAGATTTTTTTTAATTACAGAGACAGCTTCACTCACGTAAGAGAGATCTTTCGACACATCTGGCTTAGTTAATTGCTCAATATCTGCAAGCGATACAAGTGGACGGGAAAATTTAGGACCCTCCCCCTCAACAAAATGAAGTCCAAGACCCATAGCATCTGGAATAGTCAAAATATCTGAAAAGAGAATTGCTGCATCTAAATCAAAACGCTCTAGCGGCTGAAGGGTGACTTCGCAAGCTAAGTCGCTTGACTTACATAGCGTTAAAAAATCACCTGCTTTTTTTCGAGTTGCTCGGTATTCAGGCAGGTAACGACCTGCTTGTCTCATCACCCAAATAGGTGTTCGAGTGACTTCTTTCTTTAGTAACGCATTAATGTAGTCAAATGCCATTATTATGTCTCAAAATAGTTGATTATATCAATTTTAAATTTTTATCTTAAGTTTCCTTCTGACACAAAAAAAGCCACATTTGTGGCTTTAAGAATGAATCAATTTGAGTTTAACGCTTGAAAGCGCCGTAGCGAGACTTAAACTTCTCAACACGTCCAGCAGTATCCATAATCTTCTGCTTTCCTGTGTAAAAAGGGTGACAGCTTGAACAAACGTCAAGATGAATTTCATCTTTACCTGAAGTTGAGCGCGTCTCAAATGAGTTACCGCAACTGCACACAACTTTAATCGTTTGATATGAAGGGTGAATATCTGTTTGCATAGCTTTAAGTCTTCAAGTTTTCAAAAGAGGTGAATTATATACTATCTCTCAGCTGGGGTAAATGTTTTAACACTTAAAGCATGAAGCTCACCACTCTTTATTTCCTCTTTTACAAGTCCTAAAACCAGCCTTTGTCTTTGAAGCAAGGATAATCCTTCAAAGATAGGGGAGACAATAACAGCTGAGCAGTTACAACCATCTCCTTCCATAGCTACTTCTGATCCTTCTAGACCTGATTCAAGCTTTGCTTGTACTTCTTCTAAAGTCATAATAATTCACTTAATATAATTTCATTAAAAACTATTTTACTAAATTCATTGAGATTATGCGCCAAAGGCACCTTTAAGTGCAAAGAAAAATAAAATCGACATTAATGCCCCAGCTGGCAATGTGATAACCCATGACAAAAATATCTTATTAATAACTTGCGTATCTAAAGCAGCCATTCCTCGAGCAAGGCCAACACCCAATACCGCGCCAACCAATACTTGTGTTGTTGAAACAGGGATTCCAGTTCCTGACGCTATGACTACTGTTGCTGCAGCTGCAAGTGT
>ENA-UZXA01010180-UZXA01010180.1-metagenome-genome-assembly--contig:-Day-1-1m-contig-10180_pt1 | contig 17204 bp, 20 predicted proteins | sample MGYA00260336_ERZ794896 | MGnify/ENA metagenome assembly ERZ794896
GAGATGAGCAGTTGAAAGGATGTCAGAATGATAAAATATGTTCCAGGAGACGATGTCGGGCGGCTAGCGCATTGGCCCTTCGACAATCCTGAAAGCGATTACCAGATCAGGCAGGGAGATCCAAAAGCATTTGGTCGCATGGACGCTGGCGGACCCGGCCATACCACTCGGGCAGGTATCTGGCGCTGCACCAAGGGAATCTTCGAATGCACTGAGCAAGGCGATGAGCTGATGACTATTTTATCCAGACGGTTTTTCGTTGTTCGACGCTGGCGAAACGGCGTGGAACGCGCCTAACGATCCAATAACTAGAGCCTCTGAGTTTAACATTCACAGTTCCACAGCCTCCAAGCACAAAGAGCTTTGTGCAGCAAAATGTGCAGCAGAAAACACCCAATCTCAAGTGGGGAGTTGGTCAATTTAGCTAAAAACTATCTATTTTCAGTAAGATAAAGGAAAACTATTGCTAGTAAATGGCGGAGGAGGCGGGATTCCGCTTGTTGTTCACCCACTCTCTGCTCCCCCTTAAGAGACTCCCCCTAAAAAGTTTCATCAACCTCGACAATGCCGCAAAGTTTCTGGTCAGGCTTCGACAGAGATTGGAGAATGAGCAGACGCCATCGCCAGATGGTATCCTTGTTGACATCCAGTCGGCGCGCAAGACGACGGACAGAGCGAGGGGGGCCATCAGAAAACATGTCTTTCAAGACTTGGTAAAACTGATCCAGCTTCTGAAGTTGCGCGATGGAACTTCCAGTTCGCCCATTGAAGGTCTTTAAGCAGCCTTGGCAGCGATATCGCTAAGAGCCCGCCCGTGTCCTTCCCCACCGTTGTCTATCTACTGCGCCACAGTGTGGGCAGGTTGCTTCCCGTGCGTTGCGATCAACTGCCCCCACTGCCGCTTTCTGGCACGCGATATCACAAGCGGTTGCGATAAGGGATTCAACCTGATCAGGGGTCAGGCCTATGAGCCGTTTGAGCATGGTTTCGAAAGATTTCTGTTTCATGTGTTCTCCGCACGAAAATTGCAGAGAGTACATTGGCTTAATTGGTCAAAACAGAAATCGACCAACACGCATTACAGATATTTCCTAAATTTATTTGCGCTGCTTGGATTGATTTACTGCTCGTCTCAGCGAGACTTTTCGCAAAGTTTTTCTGAGGTCCATATCCGAATTTCTACATAATTTAGCACTTTTGCAAAATTCCTTTCCTACCTATAAGTCATCTGCGTCGACTTAAGGGAAACCAAGATGACCGAGATTTCTTTTAAACAAATTCATGCTGCCCAAGCTGTAATAAGTGACACTCTGATTAAAACTCCAACTCTTACCCTTAACTCGGACAGATGGCGCACTGTTCTTCCGAACATTGCCGGCGGCGCAGTCAAACTGGAACTTTTTCAACAGGCGGGCTCTTTTAAGGCGAGGGGTGCATATCTGGGCATCAGTGGCTTGTCCCCTGAAAAAAGAGCCAAAGGCGTCGTCGCTGCGAGTGGCGGAAATCATGCAATGGCAGTTGCTTGGGCCGCGCAAAAACTTGGCGTTTCGGCCAAGATAGCTATCCCTAAGGCGGCTGATCCAGTCCGAGTCGATGGCTGCCGCTCGACTGGGGCTGAGGTAATCTTGTGCGAAGATATCGTCGAGGCCTTCACGGTCATGGAGGAAATTGCGTCGCAAAAAGGCTGCGTAATGATGCATCCCTTTGAGGGGGAGCACATGACATTGGGAAGTGCGACTTGCGGTGCAGAATTTGTGGCGGCGCATCCAGAAATCGACATTTTCATCATCCCAGTAGGCGGGGGCGGCATGATCAGCGGAATGTCAGCAGCTATCAAACTGGCTCGACCTAGCGCAACTGTCATCGGTGTCGAACCCTTCGGAGCAGATAGCATGTTCCGCAGCTTTTTGGCCAAAGAGCCAGTGCGCTTGGATAAGATCACGACTATTGCCGATAGCCTCGCCTCACCACTGGCGATGCCCTATTCCTTTGGCGTCACACATCGTTATGCAGATGAAATCGTCCGGGTCGACGACGACGAATTGCGTCAAGCGATGCGGACCTACCAGAACATACTTAAAATCACAGCAGAGCCTGCATGCGCTGCTTCGCTCGCGGCGCTCGCAGGCCCCTTGAAAGATAGAGCCCTCGGTCGGCATGTTGGCCTCATCGCTTGCGGATCCAATATCAGCATCGGGCGCTATCAAACCCTGCTGGAGAAAAAGTGAACGGCTAGTCTGGTGAACGGTAAAAGGGTATCGCCCCGCCGTTGATTAGTCCCTACAACCATTCCTCCACTATTAATGAGCATATTTTGTCTCAGGAAATATCGGGATCGGCTCTAATACACAGTTGGTATCGACAAACGGGATCGGTCAAACCGTGCGGGTGTTGCGAAACATCAAGGTCGTCCTCGAGGTTAGCGAGCGCAAGATTCGCAACCTGATGAAGAAATTGGTCTTTTGGGCAGATATAAACAGTTATTCCGTTGTAAAAACCGCCTATGCGGCGGCAATCAAAGGAAACAAGTCAGCACGAACTTGGGTGGCTGTCGCGTCCTTAGCATTGAGTGCCAAACTAGGAATCGAAGTAATTGCACGCAAATCGATTTAGCGTTCACACACTCTGATTGGCGATAAGTTTTTCGATGAACTTATCGCAAGCATCAAGCTGTTCAATGGAGATCCACTCATCGGGCTTGTGCGCCTGTTCGATCGAACCCGGTCCGCATATAATCGTAGGAAGTCCAACATTTTGATAAACTCCAGCTTCGGTTCCATAATTGACAGATTGGGCGGCATTCTGTCCTGTCATTCCAAGGCCAAGATGGAGGGCTGGCGAGTCAGGCTTTGCCGCCAAGGGCGGCACGTCGAATATTGTTTCAAATTCAACTGACGTCTTGAAGGCATGGTTCTGCATTTCTGCCTCCAACGACCTCGCAATAGCTCTAATGCGTGTGACAATTGCGTTGGCATCTTGTCCGGGAGCGCACCTCAATGACCACATCACACGACACTTGTCTGGAACAATATTGTGTGCTGTGCCGCCGTTGATTTGTGCGAGATTTAGTGTCGTCATTCGGTCAGCATCAGTCACCGTGACTTCTTTGGAAAACTCCTCGCTCAAGGCAACCAGCTGAGCGCCAAAACGGATCGCGTATTCGGTCGCACTCAGCCCCAACCAAGGTAAACTGGAGTGAACCGAAAGACCGTGGAATGTTACATATTCGACAAACGCTCCTTTGTGCTGGTCAACAATAGTCATCTCCGTCGGCTCTCCAACGATGACGGCCTTTATACCAGAGGAATTTTTCACAATTTCTTTGGCCAAATACGGCGCACCCAGACACCCCGTTTCCTCATCATAGGTGAACGCCAGCCAAATAGGGCGGACGAGTTTGGTCATATCCAGTTTCGGTACAGATGCTATCATTGATGCCAGAAAACCCTTCATGTCACACGTGCCCCGACCATAGATTCGACCGTCGCGCTCAGTCGCATCAAATGGCGGGTGTGACCATTTCTGATCCTGGACTGGCACGACATCAGTGTGCCCACTTAAAATTATGCCACCTGGAACGTCTGGTCCAAACCGAAAAGCTATGTTTTTTTGTGTTTTGTTGGGTCCTGATGCGATGATCTTAGCATCACATGACTGTTCGCAATATTTGTTAATAAGGTCATTTATTTCATTTGTGCTGCATCCTGATACTGTCTCAATGCGGACAAGCTCACCTAAAATAGCTTTGGTTTCCAAATTCTCGCCCATGATGCTCTGTTTCACTTAGCCAATCCAATATTCGGTCCGAAAACACTGTAGAGGTTAGCGTCATTGATAAAAAGATGTCCTAAACGCCAGAGCGCCGCTCTTATCTCAGATATCGCAAGACCAGTCGTTTTAGCCTTGCGCTAAGTCACAGCGGCTTTGACTTTAAATCGGCACGGCGCAAATCAATTTTCAGTATTGATGTTTGGCTTTTGGCATCCACTCCGTAAATGTCAAAAGAATCAAAAATATTGTACCCTTTTTTAACTAGGAGGGTCCAACGCAGGCCGTCATCCACCAAAGACTAGATCACCACACGGATCAGCATAAGATTGACGCCGAGGCAAGTGTCTGGGCAAGCCTCGTCGAGCGTTGGAGTTCTATTCTTCTCCCTAAAGCCTTGAACTTTAGCTGCGCAGTGAACTTTTTATAACCACCAAGGGTACATTTTCAGCGACTGGCCACTTCATGCCCATTTGTGCAAAATGCAGTGCGCGGCAATATGGGCTCAAACTTGCGATATGGATGCGCCCAGCATCAGTTTTTGTTTAATTTGGCGGCGATAAAAATTTGAACGACACAGCGAGAATATTGAAGTCCTTTCTGTTCTATCGACTTTTTTACCGAAATTGAAAAGTGACCTTTATGCAGATTAAGGCTATTTGAAACTATGTCTTTTACAATCAAACAAGTTCGCTATTTCGTCAGTGTTGCTGAATTGGGATCCGTAACGCGTGCTGCCCACGAGCTTTCCATTTCACAGAGTGCTGTTACCGAGGCAATAAAAGAATTGGAATGGCGACTGGGAGTTAAGTTGTTTGAACGGCGCAGACGGGGCTTGGAAGCAACCCATCACGGACACGTGTTCATGCGCCATGCAAAGGCAATTCTTAGCGAAATATCCAATGCCGAGTCCACACTGAGCGAAACAGCGACCGAAACCCCCGGTACATTAAATATTGGGGTCACATCTTTGACCGCTGGTTATGTTCTTTCAGACATCCTGTCACGATTTAATAGAGCTTGGCCCGGTATCGAAGTCACAGCGATTGAGGATAACGGTGAATATCTGGAACATTTATTAGTGGGCGGAGAGCTTGATGTCGCGGTGATGGTTGTTTCAAATTTGCGTAATTCACAAGCATTACACTCAGAGATTTTAACTGTTTCTCCCTACCGCCTCTGGCTGCCTGTGGGTCATCGCTTATGCAATTTTGATAGTATTGAGCTTGAGGATTTGGCAGAAGAGCGGCAAATCATCCTCGATGTAGATGAAATGCAGGCACAGGCTCTAAAATTAATGTCCGTTTTCCCAAATCGACCCCGTATTGCATTTAAGACACGATCCGTGGAAGCAGTCAGATCTTTGGTGGCCAGCGGAGCCGGCGTAGCGTTGCTGCCAGATCTTGTTTATCGACCGTGGTCCCTTGACGGAGACCGAATTGAGAGCAGAGATGTCTCCGGTTCGCTTCCGGTCGTTCAATTTGGTCTGGTTTGGCGTCGTGGGGCGACGGTGCCGCGGTCAACACGTGCTTTTTTGGCGGTTGCGCAAGCTCAGCATACACCTCGGAATCGGTAGGTATCGGTTTTTCCGAAATCATAGAATTGAATTTTGAATTTGCGAATTTCTTACCACTCCTGAATGATGTCGCCCACAATGGATAGAATTCCGCAGGGAGAAGTTCAAATGAAGAACGCATTGAAATCGACCGCCGCAATAGCGTTGGCGATGACAGTCGGCGCTCAAGGTTTCGCTCAAACGATGGTGACTGAAGTTGGGGACGGCGAGGGCCAAGTGAATATCGTGGCTTGGCCGGGGTACATTGAGCGTGGCGAAACGGTTGAGTCGTTTGACTGGGTCACTGGCTTTGAAAAAGCAACCGGCTGTATGGTGAACGTCAAGACAGCCAACACTTCCGATGAAATGGTCGCCTTAATGAATGAGGGCGGGTTTGATTTAGTGACAGCTTCAGGCGATGCATCCCTTCGTATGATTGCTGGTAAGCGTGTGCAGCCGGTAAATATTGATCTGATACCCAGCTGGAGTGACGTGGATGAGCGCCTCAAAGAGGCACCGTGGCATCACGTCAACGGAGTGCACTATGGTGTTCCCTATATGTGGGGACCGAATGTGCTCATGTACAGCACTGAAGCTTTTGGTGATACGCCTCCTACCTCATGGTCGGTTGTATTTGAAGAGACAACACTACCGGATGGGAATACCAATTTAGGCCGAGTGCAAGCTTATGATGGTCCGATCCACGTTGCTGATGCAGCGTTGTATCTGATGACACACCAACCCGAACTGGGCATTACGTCGCCTTATGAACTTAACGCCGATCAATATGCTGCGGCGCTGGATCTACTGCGTCAACAGCGCAAGCTGGTTAGCCGGTATTGGCATGATGCGTTCATCCAAATTGATGACTTCAAAAATGAGGGCATGGCTGCTTCAGGTTCGTGGCCATTCCAAGTAAATCTGTTGCAGGGCGACAATGCCCCGGTGGCTAGTGTCATCCCCGAAGAAGGAGCGACAGGTTGGGCCGATACGACAATGATGCATGCAGACGCCGAAAACCCAAATTGTGCATATATGTGGATGGAGCATACCCTGACATCTAATCTAATGAGCGACCTTTCACTTTGGTTTGGTGCAAATCCGGCAGTCCTGGCAGCGTGTACCGATGGTCGTGGTATGCAAACGGCCGAGGGCTGTACCCGCAATGGGTTGGATGATTTTGATAAAATCCGGTTTTGGCAAACTCCTGTTAGCAAATGCGAAAGCCAAGGCGAATGTGTACCTTATTATCGTTGGGTATCTGACTACATCGGCGTGATCGGTGGACGGTAATTAAAAGGTTGCACTCTGCGCCAATGGAAGTTGGCGCAGAGTCAGGGGTAAATCATGACGTTGGCAGTTAGTTTCCAGGCGGTCTCCCGTCATTTTGGGCAGGTCCGCGCAGTGGACAATGTTTCCATAGATATTGCAGAGGGTGAGTTTTTTGCAATGCTGGGACCATCCGGATCTGGCAAAACAACATGCCTGCGCCTAATCGCAGGGTTTGAACGACCTACATCCGGACAAGTTCGGATATTTGACAAGGATATTTCTCAAACGCCGCCCTATCGACGTCCAGTCAACACCGTTTTTCAAGACTATGCGCTGTTTCCCCATCTCAATGTGCGGGACAATGTAGCCTACGGACTAAAAATCGCAGGAGCCGGCAAGGCAGAGCGCCATACAGCTGCCGACAAAGCGCTGAATATGGTTGCGCTGCCACAAATGGGTTCACGAAAGGCCTCCGAATTATCGGGTGGGCAGCGCCAGCGTGTTGCATTGGCACGAGCGCTGGTGAACAAACCACGTGTACTGCTGTTGGATGAGCCTCTTGGTGCATTAGACCTTAAATTGCGTGAGCAAATGCAAAGCGAACTAAAAAGCTTGCAACGCCAACTTGGTATAACATTTGTTTTCGTCACTCACGATCAGGGCGAAGCTCTTTCCATGGCTGATCGCGTGGCCGTCTTTAATGAGGGCCGTATTCAACAGGTCGGCACACCAAAAGATATTTATGATAGCCCAAAGACACCATTCGTTGCAGATTTTGTGGGATCATCCAACGTTTTGCCTGCCAATGTGGTCGAGCGCCTTACCGGAAAGTTAAAGACCGCAAGCCTGCGGCCAGAATCCGTCCGACTTTCCCAAGGCGGCGTTGACGGAAAGGTCCTTTCAAGTGCGTTTCTGGGGGCAACAACCCGATTGGAAATTGCAATAGAGGGCGCGGTAATCTCAGCCCTTTTAACCAAAGACGTTGAAGTTCCAAAACAAGGTGAAACTGTAAGCCTTGTTTGGGATGCAGATGCTCTGCATATGATGGACGCTGACACATGAGTGTGCTGGGCGGCGTCGGCATACGTACTTCAGACAAGCTGTGGCGCAATCCGCGAATCTTGCTCGCGCTACTGCTGGTCCCACCATTGCTGTGGCTTGGCATCATTTACCTTGGCGCTCTATTTGCACTCCTAGCACAAAGTTTTTTTTCAATTGATGAGTTTTCTGGGCTTATCAATTATGAACTTACACTGAAAACCTACGGCGAACTGTTTCGCGCTGCGAATATGGACATTCTGTTGCGAACTATAGCCATGTCTTCTGTCGTCACACTTGCAGCAGCACTTATTTCTTTTCCAATTGCATACTACGCAGCACGCTATGCAAAAGGCCGCTGGAAGGCGGTGTTTTACCTTGGTGTGATGCTGCCGCTTTGGTCCAGCTACCTGGTCAAAGTTTATTCCTGGAAACTCATCCTTGCAAAAGAGGGTATTCTGAACTGGTTGTTTGAAACCCTGCACCTAAGCTGGATACTGAGCGCCTATTTGGCGATCCCCGGGGTTGGGGGGAATTCACTTTCGGTTAGCTGGACTGGAACGTTTCTGGTGTTTCTCTATGTGTGGCTTCCCTTCATGATCCTCCCGTTGCAGGCCTCACTTGAACGCATTCCGCCCTCGATGTTGGAAGCGTCCAGTGATCTGGGAGCACAGCCCGGCCAGACATTGAGATATGTGATCCTGCCACTCGCATTGCCAGGTATCATTGCTGGATCCATCTTCACCTTCTCGCTCACAATGGGTGACTACATAATTCCACAAATTGTTGGAACCTCCGCGCGCATGATTGGCCAAGCCGTCTATCAATTTCAAGGAACCGCTGGGAATATTCCCCTGGCTGCTGCCTTTGCTGTCGTACCGATTGTTGTGATGGGCGTATATCTGACAATTGCAAAAAAATTAGGGGCTTTCGATGCACTCTAAAGCACCTTTCGGATTGAAAGTTATGGCAACGGCAGGACTGCTGTTCCTGCACCTACCTATTCTTCTAATTTTTGTCTATGCCTTCACGACGGAGGACAAATCATATCAATGGCCGCCCCCGGGGTTCACGCTAAAATGGTTTGCAGTTACTTGGGGCCGCCCAGATGTCTGGGAGGCACTTGGGCTGTCACTGCGTGTCGCAGCAATTTCAACAATGGTGGCAATGATTTTGGGGACGCTCTGCGCTGCTGCAGTCGCCCGGTCCAAATTCTTTGGGCGGGAAACGATATCACTTTTGGTCATCTTACCAATCGCCTTACCAGGCATCATAACTGGCATATCGTTGCGCTCAGCCTTCAATTTGGCTGACATTCCGTTCAGTTTTTGGACCATAGTCTTGGGCCACGCCACATTCTGCATCGTCGTCGTGTACAATAATGCTGTCGCACGTTTTCGACGCACATCCGGTAGTCTCATCGAGGCATCCATGGATTTAGGCGCAACCTATCTTCAGACATTTCGATTTATCATTCTGCCAAATATCGCAACCGCGCTTTTAGCAGGTGGGATGCTCGCCTTTGCACTTAGCTTTGATGAGGTAATCGTCACTACATTCACCGCTGGCCAGCAGCAAACGCTACCTATCTGGATGTTGGAAGAACTCGTTCGACCGCGTCAGAGACCCGTCACAAACGTTGTGGCGATGGTTGTGGTACTGGTTACATTCTTGCCGATCCTCGGCGCTTATTACCTGACCCGGGGGACCGAAACGGTCGCTGGGCAAGGAAAATAATTTGGGAGTTATCTGATGCAAACTAATATGTTGATTGGCACCGCCACAGAGACTGGAACGGAAAGTGAAGAAGCGATCCTCAACCCTCGCACCGGTGAAATCATTATTAATCTTCCCGAGGCGTCAGGCGACCAAATTGATCGGGCCGTTTTTGCAGCGCGCCGCGCTTTTCCTGGATGGGCAAAAACTACACCGAATGAGCGTTCAAACTTGATGTTGGCTATTGCGGATGCGGTAGATAAGAATTTGGAGAAACTCGCTTCACTCGAAGCCTTAAATTGTGGCAAACCAATCAACGAAGTGCGCAATGAGGAAATTCCAGCAGTCGCGGATTGCTTTCGATTTTTCGCTGGCGCGGTTCGCAATATGCACGGACCCATTGCGGGAAATTATATGGAAGGCCACACTTCAATGATCCGACGTGATCCAGTGGGTGTTGTCGCATCGATCGCGCCTTGGAATTACCCAATCATGATGATGGCTTGGAAACTTGCGCCTGCGTTAGCCGGAGGGAATACAGTTGTCCTGAAGCCATCGGAGCAAACACCACTTACGGCCCTTGCCTTTGCTGAGATTCTTGCTTCGATCCTGCCGGAAGGCGTTGTTAATGTCATCGCTGGGCAGGGCGTATCAGTTGGCAACACACTCATCAATCATGCAGAGGTTGATATGGTTTCCATCACTGGAGACATTGCGACGGGCAAGAAGGTTCTCATGGCTGCGTCAAAATCAGTTAAACGCACACATTTGGAATTGGGCGGAAAAGCCCCAGTAATTGTTTATGATGACGCTGATCTGGAGCGTGTGGTTGAAGGGCTAAAGGCATTCAGTTTTTACAACGCGGGCCAAGACTGTACCGCGGCGTGTCGTGTTTATGCCGAGGCCGGTATCTACGATAAACTTGTCGCACAATTGACCGCCGCTGCCGCTAGCATTGTATATGATAGCTCTGATGACACACTGAATGAAATTCCGCCCCTGATATCACCGCGCCAGAGGGACCGAGTTGACAGCTTTGTTCAGCGCGCGATCGAACAACCCCATATTGAACTGACAACAGGAGGAGGACGCGCAGGGGGTTCAGGTTTCTACTATCAACCAACAGTTTTAGCTGGCGCAAGGCAACAGGACGAAATCGTTCAACGGGAAGTATTTGGCCCCGTGGTATCCGTCACTCGCTTTACGGATGAAGATCCAGTCATCAATTGGGCCAACGACAGCCCCTACGGTTTGGCCAGTTCGGTCTGGACCAACGATATTGGCAAGGCAATGGAAGCATCCGCGACACTACAATACGGTTGTACGTGGGTGAACACGCATTTCATGCTGGTCAACGAAATGCCGCATGGTGGCCTCAAACAATCGGGCTACGGTAAGGATATGTCAATGTACGCATTAGAAGATTACACTGCTGTGAGGCACGTTATGATTGCTCATTAATATACGCTCGATGCGCCAAACACTCTCTTAGTTTACGCCGCTCTTGGTTCCAAAATCTTTGATGCCGGGCAGCGTCACAGCCTCGAGTCAAGAATGACAAAATCTCGCCTTTACAACGAGGAGAGAGGTTTCATGTGACCGTGAACCAAGGTGGTCAGGCAATAGTTGGCAACGTCGAAGGGGGCCGGGAGATTGTCAAAAAACGACAGTAACCGCATAAGCCCCGTAGATAGGTTAAACGCCGCCCTCAGATGCTCAGCAACATCAAAGAGGACGAATGCCCTGCAAAGCAAAGGCCCAGCCGTTCGGGGATGGACTGTTTGCCGCTTTCACGGTGCTGGTGGTGGAGCGCCCAGTGGTGAAGGGCATGGAAATTATCAGCACGGCGGAAGGACCAAGGAAGCCATCACAGCTCGCAGATTGGCAGGTTTTTTGCAAAAGCTGACCAGTTAAGCGTGAGAGTTTGCCGGATGAGCTTGGGCTTTGGAACTGTAAGACGAACAAAGCAGTCGTTTGCTGCACAGCGTTCGAATGGCCGAATAAAAGGACCATAAGCTTCCACAGCGTGTTTAAGTCCACAGAATCTATTGGTTGATTTGACAACTAACACATTAATCATGCACTTTTCTGTCTTGCTTACAACTTGTGTTGACCTGAAATTCTGGCACCTCAACAGTGCCTGTGTTTTGTAGTTTGGCAAGGCGTGTTTCAAACCTACATGCACCTGCCAAGCTACCCATTTCGGCAATTAGTTAATTTGATATACTACGGGACCTCTTCGCGAAGTAATTGTGACTGTTCCGTCACCAAGTTCTGCATTTTGGCATTCTGTACCCACAAAACGTTTTGGTTCGGTTAGGGTTCGACAGAATTGCCCATTACGGACCGTCCATGCACCTTTAAAAACCATTCCATCAGTTGTCTTGCCATTAAATGAACCATTTGACCCCAAGGTCGCTTGGAAAGTCTCTGAAACGATAGTTTTACCTGATATTGCATTGGTCAATGGATCAGTGGGTGCTGAAGACTGCTGAGTCCCCTCTAAACAAGCGCCAAGTAAAAGGGTGGATGTTAACACTACAAAAATGGGTTTCATGGGAATCTCCTATTGAAAATTAAATGGGGTCAGTTGCGGATAGGGGCGGAATCGTACGCTAAGGGATTTTGAGCACGTTTTTGGGCCACCTGTATTCGCCGGTGATCAAAACGTGGCCCCATCCAAGCGGGGAGACGTGTGAGAGTAGGTGTTCGGGATCAAACCAGATCGATAGCGAACCGCGCTGTTTCAGCGACTTGCTCTACGAAGGCCAGTTCCTGATCTTGTACTTCGTATGGGGCAATACTGCTACCCAAATAGCTGTAGCAACTTTCATGGGAACCTCTACTCTTCTTGATCCTCTTAAAACTGCATGAGTTCATAGAGCGTCGCAAGGTATCGATACCGATACCACCTTACTGCTGGATCAGGACCAACAGTCAAAAGGGCCTGAGACCAGACCAGAAAACCGCTCGAGCTGGCGAATGCGCCCCAAGTTGAAAACAGCGATCATTGTCCTGCAATGTTCGCGCCAAAGGGATTTGCTTGGTGCAATGTAAATTAAAAAACTGACGCATGACGAACTTATAGTCCCAGCCATTCATCCCTGAGTGCAATCGCAATAGCTTCTTCGCGTGTCTTTGCACCAAGTTTTTTGCGTACCGACAACAAGTGCTTTCGAACAGTAACTTCGGCAATGTTCATTTTGTGGGCGATCTGATCGTTGCGCAAGCCGCTCGCAAGCAAACTCAAGATGTCGTGTTCCTTGTGAGTAAAGCAATTACGCCTGACCTGTACAAACCCAGTGCCGCCCAAGTTGACTCTTTGCGGAACGTTCGCTGCCAAAATGGCATGGATGATCTTAAGGCGATCAAAGCCGATTCTTGCATCAACCTGAGAAAGCGAATCTTCCGAGCAAAAGACGACTATTGATCGATATCCAGAGGTCAGGCTGCCCGACATCGTCGCATACAAGGATCCGTAACCGTGTTTTTTTAGGTCATGGTTTAGATGATATGCTGGGTCGCCTAATTTCAGAACGCCACAATCAGTCATGACTTCGGGCAAGCCTTGAAGCAAAGCCCAAATAAACGGATCAACCAAGTGATACTCCTTGGCCTCGTACCTCTTCAGCCATGTTTCCGTCATTGAAGACAAACCCCAGGCGGGCTGGTCGCCAGTTGAAGTGGTTCCACCAAAGTTCACGGCATTTCCGCCAAGGTCATAAACGATGTCTTGGGCTATTTCCAAATTGTCTTGGCTGTTGTTTTCGACGCGAAACCGGCTGTTGATCTCACCGACGACATCTTCAAACGATCCCACTCCTAAAGCCATGCCTACTCCCTTTCTATAGGTGGTCCAGAGTACCGTGAGCGCCTCCCTAAATCTAGGCTTCGATGATGCTTTTGGCTTCCGATTTTCCTTGCCAAGGGTCCAACCCTTCAATCACGCGCCAAACCTCCACTGCGGCCTGCGCCGGAGTGCAGTCGAAGGGAGTGAATGTGGGGTCGAACAGATTGTGCCATTCCTCGCTATGTTTGCCTCGCTGAGGGAGGTCCAAAATCTGGTGCGCGCGAAGCACGACATATTCCCAATCATAGTCGTTCTGTTCGTAAATGGGAAAGTCGGGGTCGAAAATCTGAACAGTTGATCCTTCGAGGCCGCACGCCAAGTCGTGCCCACTCAACCTCTTTTCTTCACATTGCTTTTCAATGACGCGCCAAAGCGGTGCTGACGAACTTCGCGAGGTTTATGGAGAAGGCCCAGGCCCAGGGCGGCCCATATGAGGATGCAAAGGCATTTGCCAGTAAGACAGCCGAGCATGCTGCAAGAATAGCCGGGGTATTGACCACCTTTGCCGAGCCTGAGGCCATGAGCATAGACGGCGAAACAATGGCGCGGGCCGTATCACTGGCAAGCTTTTATGCCGAAGAGGTCACACGATTGCAGAACGCCGCAGTGATACCGCCAGAGGTGCAGCAAGCGGAACGCATGAAGGATTGGCTTCTTACAAAGTGGCGTGAAGAATTCATATCAGCCGCGATAGCCGCTCAGCACTCGCCAATCAGAAACACTCCAAACTGTCGGAAAGCTCTCTTTTTTCTCGAAGTGTATGGGTGGCTGGTTAAGGCCAATGGATCAGAGGTTGAGGGCAAGATGCGGAAAGAGGCTTGGCGCATTGTCAGGACCGCGAAATGAGTATGTTGGCATTTGATCCTTGGGCGGCCCTGAAAGATGCGAGAGCGGCCCGGAAGGGTGCTAATCTTGCTAACCTTGCTAATCCAATTCCCCAACAGCCCCCTAGATTAGCAGGATTAGCAGGGTTCCCCGGTGAAAACGAAAGCGCACGGCTATCTGAGGACCGTTCACTTTCACGGCTTAAGGGCAAGCTGAACACGGTTAACGATGTGCAGGAATTGTCCGGCTTTCTTTATCGCCAAGCGTTCGATCCAACCTTGCCAGACTGGACCAAAAAAGAGCTTGCCGCGATCCGTTTGAGGGGTCGCCAGTTGGCTTGCCCCGCCATCCCAGAAATCAACGGCGAGGAGATATAGCCATGAAGAAGCGCCCCTGGACGCACAGCCCGTCTAAGCAAGCCCTGAAGGCCAGCCGCGAGGCCCAGCGCCCGCCGAGTGAGAGCAAGGCGACACCGATCAGGAACGGGACGGACAACAGCAAGCGGAAACCTCAGCTGGTTGAGTGCGGTTGATAGACGCCCGAACAATGACAGTATTGCACCTGAGAGGGCTGTGAGAGCCACTGTATTGACATGTGATTGCAAAGTCAGCCTCACCTCGTGACACATGTTGGGCAGATGAACCCATAACAGCACTATACGGATGGCTGAGCGAGGGTATGCGCGTTTGTGAAAAACATGTCTCCAAAAGACATCATTTACATTTACCTTGAGTGCCATCTAGTTTTATGAGGGAAGCTATTGAAGGAGCCGTATTTTGAAACAAATCACATTGGCCATAGCGTTTCAAATGGCGTTCACCACTTCAGTATTAGCACAAGACTACGACAAGGGTTTAGCTGCTTATCAAGCTGGTGATTATGCAACCGCTCTTCAGGAGTGGAGACCGCTAGCTGAGCAGGGAAATGCTATCGCTCAAACCGACTTAGGCTTTATGTACCAGAGCGGTAAGGGCGTCCTTCAGGATGATGCAGAAGCCGTTAAGTGGTACCGTATGGCTGCCGAGCAGGGATTTGCTTACGCTCAAGGCAACTTAGGCTTGATGTACTCCGAAGGTAACGGCGTCACTCAAGATGATGCAGAAGCTGCTAAGTGGACCCGTATGGCCGCTGTGCAAGGAAATGCTCAAGCTCAATTCAACTTAGCCTTGATGTACAGAAATGGTAAGGGTGTCCTTCAGGATTATGCAGAAGCGGCTAAGTGGTGGCGTATGGCTGCTGAGCAGGGAGATGCTGAAGCTCAAAACAGCTTGGGCTGGAATTACCGCAAAGGCTTTGGCGTCCTTCAGGATTATGCAGAAGCGGTTAAGTGGTACCGTATGGCTGCTGAGCAGGGACATACAAAAGCTCAAAACAACTTAGGCGCAATGTACCACGAAGGTAGCGGCGGCCTAGAGGACAACATCACGGCGCACATGTGGTACAACATTGCGAGTGCCAATGGGAATAAATATGGCGGTGAAAACAGGGACATTATAGCCAAAGAGATGACCTCTGAAGACATCTTAAAAGCTCAAGCAATGGCTAGAGAATGTATGAGCAGCAATTACAAGAAGTGTGGGTACTGAAGATCAAATAGCTATTCTGCGTAGGTAATCAGCTAATTTAGGCAGACTGTAACCTTTACCGTAGTTGGTACTTTCCCCCGCTCACATTCATGCGATGCACGATTTCCCCTACAAGAAACGTGGGCCATACGAACAAGAGGAACTTTTCCAAGATGAAAAGAACACTGACAGCACTTACCGTAGCAGCAACCGTGTTTGCCAGCAGCGCATCCGCTTTTGATCCTGATGATCTACAGAAGTTGAAGGATACGGGTGATTGCGTGAACTGTGATTTGGAAGGTGCTGATCTTCAGGGTGCTATTCTGAGGGCTGCTGATCTTCAGCGTGCTAATCTAAAGGGTGCTAATCTGTCAAATGCTGATCTGGCTGGTGCTAATCTGTCGGATGCTGATCTGATTGGTGCTACTCTGACGGATGCTGATCTTCAGGGTGCTTATCTGAACGGTGCTGATCTGGCCGTTGCTAATTTGGCGCGTTCTGATCTTCAGGGTGCTTATCTGGAGGGTGCTACTCTGACGGATGCTGATCTTCAGGGTGCTGATCTTCAGGATGCTAATCTGGCCGTTGCTAATTTGGCGCGTTCTGATCTTCAGCGTGCTAATCTAAAGGGTGCTAATCTGTCAAATGCTGATCTGGCTGGTGCTAATCTGTCGGATGCTGATCTGAATAGTGCTGATCTTCAGGATGCTAATCTGGCCGTTGCTGATCTGACGGATGGTAATCTGGATAGTGCTGATCTGACGGATGCTGATCTTCAGGGTGCTTATCTTCAGGATGCTAATCTGGAGGGTGCTTATCTGAACGATGCTGATCTGTCAGGTGCTGATCTGTCAGGTACTAATCTGTCAGGTGCTAATCTGGAGGGTGCTAATTTGATCCGTACGAAAATGAACGGCGCAACTCTCTGCAACACGACCATGCCTGACGGTTCAGTTTTGTATAGCGGGTGCTGATTAGTGGAGACATGGTGGTTCAATAGAGAACACCTTTGGCTAAATAGCTATCCTGCGTAGGTAATCAGCGAGTTTCGGCATACTATAGCCTTTACCGTAGTTGGTTCCTACGCCTCCTACACTAGACCATCCACCAGCCTGATCTATGGCTTCTAAAGGCACGTCACAGTCTCTCAGGCGGTCTCTGAAGCTATGTCTTAGGCAGTGGGTGGTCTTACCATCAAAGGATTCGGGGACTTTGGATTGATCCGCAGGCAACTCCTCAGGTCCAATCAACCTTGCCGAGAGCGTCACTGAGGACTGCAAACGGTAGCTTGCCTCCCGCGTAAAGCCCATAGGTCATCGTTTTGAACTCATGCCCCAACAATCGTGCTGCTACATTTTCAGGAACACCTGTTGCTTCCAGTTGAGAGACAGAGAGCCTGTATAGCTCCATTTTATTGGCTCAGTGACGAAACGGCCTGCTTCCACTAATCTGTCAATGTGTGAAGTGGTAAGTGGCTGAGCAATCAATTTGGTACGAAGTTTTGGGACAATTTGGTACGAAATAATCCCAGAAGTCGTGAATAACAGTATATAAATAAGGGGTTTGGTAGATTAGTGGTGCCCAGAAGAGGACTCGAACCTCCACGTCCATACGG
>ENA-UZXA01000251-UZXA01000251.1-metagenome-genome-assembly--contig:-Day-1-1m-contig-251_pt1 | contig 17140 bp, 21 predicted proteins | sample MGYA00260336_ERZ794896 | MGnify/ENA metagenome assembly ERZ794896
AAAATTGGTGTTGTTTCTAAAGTGCAAGTTATGCGTTCCCATTCAGTCTCTGCTGAAGGTGGAACTGCTGCAGTACTTTTTGAGGAAGAAGGCGATACAATTGAATCTCATATTTACGATACTGTGAAAGGGAGTGATTTTCTTGCAGATCAAGATGTTGCAGAAAGACTTTGTGTTGATATACCAAAAGAAATCCATCAATTAGATCATTGGGGAATGCCATGGTCAAGAAGACCTGATGGAAAAATTGATCAAAGGAATTTTGGTGGTTACAGTTTTCCAAGAGCAACTTATGCATCAGATAAAGTTGGTTTCTTTGAAATGCAAACATTGTATGACACATGCCAAAAATTTGAAAATATTGAATATCTTAACGAATGGTTTGCAACATCAATCATTCATGATGGAAAACGATTCATGGGACTCACTGCAATTGAATTATCTTCTGGAACATTTTATACGATAAAAGGAAAAGCTTTGATCATTGCAACTGGTGGTGCAGGAAGACTGTATAGTTTTTCAACTTATGCTCTTTCTTCAACTCCTGATGGTTTGGATATGGGATTACGTGCTGGAATGGCGCTTAAAGATATGGAATTTGTTCAATTTCATCCTACTGGAATTTTACCTTCTGGAATTTTAATTACAGAAGGTGCACGAGGTGAAGGTGGATTTTTGCTTAACAACAAGGGTGAACGATTTATGAAAACTTATGCTGAAAGTAAAATGGAGTTAGCTCCACGTGATATTGTATCAAGATCAATTATGACAGAAATTGAAGAAGGTCGTGGGTTCAAACATGAAACTGGAGTTGATTGTATGAAGCTTGATTTGAGACATCTTGGTGATGAAAAGATTAAAGAAAAATTAGGTGGAATTAGAGAAATCTCAATCAAATTTTCTGGCATTGATCCTGCTAAAGATTTACTCGATATCAGACCTGTATGCCATTACATGATGGGTGGACTTCATACTGATATTGATGGTGCAACAGAAATTCAAGGTGTTTGGGCAGCCGGAGAAGCCGCATGCAACAGTGTTCATGGTTCAAATCGTTTAGGTGCAAATTCTACTTCAGAATGTATTGTGTGGGGTAAAATTACAGGAGAACAGGCAGTAGATTATATCCAAAAAAACACTCAATCCAATGACTGGCCTCACCACTTAGTTACAGCAGAAGAAAAGAGAATCTATGATGGAATTTTCAGAGGAAATGGAGATGTTAATCCATACGAAATTAGACAAGAACTAACTGATACAATGAATGAAAAAGCGTATGTCTACAAAAATGAAACTGATCTTGTTGCAGGTCTCAAGAAAATTCGTGAATTAAAAACAAAAACTTGGAAGCATGTTGATGATAAAGCAAAGGAATACAATACTAATTTTTCAAATGTAATGGAACTTGATTCAATGTTTAGAGTAGCTGAAATTGTTTTGCTTGGTGCAATTAACCGAAAAGAATCTCGTGGTGCACATGCAAGAACTGATTACCCTAAACGTGATGATGCAAACTTTTTACATCATACTCTTGCTTACTATGATCCAAATGAACCAATTATGAAAACTCATCCTGTAACAATTACTAAGTATAAACCAGTGGAGAGAAAATATTAGATGACTGAAGATGAAAATAAAGAAGGAATTGGCGGAATGGCTAATCCTACTCGTTATGGAATTGAACGAGTCGCATATTGGTTAATGCGATTAAGTGGATTGGGGCTTTTAGCATATTTTGTTGCTCATATTTATGAAACAAGTAATATTTTACGAGGACAAGTAGGATGGAATGAATTTCTTGAATTAACTCAAACTACAGAAGGGCACATCTTTTTGGCACTTGTAATTGCAATGTGTGTATTTCATACAGTTAATGGAGTTAGAGTAATGTTGGGACATGGTGGTGTTGGTGTAGGTAAACCTGCAAGACCAGATTATCCATATGATCCTGCATCACAAAACTATCGACATAAAATTGGAATTTATTCGGCAATTCTTCTTGCAGCAATTGCAACAATGTATGGATTAGCGGTAATGTTTGGTGAATAAGATGAGAGAAAGCACTATAATGAAAATTCACTATGGGACTGCTCTTGCTGCAGTAGCACTTGTAGCTGTTCATATTTTGATGCGACTTACTCAAGGATTTGCAGATTCTTTGGAATATGAAAGTGTACTTGCTAATTATAAGCTCATTCCGTATGCTATAATGTTAGAATTAATTCTAATCTTACTTTCAGTTCATGGTTTTAATGGATTGCGAGTTATTTTATTAGAATTAAGACAAGGAAGAACTTATGAAAAAGCTGTTTCTTATGGTTGCTTAGCTGCAATGATTGGATTAATAGCATATGGCTCAAACACAATTATTAGAACTAACATGGGGATAGTATAGAAATGGCACAAGTTTCAAGTATTGCAGATGAAAAAACATCCACACATGTATCTCCTTCAAAATCTGTATTACTTAGAATCTCAAGATATAATCCTGAACATGATGACTCAAGTAAATTCATGGAATTTAATGTTCCATATGAGAAATGGACAACTGTTCTAGAAGCAATTTTAGAAGTCAAAAAACATTATGATCATTCTGTGGCAGTAAGATATTCCTGTAGACAAGCTACTTGTGGTTCATGTGGAATGAAAATTAATGGAAAACCCAAATTAGCATGTTTTACAAAAATTAGTGAATTAGATTCTGATGTAGTAACCGTTGAACCAATGAATAATTTTCCAGTAATTAGAGATCTAGCAGTGAAATTTGAAAGATTATTTGATACTCATCAAAAAGTCAAACCCTATCTAATTCGAGATGATACTGAACTAGAATCTGACGAAAAAGAATTCCCACAATCTCCTGCAGAATTAGAACAATACATCCAATTTGCAAATTGTATCAAATGTGGTTTATGTAATTCAGCATGTCCTACTATGGCAACTGATTCTTCATTTGTAGGGCCACAGGCATTAGCTCAAGCATATCGATATGTTGCTGATAGTAGAGATAAGGGAAAAGACTCTAGATTGAAAATAATTGATGAGTCTCATGGTATATGGAGATGTCATTTTGCAGGTTCTTGTAGTCAAGTATGTCCCAAAGGAGTTGATCCTGCTATGGGAATTCAATTCCTTCGAGGATATTTGTTAGGTTTTAGAAGTTAACCTAATTTTTTAGGATTTGGGCTATTGTTTACTTGATTGTTAATCTGTTCAGCCATAAAGTGATTTGAAACATTAACTTTAACATCATCAACTCCATCCACCTTCAATAAATTATCGTGAACGTCTTGACATATCTTAAAACCAAATACTGCTGGACAGAATGGACTTGTAAGATGTAAATCCACTTTGATATTACTATCATTGATATCCACATCATCAATCAATTCTAATTCAACTATTGATGTGTTAATTTCAGGATCTACAATCTTTGATAATTCATCAAATATTTTTACCCGCATCTGTTTGATGTCTTGACTCATGTCGGCAAAAGCGTCGATGCTATATATAACCATTCTAAAATGTTAGGTAATGTATCGTTCACGTCTTGATACTGATTTGAGTGATATTACTTTAGATTATGTTTCATCCATAAATGATGATTCTGAAATTGCATTTTATGATATTGTTGGTAGCCAAGCTCATACTCTAATGCTATTTCAAAATAATATTATAACGAAAAATGATGCAAAAAAAATTTTAGTATCTTTGGAGAATCTGAAAAAAGAAAAATTTGATTCATCATCTGGTGCAGAAGACATTCACGAATTAATTGAATCACTTGTTATCAAAAAAGCTGGTATGGCAAGTGGGGGGAAAATGCACACCGCAAGATCACGAAATGATCAAGTTGTTTTAGATATCAGAATGAAAATCAGAGATGACATAAACATAATTTGTAATTGTCTTTTGGATACTATAGAATCTCTTATTTCTGTGGCTAAAAACCACCAAAAAACAATCATGCCATTATACACTCATCTACAACAAGCTCAAGCTGGTTTGTTCTCTCATTATCTCTTAGCTCATGCTGATGCCTTAACTAGAGATTTTCAAAGACTGTATGATACTTTTGAAAGAGTAAATCAAAGCCCACTTGGTGCAGGTCCTGTTGGTGGAACTAGTATTCCAATTGATAGACATAGTACAGCAAAGATGTTGGGATTTGATGATGTTGTAGAAAATTCAATTGATGCAACAAGTACACGTGATTTTGTTGCAGAATATGTTGCAATGATTGCAATTTTAATGACTAATTTGAGTAAAATTGCTGAAGACTTTGTTCTTTGGTCTACATCCGAATTTTCTTTTATTGAACTTGCTGATGAATTTACATCCCCTTCTAGTGTAATGCCCCAAAAGAAAAATCCTGATATTTTAGAATTGACAAGAGGTAAAACTGCTGAAATTATTGGAAACCTTACTGCAATCTTATCTACTATCAAAGGTTTAGCATCTGGTTATGGACGAGACTTGCAACAAATAAAATCCTCTATTTGGTCAACTTCAAAAATTTCTATTAGTGCTCTATTGATTTTCAAATCAATACTTCTTACCTTGAAAGTTAATGAAAAACAAATGAAAAAAGTTACAGAGGCAAGTAATTTGATTGCACTTGATATTGCAGAAAAATTAGTTCAAGAAGGAATCCCATTTAGAATAACTCATAAAATTTCTGGTGTTTTAGTTCAGTTGGCACATCAATCAAAAAAACCAATTTCTAAATTGACATTATCAGAAATTAAAAAATCTGTTGTTGGAACTAATGTTGATTCAAAAATAGTATCAAAAATTATTTCCACTACTACTGTTGTTTCCTCTCTAAAGGATAGAAAATCATATGGTTCATCTGGTTATGATGAACAAAAAAGAATGATTTCTGATCGAGTTCAAAAAATTAATGATTATAGAGCAAACATCTCTAAAAGAGAAAATAAAATTAATTCTTCAATTGAAGATTTAGCAAAACAAGTTAAATCAATAATAAAATAAAGAAAAGTAGCGGGTCTAAAGGGATTCGGACCCTTGACAACCGGATTAAAAGTCCGGTGCGCTACCTGGCTGCGCCATAGACCCTCATCAAAAATATTTTTCGCGTATAATTTAGTCTTTTTCAAATTTTTTTATGCTGACAGAAACTTTTAATCTAGCAATTTGATCTAGTTAACTTGTGCCCTTGTAGTATAGCCCGGTCTAGAATTCGGCCCTGTCACGGCTGAGACGCGTGTTCAAATCCCGCCGAGGGCGCCATTATTTCTCTTTAATGTATTAATTGAAGTTATTTTTCGCAGATTTGGTCATATTGTGGTTATTTGGATACAAAAGTAACAAAAAATCAAATCTCTTACAAAAATATTAAAATTCGGGCAATCTTAGTGATTTTTGATGTCTGAAGAGAAAAAGGAGTCTGAAGTAGAATCAAAGCCTTCTGAAGATACTCCATCTGAACAACCCTCTACAGATACTAAATCTTCTGATACTGTATCTAGTGCTTCATCTGAAGCAGAGATTGCAGCAAGAGCCGCTGAAGCCGCTGAAGCCGCAGTCAAAAAAGCAATAGCTAAAGCAGAATTAGCAAATGCAAAGGCAGAAGCTGCAGCTGAAGTTGAATACAAAGCAATAGCCGCTGAAGTCAAAGCTGATGGTGCTAAAGCCCCTGATTATACATTCAAACGAGTAGGTGAACAAATTTTTAGACGTGAAATGGGTGAACCTGAATTTTTCTTAGATAAGAAAGATCGATTCCCTCGACCAATTCTTTCAGCAGAAGAACAAGAATCTCTTACAAGAAAAGCAGAAAAACCACATGATCAAACTCCTGCATATGTTCCAGAACATGTTCTTAGTCCAGAATTTGAAGGTGTTTCAAATTATGAACAAGGTGTAGTTTCATTTTTACATGAAACAAAAGAAAAACTAAAAAAATTAAAAGATAGTCCAGATAGTTCTGAAAAAGAAATTCGAGCTGCCGAAAATGAAATCACATATTTAGAATCAATACATGAAAACTTTTACATCGGCATGAATGTTTTTAGAACAGCTAAAGGTGGACGGGATAAAATTAAAGCATAATGGATATTGATATGAGCCAAGTAAATTTTGATGTAATGAACACTCGAATAACTTTCAAAAATGTACCTCTACATACTTTATCTAAATTTACTTTCAAAGATGTAATAGCTGCTTGTAAAGAATTTAAAAAAATTCCTAATGTTGATGAATGTATTATTATTCAAACTGCAAGTAGAGTAGAAATTTTTACAGTTAGTAATGTTGAAACAACTGATTCACCTGATGCCCGAAGAGATGAGGGAAAAGGTCTTGTGTCAAATCAAATCAAGGACACTTGGGTATCTTTATCTTCTTTAGAACAAATTGACATTGATCATTTTGATCAAACTCTTGAAGTATACAAGGGCGATGATGTATATCTTCATTTATTGCGTTTAGCATCCGGGTTAGATTCTGTAGTTGTTGGAAAACAAGAAGTGTTCGATGAGATAGTTCATACATTAGAAAATGCAAAGAATGAAGGGAATTCAGGTAAAATTCTTAACAAATTATTTGAAAGTGCAATTAGATTAGCTACACGAATGAGAGAAACAACTGATATCTCAAAAGATGTTGTTTCTCTTGGTGATATTGCAATAAAACTTGTGGATGAAAAAACAGGTCTTGATTCAAAGAAAAAAGTTTTGTTAATTGGAACTGGAGAACCAGCAGCTATGATTGCAAAAACTTTGAATAAAAAAGAAATTTCCTTTGATGTAGCAAGTAGATCACTTGAACGTGCTACTGGGTTTACAGCTATTTTAGGTGGAACTCCTTTGGGTTTTGATGATGTTTTAACCCGTTTTGATAAATATGATATTATTTTAGTTGCAACTACTTCTGATTACTTCTTAATCACATATGAGAGAATTAGATTAATTATGGAAGACAAGAAAAAAGGCACACTGATTTTAGATTTATCTGACCCTAGAACTGTTGATGAAGGAATCACTGCACTTCCTGGAATAAAATTATTGTTTAGAGATCAAATTTTCGAACTTTATGAGGAAAGTGTAAAAACTAGATCTGGAATTGTTCCTGCAGTTGAAAAGATAATTGAAAAAGAACTACCTATTTTATCAATCAGAATGACAAGATTCGATTCTTGATTTTTTTATAGTCCTTGTTTTCTTAAAAGAAATTGCATAATTGCTTCTTTTGAATAATCTATTCCATGTTCTTCCTCAGTGTGATCTCTGAAACTCATAATTACTGATTCCATTTCTCCTTCTGCTACATAATCACATTCAAATCCATAATCTCTGCACTTGAGGTTTGGCATACTTTGCAAAACTACTAACGATATAAAAATCCACAGGTGAATTTTTTATTACGACAAATTTTCAAAATAGAAATTAATTCTAGATTATTTTATCCGTATGATTCAAATTTAATTCCAAAACTTCCATCAGGCTTTTTTTCATGTTCTGTAACAAAGCCTCTTGAAGCTGTTGAATCAATTACTCCATCAATAGTACCTTGATATCCACAAATGTAAATTATTGAATTTTCTGGAGTTATTTCTTCGCCAACCATCTCGTCTATTGGTGATACTCCTGTTTTTTTATCTGCCTTGAAAAATGACTCTACCCTGCCTACATGACCATTCCAAGATCTATTGAAAAATTCTTTTGGTCTACTGATTGCAGCTCTATATCTGAAATTCCATTTGTCTCTTCCTCTTTTCTCACTTTCTAATTCTAAATCTGTCAATAATCGTTTGTAACTTAATTCATCGACATAACTTGCACCATGTAAAACAATAACTTCTCTTTTATCATTTGTATCGTGGAAGTGTTTTGCAAATGCAATAAATGGTGCTAATCCTGTTCCGCCACCAACACAAATTACTCTTCTATTATCTTTTTTTCCGTTAGGTAATGTATCACTAATTTGTAATGCTGTTCCACTTGGATCTCCAAGATATACTTCATCACCTACACTTGAATAGAATAATTCTGTTGTCACACGACCTGGAAGTGGTTTTCTTACCCATCTAATTACAAATTCAAAATAATCTCTATTTTCTGCATGAGATGCAATAGAGTATGCCCTCCTAACTATTTTTTTTTCTGCAGGAATTGGAAGGCCAATTGTTAAAAATTGTCCCGTTTGATATTCTGGCATACCTGTTTCTGGAACTAAACGTATTACTACAAGATCTTCTTTTAACAATTCTCTGTATACGACTTTTGCTTTTGTTTCAGAAACCATACAAGAAGTTTTTTCCTGACTTTGGTTAAATATATTTCTCTTACCCTGTTGAATGTTTGAATAATTTTTTAGTACTAAAAAGATGAAAATTTACAAAATCAACTCATTTTTGAAAAATCCCTCTATTGATCAATCTGTGAAATGATTTCATCCAAAATCTTCTGGTTTGCAGCTGCAATAAAAGATACTCTTGTAGAATAACTGAGATCTGCATCCAATGGATTGAGATCACCGTCTACTAATATCCCCCCTGCTTCTTTTACTATTAGATATCCTGCGGCAATATCTTGAATTCTGATTTTATCTCTTAAATCGATAAAAATATCCATTAATCCTCTAGCAAATAATGCCATCTCCAATGCATTAGCCCCAAAATGTCTTGTATGATCATGATTTTTAAAAACTGGATCTAATTTTTTTAATAAATTAATTGATGCACCTGATGTATTAATCCCAATAATCTTATAGATTGGTTCTTTATCATGAACTTTAATTTTTTTCTTATCAAAAAATGCACCTTTATTTTTTGAAGCCCAATACATTTCTCCATTTGAAAGATTTGTAATAACACCATCTGTTATTGAACTAAGTTTATTTTCAGTTGCAAATGCTAATGAACTACAAAAAAATGGAACTCCTCGTACTGCATTTGCAGAACCGTCAATTGCATCCATAATTACAAATCCTTTTGGTTTATCCGATAATTCTACTCTTCCACATTCTTCACCTAAAACAACACAATCAAAATTTATCTCTTTAAGATAATCCAACACAGCTTTTTCTGCAATAATGTCGATGTTTCTAGATACATCTCCTCCTGCACCAATCCCAAAATCTCCTGCGGCATGTTCAGTTCCTGCAATATCCTTAATGCTTTCATAAATTCTGTTTGAAGCTTCACGAAGAATTTCAACTGTTTCCATAATTCTTTTTCTAATTCATCGTAATTTAAGTGAAAAATATTTTTCTTGAAAGCATAAATAACAAGAAACAGAATTCTGATTATGAGTGGAAAAGATGAATCTATTTTTAGTAAAAATGCGTTAATGGGAACTAAACCAGGAAAACAAATTATCAAACAAGGCTTATTCAAATCAAAAGGATACAAACAGTTTAATCATTATAAGGAAGAAGCAGAAAATACATTTCCTGAATTTGCTAAAAGATTTGCAAAAAATCTATTTGATCAAATAAATGCAGATGAATCGCCTAATACAACACAACAAAAATTTGCAGAAGAAGTAGGTTCTACTGAAATTATTTTAAATGCTTCTGAAATTGAACCTATAAAATCCAAATTACAAGATTTTGATACCATACATGACCGCGTTCTTAGAATCTTAAATTCAAATTTTGTAAAAATGACATTTCCTGTATTTAATGGTCTTTTTGATGCATCTACAGATTATTTTAAAGATGACAAAAACACTATGATGCGACAAGATATCGTAGATGGTCATATCATTGCTATTGATCTTAGTGAACCCATGGATAGAATTGTTGACAAAGATGAAGATTTAGAATATTTAGATGATTACAAATTGATGAACCCCTATATTCTAAAACTAGCACGAGAAAAAATTTCAAAAGGTGGTGAAGACGTACTAAAAGAATTTGAAGAGGGATTCAAACAAGCAAGAATTGGACAATATCTTGATACAAAATTAAAAGATAAACCTACATCAATTACAGAAGAAGAATTAGTTGAAAGTTACAAAAAATATCGTTCTGTAATGGGCACTGCCGGTAGAAATATGGCATTAGCTCGTGCACCTCTAGCTGATATCTTTTACACTGGAATGGCCAAAGCTGCTGAATGTGTAGGATGTGGTAATGAAATTGAAGACAGTATACGAGATAAAGCTGCAAAAATCCCATCTTGGCCATTATTCTATTCTTTAAAAATGAATGATGCAAAAAGTGGATTTGAAGAAACAATGAACCGTAGTGAATCATATCTTAGTGACGCTAGATCAGCTCTTGAAAAACTACCAGATGATTTTTCACACAGAAAATTTTTGGAATTTTTATTCCTTACAGTTGAACATTATAATCAATTTTGGTATAAGAAATTACAACAAGCAAATATTTGGTCCGATTTGAACCAAAACCTTCCTACTAAGTGATAAAATTGATGTGGTCTGAAAAGTATCGACCCCAAATTATTTCTGATATGGTGGGAAATGAAGAACCACGTGCAGCCATTATGGAGTGGTTTGCAAAATGGAAAAAAGGCACAAAACCTCTTCTTTTAGTTGGACCTCCGGGAATTGGAAAAACAACTATGGCTTTTCTTGTGGCCAAACAATTTGGATATGATATGATTGGACTTAATGCAAGTGATGTTCGAAGTAAATCAAGAATTAATGAAATTTTGAATCCTGTATTGGGAAATGTGAGCGTTTTAGGAACTCCTATGATTTTTGTAGATGAGGTAGATGGTATTCATGGACGTGGTGACTATGGAGGTGCTGCAGCACTTGTTGAAATTCTAAAAGAACCTACAGTACCAATTATTTTAGCCGCAAATAATGACGCATTGGAAAAAATGAAAAACATAAAGAAAGTGGTTAAAACAATCCCTTTCAAAAAAATCCCGCCCCGTTTATTACGAATTTATCTTGAAAATATTTTAAAAAAAGAAAATGCAAAATTAAGTCCTGGTTCTTTGATTAAAGTAATTGATAAATCTCGTGGAGATATTCGTTCAATGATTAATCTTACACAATCTTTTGTAACTGGATTTAATCCACAAACTGAAAATTCTTTTGAAACTATTAATGTTGAAGATGGTGTTAATGCATTCTTTAAAGCAAATTCTTTTGAAGAAGCTAGAATTGTTTTGTATTCAATGCAAATTGATCCTAGAGAAAAAATCAATGCTTTCTATTCTAGTATTATTACAAGTGATTTAGATAATTCTACGTTAGCAAAATATTTGAAAATTATTTCAAAAGCTGATATGTTGTATGGAAAAATAATGAAAACACAAAACTGGAGATTGTTACGATATCTTAATGATATTTTGATCACATTATATCAAAATGATGATAGAATTAGATATTCTAAATACAATTTATCTTGGCCATTACTCAATAGAATTCGTTGGGATGGTGCAAAACTAAAATCATTATCATCAATTATGGCAAAAAAATTACATTTATCCTCTAGTGCATTTGTTGCAATTGGCTTACCCTATGTTTTATTTTGTATAAAAAATAACACACTTGAATTAGAATTACAAGAAACTTTTGGAGATATCATTGAAAAGGAGATGGATCAGATATCATGAGTTGGAGAAAGATTCCTATGAAATTTCCTGGAACTTGTATAATCTGTAATGAAAAAATCCCAGTCAATGAAATTGGATTATGGGCTAAGGGATTAGGAGTTAAACATGAAAAATGTGCTCAAATCAATGAACTACGATGTATTGTATGTGGGGCTTCTGCTGGTTGCCCTCAATGTGAATTTCAAGAAAATTGCGATATTTCAAATGTATCTCAGTTGTGCATATGTAAGAAATGCAGTGAAGAAAAAAGCGCTTTCAATTCCTATCAATTATCATCAAACAAGAAATTTCCCATTTTAAACTCCTAATCCTCAATAACATGTAATGATCCCATTATTACTGAAAAATTTGTTAATTTCAAATAGACAAATTAAATTAATATAGGAAACCCTAATGCTTTAGTTTACTGTTATGCATTCTGAAAAGATTGAGAAATCTAGTATGAACAACAAAACCGCATTACAAGGTGGCGGTCAGGATAGAATCAAAGCACAACATGAAAAAGGCAAATTAACTGCCCGTGAAAGAATTGATCTCTTACTTGATGAAGGAACTTTTACTGAACTTGATCCACTAACTACGCATCATTATCATGAATATGATATGCAGAAGAAGAAATTTTTCACAGATGGTGTTGTTGGTGGTTATGGAACTGTTAATGGAAGACAAATCTTTGTTTTTGCTTATGATTTCACTGTTCTTGGTGGAACATTAAGTCAGATGGGTGCCAAAAAAATCACTAAACTTATGGATCATGCAGTCAAAACTGGATGTCCAATTATTGGAATTATGGATTCTGGTGGTGCTAGAATTCAAGAAGGAATTATGAGTCTTGATGGGTTTGCAGATATTTTTTATCATAATCAATTAGCTTCTGGAGTAATCCCACAGATTACTGCAAGTATTGGACCATCAGCTGGTGGTTCTGTTTATTCTCCGGCAATGACTGACTTTGTGATTATGGTAGAAAAAGTTGGTACAATGTTTGTAACAGGACCTGATGTAGTAAAGACCGTATTAGGTGAAGAAATATCATTTGATGAACTTGGTGGAGCAATGACTCATGGTTCAAAAAGTGGTGTTGCACATTTTGTTGCGCAAAATGAATACGAATGTATGGATTATATCAAAAAATTAATTTCATTTCTTCCACAAAACAATACTGAAGAACCTCCTAAAACAAAAACTGATGATGATCCTAATCGACTAGATCATAATCTAATTAACATTATTCCAGAAAATCCTTTACAACCTTATGATATGAAAGAAATTATCAATTCAATTGTAGATAATCATGAATTCTTTGAAGTGCATGAATTGTTTGCACCAAATGTTGTTGTAGGTTATGGAAGAATGAATGGGCAAGTTGTAGGAATAATTGCAAATAACCCAATGCATCTTGCAGGTGCACTTGATATTGATTCTTCAAACAAAGCAGCACGTTTCATTCGATTTTGTGATTCGTTTAACATACCACTAATTACTTTAGTTGATACTCCTGGTTACATGCCAGGTTCTAATCAAGAACACAATGGAATTATTCGACATGGAAGTAAATTACTTTATGCATATTGTGAAGCCACTGTTCCAAGAATTACTTTAGTAATTGGAAAAGCCTATGGTGGTGCTTACATTGCTATGGGAAGTAAAAATCTTAGAACTGATATTAATTATGCATGGCCTACTGCTAGATGTGCTGTTTTAGGTGGAGAAGCTGCAGTAAAAATCATGTACCGTAAAGAATTACTAAATGCAGATGATCCGGAGACTCTTAAAAAACAACTAATCGATGAATTTGCAGAGAAATTTGAAAATCCTTACGTTGCCGCTTCTCATGGTACTATTGACAATGTTATTGATCCTGCTGAAACAAGACCTATGTTGATAAAAGCATTACAGATGCTTGCAAACAAAAGAGAAAAACAACTACCTAGAAAACATGGAAATATCAATTTGTGATTAATGATGATTGAAAAAGTACTCATTGCAAATAGAGGAGAAATCGCTTTACGTGTAATTCGAACATGTAAAGCACTTGGAATTAAAACAGTTGCAGTTTATTCTGATGAGGATACAAATTCAATGCATGTTAAACAAGCTACTGAAGCATATCACATTGGTGAAGCAGCTCCTGCAAAATCTTATCTAAATCAAGAAAAAATTCTTGAAGTTATGTTAGCTTCAGGTGCTAATGCTGTACATCCAGGTTATGGTTTTCTTTCTGAAAATGANNGACTTTGCAAGATTATGTGAAAAAAATAAAATTACTTTCATTGGTCCTTCTGCAGATTCTATGAATTTGTGTGGTGATAAAATGGAATGTAAAGCTGCAATGTTAAAAGCTCAAGTTCCAACTGTCCCTGGAAGTCCTGGCTTAGTAAAGGATGCAGAAGATGCAGCAAAAGTTGCAAATGATATTGGATATCCTGTTATGTTAAAATCAGTTTATGGTGGTGGAGGTCGTGGAATTAGAATTGTAACAAATGACAAAGAATTACACGAAGGTTTTGAAACAGTAACCTCTGAATCTATTGCTGCTGTTGGGAAATCTGCAATCATTGTTGAGAAATTCTTAGAAAAAACAAGACACATTGAATATCAAATGTGCAGAGATCATCATGGAAATGCAGTACATCTCTTTGAGAGAGAATGTTCTATTCAAAGAAGAAATCAAAAATTAATTGAACAAACCCCTTCTCCTGTGGTAGATGATGCAAAAAGAGAAGAAATTGGTGAAATAGTTGTTAGAGCAGCAGAGGCAGTTGATTATACTAATCTTGGTACAGCCGAATTCTTAAGAGCTGATAATGGTGAATTTTATTTTATTGAGATTAATGCAAGACTCCAAGTAGAACACCCAATTAGTGAAATGGTTTCAGGATTAGATTTTGTTAAACTACAAATTGATATTGCAAATGGAGAACCACTACCATTCAAACAAAAGGATCTAAAGATGAATGGTTATGCAATTGAATGTAGAATTAATGCAGAAGATACATTTTTGGACTTTGCGCCATCCACTGGACCTGTTCCAGATGTAACAATTCCTTCAGGACCAAATGTTAGATGTGACACTTACTTGTATCCTGGATGTACTGTTTCCCCATTTTACGATTCATTAATGGCAAAACTCTGTACATGGGGACCAACATTTGAAGAATCTAGAACCAGAATGCTTACTGCATTAAATGATATGTATGTTCAAGGTGTGGAGACCTCTATTCCACTTTACAAAACAATTCTAAATTCAGATGAATACAAAAATGGTCAATTATCAACTGACTTCTTAAAACGTCATGATATGATTGATAGATTAACTGAAGATCTCAAGAAAGAAAAAGAAGATAAAAGTGAAGCTGCTTTAGCTGCTGCAATAATTCATTCTGAATATTTTAAGAGTCGTGTACAGAACAATGATGCAAATAGCTCTAACTGGAAAAATAAACTGGATTGATGATATATGGATTACAAGATTCAAGATATTGAAAAATCATTTGATGGAAGGATAGTAGAAAACCTAGGTAACAATGATTACACAATTAAAATAAATGATGATGAACACCAATTAAAAATTCTAAATATGGATTCAACAGGAATTGAATTTATTTTAGATCAAAAATATCATAAAGCAAAATATCTTGAACAATCTACTAATGAAATGAATATTGTAATTGATAATGTTCCGATGACACTTAACTTACATACTCATTTTGATAAAGTAGTTTACAAAAATTCTGGAGGAAGTAGTTCTGGAAATGCTCAATTATCTTTGAAGAGCCAAATTCCTGGAAAAGTTGTATCTATTGCAGTAACTGATGGTGACTCTGTTGCAAAAGGTGATGTTGTTTGTACTTTAGAATCTATGAAGATGCAAGTTGCAGTTAAAGCACATAAAGATGGTGTTGTTAAATCTATCAAAGTTAAAGAATCTGGAACTGTTGCAAAAGGCGACGTTATTGCTGATATAGAATAAAAATAAAATTTTTTACTCTTTTAAGAAATTTTTAATTTCTTCATAGTTTGGCTCTTTTAGAGGATCTTCTGAAATCCATTTGTAACCAATTTTCCCATCTTCCATAATTACGAATACAGAACGTTTTGCAGCATTATAGTCCTTGATGTGAAGTAGATCTTTTAACAAAATATCGTAATCCCTAATTGTTTTACTACTATAATCACCTAAAAGTGGAAAATTGAAGTTATTTTTTTCTGCAAATGCTTTGTTTGCAAATGGACCATCATTACTAATAGCAATTACTTGTGCTCCAAGATCAGATATTTCTTGCCAAGAATCTCTAAATGTACATAATTCTACCTCACAAACTGGAGAACTTGCAGCAACTATGAATGATAAGACAATTTTCCCCCCTTTGAATTCATCTAAAGTCCTCAATTTCAATTCTGTATCAGGAAGTTCAAAATCTGGAGCAATATCTCCAATATTTAATGCCATGAATGCTTTTTTTCAATGTCCTATAAAGTACTTTAGAAAAATTATATTTTTTACAATTAGATCGAAACAATGAGGCATAGCTTTTTATACAAAAATCAGGGTGAAAAGCTAAATTGGTCGGGGAACTAGCGGGCAATTATAGTACCGTTGTATTGATGTTTGGCTTTGCCGTAGCAGCTATGGCCCCAGCATTAATTATTTCAAGAATGATTTCTCCTAGAAAGCGAAGTAATCCTGTGAAATTTTTGCCAATGGAATGTGGTCAAGTTCCATCTGGTGAAGGAAGAACTCATTTTATGATGCAGTATTATCCTTACATTCTGATGTTTGTTGTTTTTGACGTAATGGCAATTTTCTTGTATGCATGGGGCAGTGCTCTTTTAGAACTTCCTAAGAGTGCAACTTTACCTATGATGGGTTTCTTAGCAATTATGTTTGGGGCAATGGCATTTGCATTGTATCAATCAGGGAGAAGAAGAATTTGGTAGTTATTTATGTAAATGATATTTACGAGGAGATGAGAAAGATTGCTTAAAGATCTGATTACACCAGAAAATGCAAATGTCTTTGTAGGAAAATTAGGTGATATTTTAGAAAAAGCAATTGATAAGCCATTGGGCTATGCAATCAATTGGGGAAGAATTTGGTCTTTATGGCCAGTACATATTGAAACTGCATGTTGTAGTGTAGAATTTGGTGCAGCATCTAGTCCTAGATATGATGTTGAAAGATTTGGAATCATTGAAGCATTTGGTTCACTTAGACAATGTGATCTAGTTGTTGTACAGGGAACAATTACACGTAAAATGGCACCACGTCTTAGATTAGTTTATGATCAAATGCCAGAACCAAAGTATGTTATTGCAATGGGGGCATGTGCAATTACTGGAGGTTTGTATTTTGATTCATATAATGTACTTCCAGGAATTGATGGAGTAATTCCAGTTGATGTTTATGTGCCAGGTTGTCCACCAAGACCTGAAACCTTAATTCAAGGATGTATTTTGTTGCAAGAGAAAATTAAGAGAATGAAAGCTAGGAAGTTTGTATAATGAGTTCTGATTCTGAAAACACATCTACATCACCTGCAGCAAAACCTGCAGCAAAACCTGCAGCAAAACCTGCAG